>WNFC01000819.1_pt1 | contig 33052 bp, 24 predicted proteins | sample 5400541 | NCBI WGS metagenome assembly WNFC01 (sample SAMN13153342, study PRJNA577476) | soil metagenome | isolation source: 120 cm saprolite under Douglas fir tree site 2 hole 2 replicate 1 | place: USA:California | collected 2015-04-18
GGCCGACGTGCCAATCCATGCCGGGAATGAAGGAGGTGGCGCCGTCGAAAAGATTTTGGCCATCGTGCAGGTAAAGAACCGGGAAGCGCCGCCGCGGCTGCTCGCGATAGCCGGGCGGAAGATAAACGATGAGGTCGCGCTGGTTGCGCAGGAAGCGCGAGCGGAATTGTTCATGCTTGTGGAGGTCGGGAGAGCTCACGGAACGATGATCACCAGTAGATCCTTGGCTTCGACGTGCTGGCCCGGGGCGACGAGCAGCTTGGTGACGCGGCCAGAGATGGGCGCGTAAATATTAGATTGCATCTTCATCGCTTCCAGGGTTAGCAATTTCGCACCGCGTGCGACGGCGTGGTTGACCTGCACAGCGATGCCGGAGATTACGCCGGCGGTCGGAGCAGGCACTTGACCGGCGTCGGCGGGATCGGCTTTGGGGTGTGCGCGCTCGACTACGCGCAACGTGCGATCGCGAACGTTGACCTCGCGCGGCTGGCCGTTGAGTTCGAAAAAGAGCGTGCGCGTGCCGTCAGGGTGGGCATCGCTGGAGGTCAGGAATTTCACGATGAGCGTTTTTCCTTGCTCGATCTCGATGGTGATTTCCTCGCCGGATTTCGGGCCGTAGAAAAATGCGGCAGTGGGTAGAACGCTCACGTCCGAGTAGGTTTGATGGAATTTGTCGTACTTCAGGAACACGTCCGGGTAGAGCGAGTAGCTTAGTAGGTCGTCGCGCCGGATTGCATGGCCGACTTTCTTCTCGAGGGCTTGCTGTTCATGGTCAAGGTTCGCCGCGGGCAGATTGTCGCTCGGACGGCCGCGAAGCGGGGCTGCGCCACGAAGGATAATTTTTTGCAGCTTCCTGGGCCAGCCGCCAGGAGGAATACCCAGTACTCCGGAAAACATTTCGACCACCGAATTGGGCAGCGAGAGATCATGGTGCTCGTCGAGCTCGAGCAGATCCTCCGGAGTCATCTCTTTGGCCATGAGAAAGAGCGCCATGTCTCCGACAACTTTGCTCGAGGGAGTGACCTTGACGATGTCGCCGAAAAGCTGATTCACGCGGGCGTACATTTTTTCGACTTCGCGCCAGCGATGACCGAGACCCATCGCGGCGGCCTGCTCGCGTAAGTTCGTGTATTGGCCGCCGGGAATCTCGTGCTGATAGAGGCGCGCGGAACCTGATTTAGGCGCGGAGTCGAAAGGCAAATAGTAGGTGCGCACGGTTTCCCAATAGTCAGAGCATTCGTTGAGCGCGTCGACATCGAGCTGCGTGTCGCGAGGCGTGTGGCGCAGAGCCTCGACGATGGAGTTAAGATTTGGCTGGCTGGTGCCGCCGCTCATGGAAGCCACGGCCGCATCCGCGACGTCCACGCCGGCGTCAGCGGCCTTCAGTACGGAGGCCGCGTTCAGGCCGCTGGTGTCGTGCGTGTGGAAATGAATGGGGATGGCGATTTCCTCGCGAAGGGCGCGAACGAGGTGGAAGGCCGCGTAAGGCTTGCACAAGCCGGCCATGTCTTTAATGGCCAGGAAATGCGCGCCGAGTTTTTCGAGTTGCCTGGCCATGCCGACGTAATACTTGAGCGAATATTTAGGCCGGCCCTTGTCGAGAATATCGCCGGTGTAACAGATGGCCGGCTCGCATACGGCGCCGGTCTCGAGGACGGCATCGATTGCAACGCGCATGTTGTCGATGGAGTTGAGCGAATCGAAGATGCGGAAGATGTCGATGCCCTGCGCGTGCGCTTCGCGCACGAATTCTTCGATGACATTGTCGGGATACGACGCGTAACCGACGGCGTTCGCGCCGCGAAGCAGCATTTGAAAGCAAATATTTGGAATGCGTTGGCGGAGCTGGCGTAAACGCTGCCACGGGTCTTCATGCAAAAAACGGAGCGCGGTGTCAAAGGTGGCGCCACCCCACATTTCGACGCTGAAAAGATTGGGAAGGCGCTGCGCTACGGCGTTGGCAGTGACCAGAAGATCGTAGGTGCGCACGCGTGTGGCCATCAGCGATTGATGCGCGTCGCGAAACGTGGTGTCCGTGATCAGCAGGCGCTTTTCCTTGCGCGCCCACGCGGCGAACTTCTTCGGTCCGAGCTTCTGCAGCAATTGCCGCGAGCCAGCGGACGGTTCGATGCCCGACACACTCGGCAGCGCCGCAGGCTCCAGGCCGTCCGGGATTTGCTTTCCTTTGACCTCCGGGTTGCCGTTGAGAATTACGTCGCCCAGGTAAGAGAGCAGCTTGGTGGCGCGATCGCCGCGGCTCGCAATACGAAAAAGTTCGGGCGAGTCGTCGAGAAATGCGGTGGTGACTTCGCCGGCGCGGAATCGCGGATGATTGACGACATTCTCCAGGAACGGAATGTTGGTCTTGACGCCGCGAATGCGAAATTCGCGCAGCGCACGATCCATGCGCCGGCAAGCTTCTGGAAGGTTCAGCCCCCAGGCGGTCACTTTCACGAGCAGCGAATCGTAATAGGCGGCTAGCACCGCGCCGGCGTAGGCTGTGCCGCCGTCGAGGCGAATGCCAAATCCCGCGGGCGATCGGTACGTGGAGATTTTTCCGTAATCGGGAGCGAAATTCTTTTCGGGATCCTCGGTGGTCACGCGGCATTGCAGCGCCGCACCGTAGAGCGGGACGCTTTCCTGCTTGGGAAGCGACAGCGGCGCATCATGAAGCCTACAACCCTGAGCAATGCGGATCTGCGCCTGTACCAAGTCGATGCCGGAGACCATCTCCGTGACGGTGTGCTCGACCTGAATGCGCGGATTCACTTCAATGAAGTACCACTTGCCGGCGTCCACGTCGCAAAGAAATTCGACGGTGCCGGCGCTGCGGTAGCTGGCCTTGCGCGCGATGCGCAGAGCCGCTTCGCACAACTCGGCGCGCACACTGATGGGCAAATTGGCCGCCGGTGCGAGCTCCACGACTTTCTGGTGACGCCGCTGCACGGAGCAATCGCGCTCCCAGAGATGCAGCAAATTGCCGTGATGGTCGGCAAGAATCTGCACTTCGATGTGCCGCGCGCGCGGAAGAAATTTCTCCAGGAAAACGGAAGCATCGTCAAAGGCCGAGCGCGCCTCGCCCTGCGCTTCTTCGAGTTTGGCATCAAGCTGCGCGGCATCGTGCACGACGCGCATGCCGCGCCCGCCGCCGCCCATGGATGCCTTGACGATGACCGGGTAACCGATTTCGCGTGCGATTTTGTGGGCTTCGCCGGGCGATTTCACCGGCTCTTCGGTGCCGGGCAGCACCGGCACACCCGCGGACGCGGCGAGTCTCCGTGCCGCAGTCTTGTCACCGAGCAGCTCGAGCAGCGCCGGCGTCGGCCCCACGAATGTGATGCCAGCCTTCTCGCAAGCGCGCGCGAACACTGGATTCTCCGAGAGGAATCCGTACCCCGGATGGATCGCATCAACGCTTTTCGCTTTCGCCAGCGCGACGATTCCCGCGATGTCCAGGTACGCTTCCACCGGGCCCTTCCCCGCGCCGACTTGGTAGGCCTCGTCGGCCTTGAAGCGGTGCAGGCCCAGGCGGTCTTCCTGCGAGTAGATGCCCACGGTGCGAAGTCCGAGCTCGTTCGCGGCGCGAAAGATGCGAATGGCGATTTCGCTGCGGTTGGCGGCAAGCAGTTTTTGGATGTTTTTCGGCTTCGTCATCACGGGCACGAACCATAGCTCGCGCGAAACTTTACATTTTCACACGAGCGGGCCGCGATGCCGCAGGAGTTTTTTCAATGCGGATGGCAAACAAAATTTATCGAACGGAAGATTTCCGCTCAGAAGGAAACCGGCACCGCCTCGGCGCTCGCCGGCCGCGGCGCCGTGGATTTCAACTGCTGCAGCTCCGCTTGAACCTTGTCCCACTCTTTCGGATTGCGCTTGGTGGCATAAGGGGCATTGGGATTGGCGAAAAAGTCCAGCAGCTCCGCGCGCAAATCAGGGGACATATCGGCAAAACCCTGCGCGGCGAGCTTGTCGAGCAACTCGGCATGCGCGTCGTCATTCATAAAGTATTCGCCCGGACCGGTGAATTCGCCGACATCGAAGTTATTGTTCGGCAGTTTCAATCGCCCTTCGCCCTCTTCCGTCAGCAAGTCGCGATAGCGGTCCATGGTGGCGTTGAAGCTGGCCTGGAACATTCGCTCGGTTTCCGGCGTCGGTGTGCGGAGCTGCAACACCCGCAACGGCCCAACTTTGGGAAGGAGCTGATACAAAAACGCGAGGAAGCGGTCCCAGAAACTCGGCCGCTGATATTCTTTTCCCCAATTGCGCTCGTAGCTGGAGCGCGACAGATTATAGAGAAACTTCCTGCGGGTTATTCCGGGCACATCGCTTTTGATATCTTTCTTCTTGAGGGACCAAGCCACGCGCGTAGCCCGGGGAATCAGCTTGCTGACATTTCGCCGATAGGAGCCGATCAGTTTCTCTTCGTTTTGCAGCACGCCTTTCAAATCCAAACCGTAGGTTTCACGGAAAGCTTGCTCCAGCAGCGGAGCGGCGACCTGGAAACCGATGAAGTCGTGGTAGCTTTCCGGCGCATAGCGTCCCTTGGCGACTTCGAGAACGTCAAAGCCGAATTCGGTCTTGACGTGCGCGAGCGGGTCATCTTCATAGGTCACGGAGTCACCGTGCTTCTTTTTCAGCTTGGGATACAGAACGGGCACGGCGCGGTTCGTGCCGATGCGATGCCCGTTATTGTCCGCGGCATAGTGCGCCAAAGCCCCGAGGGCGAAAGCGTACTCGTTCACATCCTTGGAATCGCGCAGCAAGATCAGGACGAAGTCGCCGCTGCGCACATAGTGGGCCAGGTCGCTGAAGAATATGCTGCCGTGCGGGTAATAGCCCATGTCCTGAATGATCGCGCCGCCGTAGGCGTACCCATGCGCCTCGCGCAATTCGTCTGGAGTAACCTCCGGAAAACGTTTCAGCAGCAATGGCTTGATATTGGCGTCCCACGCAGAATCGATGATGGCTTCATGTGAGAGCACCGAGTACGCCGAAGCCCTTGCAGGCCAAAAGATAATGCACGCAAGCACGGCCAGCAGCGCACTGACTTTTGAGAGCAATTCCGCCCCTCCGATGATTACCTGACAAGTGAGACGCCAGTTCGAGTCTAGCAGCCGGGCGGGAGTTGCGCGCGCGACGATCGCGCCGCGAGGAACCTCTAATCAAGTTTGATGCTGCGGACGGCTCAAAGGGAGGCATGCGGCAGAAGATTTGACTTGTGGCCTGTCAGATTACTGCGGAGGCGCAGGTCCGCGGTTCGCTCAGTACTTGCGCAAAACGCTGATGACTCGGCCTTGTATCTTCACTTCGTTCGCCGCAACGATGATCGGCGCCATTTCGGAATTGGCGGGCTGCAGACGAATCTTACCCGGCCCTTCGCGATAAAATCTCTTTAACGTCGCTTCTTCTCCATTGATCAGGGCCACCACGATCTCGCCTGCATTCGCCACTTGAGTTTGCTCGCAAACCACATAGTCTCCATCCATGATGTGATCCTCAATCATCGATGTTCCTTTAACCTGCAGCACAAAGGAATTGCCGCCGCGCGCAAAATCACCGAGCGAAAGCGTCTCACGCTCTTCCACCGCTTCCAGCGGACGGCCCGCGGCGATACGCCCGACCAGCGGCAGCTCCTGTACCCTGCGCTCGATGACCTGGTCCTTGACCGATTTCGGCAATTGCAGAATTTCGATGGAGCGGCTCTGGTTATAGCCGCGGCGAATGAAGCCTTTTTTCTCCAGCGTGGTGATGTGCTTGTGCACCGTCGCGAGCGAGGTCAGCTTCATGCCCTTGCCGATTTCCTCGAAGCTCGGCGAGTAGCCGTGCTTGGTCTCGAACGCCACCAGGTAATCGAGCACTTCCTTTTGTCGCTTGGTCAGGGCCATGAGTGAAACCTCCGATTCCAGCGCCACATAAGTGCGCAGCCGTCGCTTCCACCTTAGGCGAAAAGAAAGCGAATAGTCAAGGGGAACTTGCAGGGTTGTTGCGCTTTTGTATCCCTACCCATGTCGTCGGTCAGAATGATATATACAAGGTCGTGGATACTTTGCGGCGATCACCAGCATCGGTCACGGCCGCCGGAGTTGTTGTCATTGTCGGCAGCGTTCTTGTGCTGCTCGGCGCTGCTTTCGGATTTTTGGCCGTCCTGACGCTTCCCAATTCGCAAACTGGACCCCAGCTGCCCAGCTTTGCGCGCTCCATGGCCGAGGGAACTATGGTTTCCTTTTTTGGCCTCGCCATCCTTGGGATCTTCAGTGGTGCAGGCGTGCTTCGGCTCAGAAACTGGGCGCGCATCTCGGTGCTCGTTTGGTCGGGTATAACTGCGGCGATATGCGCTTTCATTCTCGTTTTCCTTATATTCATTCCTTTTCCCGCAGCACCAAATGCGCCCACGTCGACGAACATAGCGACCTTCGTGCGCGTAAGTACCGCGCTCGTTTACGGATTGCCGCTAGCCATTGCCGTGTGGTGGTTAATACTTTTCAACCGCAAGACAATCGCCACTCAGTTTGTCGCGCTTGGAACTGGAATAGGCAGCCCGCTCGACCCATCGGGCTTTCCAGGTGAGCCGACTTCTGCGTCGAAACCCACGTTGCCTCTTCCGATCACCGTTCTTGCCGTGTTTCTGCTGTTCTCGTCGCTTAGCGTGCTTCTCATATTTTTTGTGCATATGCCCGTTATATTGTTCGCACATGCGCTTCGTGGTGCAGCGGGAACCGCCGCGTGGATAACGACTTGTCTTTTGTCATCGGCGGCGGGAATTGGTCTTCTGTGCCGGAAGCCGTGGAGTTACTGGCTGACGCTAGGACTTCAACTGCTCTGGCTCTTAAGCGGCGTCGTGACCCTGCCTAGCCCGAAGTACGCTGACCTTATGCGAGAAGCGATGTCTTCCATGACGTTCCCAACTATTCCCTATCCGGAGTATCCCATCGAGCGGTTGCGGACGTTTTCCTACGCAAGTTTAGCGTTCCCAATTTTCATTTTGACCCTGCTTCTCTACTACCGTTCCCGATTCCTGCAAGCCTCTGCTGCCCAAGTTCCTTCCAAGTAGGTTCTTACAGATTGCATGCAACCCGGCAAGCTCCTGGTACGTCTTTTCCACTAGAGCACATTGCCCGCGCGGCGGACTCTCTCCCCGCCGCGGGCGAGCCGGTATGGTATCCTAGCCATGCCGGCTCGCGGCGGGCGGAAGCACCAACCATCCTGTTCTTGCTACCGCGTCATCCTATTAGCTGAGCCGCGCTCCTTGCGGGGAAAATCGTAGAGGGGCTCTCCGAACGGGGTCAGGCAGCTTATGTCCACACTCATTGAATCGCCGCTGACCAAACACCGGCGCGAGAAGATCGATCAGGCCGTCATCCGCTTCGCCGGAGACTCCGGCGACGGCATGCAGATCACCGGCAGCCAGTTCACCAATACGGTGGCGCTGTATGGCAATGATATCGCTACATTTCCGGACTTCCCCGCGGAGATTCGCGCTCCTGCCGGAACGTTGCCGGGCGTAAGCGGCTATCAGCTTCATTTTTCCTCCAATGACGTGTACACGCCGGGGGACGCTGTGGATGTCCTGATTGCCATGAATCCCGCGGCGCTGAAGGTCAACGTAGCCGACTTAAAAGCCAACGGCATCCTCATCGTCAATTCCGACAGCTTTAAGGAAACCGATCTGCGCAAGGCGCAGATGACTTCCAATCCCCTCGAAGACCATTCGCTGGACAAGTTCCGGCTCTTCCCCGTCGAACTGGAGCGCCTCACACGCGTGGCCCTGGAGCACCTTGGCCTGGACGCCAAGTCTGTGGACCGCTGCAAGAACTTCTTCGCGCTGGGGATGTGCTACTGGCTGTACAACCGCTCGATGGATTCGACGGTGCGCTGGATTGAAGACAAGTTCAAGAACAAGCCGCTGCTGGTGGAAGCCAACAAACTGGCCATGAAGGCCGGATACTCGTATTGCGAAGCTACAGAAGCGTTTCAGATCAGCTATGAGATCCCGCCGGCGCAGCTTGCTCCGGGAATGTATCGCAACCTGAGCGGCAACCAGGCGCTTGCGCTTGGCTTTATCACCGCGTCACAAAAATCAGGCTTGCGGCTATTTCAGGGCAGCTATCCGATTACGCCTGCGTCAGACATACTGCATGAGCTCTCGCAGTATAAAGATTTCGGGGTGATGACATTCCAGGCGGAAGACGAAATCGCCGCGATTACATCGGCCATCGGCGCGGCGTACGCCGGAGCTTTGGCCATTACCACCACCTCTGGTCCCGGCATGGCGCTGAAGACCGAAGCCATGGGCCTTGCCGTGGCTGTGGAAATCCCGTTGGTCATCTGCGACATTCAGCGCGGCGGACCTTCCACCGGGCTTCCTACCAAGACCGAGCAAGCCGATTTGCTGCAGGCTCTGTTCGGGCGCAATTCCGAAGCGCCGATTCCGATTGTTGCCGCCGCGACGCCGAGCGATTGCTTCTGGGCCGCGATGGAAGCCAGCCGCATCGCTATCAAGTACATGGTGCCGGTGATCTTGCTATCCGACGGATATTTGGCGAACGGCGCCGAGCCCTGGCGCATCCCGGATGCCGATGATATTCCGGAGATTCCGATGCATTTTGCTACCGAGCCGAACTCTCCGACTGGTTATCTTCCCTACAAGCGTGATCCGCAAACCCTGGCGCGGCCGTGGGCCGTTCCGGGAACGCCGGGGCTCGAGCACCGCATCGGCGGGCTCGAGAAGCAGGACGTCAGCGGCAATATCAATTATGAGCCGCTGAACCACGAAAAAATGGTGCGCATCCGCGCAGCAAAAGTCGCGGCCGTCGCGCAAGATATTCCGGATATCGAGCCGGTCGGCGATGCGGAAGGCGATCTGCTGATTATTGCGTGGGGTTCCACGCATGGCGCGATCACCGCCGCGGTGAAAGCGCAGCGCGCCGAAGGCCGCAGGATTGGGCACGTGCATCTGCGGCATTTGAATCCGCTGCCTGCAAACTTGGGCGAGGTCATCAAGCGCTATAAGCAAGTGCTCGTGCCGGAGCTGAACATGGGCCAGTTGCTGTGGGTACTGCGCGCCAAGTATCTGGTGGACGCGGTGGGCCTGAACAAAATTCAGGGCCGCCCGTTTAAACAAACTGAGCTCGAGCAAAAAATTGAAGAAATGCTGGATGTCTAGGAATCAGTCTGGACGCGATCGGAAGAATGCGAAGTTGGGTCTGGAGCCATAAGAAATGTCGACCGCCACGCTGCCACCGCCACTGACCAAAAAAGATTTTCAGACGGACCAGGAAGTCCGCTGGTGCCCAGGCTGCGGCGACTACGCCATTCTCTCCGCGGTGCAGTCTGTGTTTCCCGAGCTCGGCATCAAGCGCGAAAATTTTGTGGTGGTTTCCGGCATCGGCTGCTCCAGCCGCTTCCCGTACTACATGAATACGTTCGGTTTCCATACGATTCATGGCCGCGCTCCCGCGGTCGCAACCGGGATTAAAGCGATTCGCCCCGATCTCGAAGTGTGGGTGGCCACAGGAGACGGCGACGCGCTCTCTATCGGCGGCAATCACACGATTCATATGTTGCGGCGCAACGTTGGAATTAAAGTTTTGCTCTTCAACAACCGCATTTACGGGCTCACCAAGGGCCAATATTCACCGACATCGGAATTCAACAAAAAGACGAAGTCGACGCCGTTTGGCTCGGTGGACCGTCCGTTCAATCCCGTGTCGCTGGCCATCGGCGCGGAAGCCACTTTTGTCGCACGCTCGGTGGATGTTTTCCAATCGCACTTGAAGGACACGCTGAAGCACGCCGCCGCGCACAAAGGCTCCGCGTTCGTGGAAATCCTGCAGAACTGCAACATCTTCAATGACGGCGCATGGTTCTCTCTCACCGAGCGTGACGCACGCAGCGAGCAAGTGTTACAACTCGAGCACGGCAAGCCCCTAGTCTTCGGCAAGAACCATGACAAAGGCATCCGCCGCAAGCCCGATGGCGACATCGAAGTCGTGCCGCTCGGCAACGGCATCACCGAATCGGATCTCGTCATTCACGACGCGCATCATCCACGCCCGTCGTACGCCTTCTTGCTCTCCCACATGGAGCATCGCCCCGGCTTCCCGACGCCCATCGGCGTCTTTCGCGCCTGGGACGATCTGCCCCGCTACGAAGACGTCATGAATCAGCAAATTAAGGATGTCATCGCCAAGCGCGGCCTAGGCGACCTGAACAAACTCTTGCACGCCGGCGACACCTGGGAAGTGCGCTAGCCCCGGGCGTACATCCCAAAAATCTGAAACTCAGTTTAGTGATTCTGCCTGCATTGGTACTCTTTTGGGCCAGCGGGTTTCAGGTGTATACTCCAGCCACTTTGGCAATCCTTGAGTTCTAAATGGCGGATGCTCCCCTCGGCGAACGGCAAATTCCGGATCCTCCGGCCGACGAGCCCCGGCTCGAATCGTGGGGAGAGATTGCCGCGTACCTACGCCGCGAGATTAGGACCGTGCAGCGGTGGGAAAGGTACCAAGGATTACCGGTACGTCGCCTGCTGATTGGGAAGCTCGGCTCGGTTTACGCCTATCGCTCGGAGTTGGACAAGTGGTACCGCGAGCGCCAACCGCACACCGAGGATGGCGAAGAAGATTCCGAGAAAGCCGGGAATGGTGAAGTTGCAGCCCACCTCACCGTTTCTACCGACTCCACTGAGGCGGATAAGCAGAAATCCCAGGGCCAAGCGGAGGGCAGCGAATTGCCGCCTCCGCGTCCACGCATCACCCGTTTGCACATCACCATAACCCTTCTAACCTTGCTTGTTCTCGCCGCTATAACGCCGGCGGTCTACTTACTGCGCCGCGGTCGTCCCCCGGTGCGCCCTGGGAGTGCCGGGAAGATTCGCCTGGTCGTGCTCCCATTCGCGAACCTGAGTGGTGATCCCCAGCAGGATTATTTCAGCGCCGGGCTGACCGACGAGATGATCACGCAACTCGGCCGGCTGGACCCCGAGCGCCTCGGCGTGATTGCAGCAGCAGACTCTTCAGCAGAGACATCGATGCTCTCCGCCCGCAAGCCGATCGCCGAGCTTGGCCGTACGCTCGACGTGCAGTACGCTCTGGAAGGCAGCGTGCGCCGCGGCGGGAACGAGGTCCGCATCAATGTCCAGCTTATTCAGGTGAGCGACCAGACTCACATCTGGGCCAACTCGTACACCGGGGATCTCCGCGACATTCTGCACGTTCAGGACGAAGTTGCTGCCGACGTCGCCAGCCAGATTCGCGTCGCGCTTCCCGTCGGCGCTGTCGGCGTTTTTGATTGGAAAACGAAGCCGGCTCGCGCCGTCAACCCTGAAGCTTACGATGCTTATCTTCGCGGCCGCCTATACTGGACCAATCGCGGCGACCTCCACAAGGGCATCGAGGCCTATCAGCAAGCCATCGACAAAGATCCTAATTACGCGCTCGCATATGCAGGTCTCGCCAGAGCCTACGCGCTGCTCGGCCAAGTGCCTTACGACGACATGCCTCCTGTCGCCGCCAAACCCAAGGCCCGCGAGGCGGCTGAGCGCGCCCTGCAGCTCGATCCCCAGTTAGGAGACGCGCACTCTGTTCTGGCCATCGTCTCCTTCAGTTACGACTGGGATTTCGCAGCGGCCGAGCGTGAGTTCCAACGCGCCTTCGCCCTCAACCCTAACGACCCGACGGCGCATCTGTGGTACGGCCACTACAACATGATGCGCAACCACCTACGGGTAGCGCTGCAAGAGAACTCACGCACGCTCGATCTCGACCCGGTTTCGCCGCTGTTCAACACGGTTCGCGCGGAGATCTACTACAACTCGCGTCAGTACGATTTAGCCATCGACCAGGCAAGTCACACGATCGAGCAGTATCCGACCTATTGGCTGACCTATATTTGGCTGGGCTCCGCCTATCGAGAAAAGAAAATGTATGCGGAGGCGCTGCAGCAGTTTTCCGAGGGGCGCAAACTGTCCAGCGACCATCCCGCCATAATGGCCCTGTACGGTCACACGCTTGCGCTGGCTGGCGATCGCGCCGGTGCACGCCAGACTCTCGCAGACCTTCACCTTCTCGCGCAATCGCGTTACGTTTCCTCGCTTTACTTTGCAGCTGTCTATACCGGCCTGGGCGAAAAAAGCACCGCCATGGACTGGCTAGACAAAGCCTACAAAGAACGCAACGATCGCCTGGTGTATCTGAACGTCGATCCCATGGCCGATCCGCTGCGCTCCGAGCCTCGGTTTCAGGACCTAATGAAGCGCCTTCATCTGCCATAGCATGCATGCCTTTCGCCTCTTATTCGCAACTTGAAACGTAACGTTGTCCACCGCGGGACACACTTTGGGCTGCTAGCTGCCTGATCGCACTCCTGGCGGTGCGACAAACAACGACATTAAGCGCCTCTAGCCTCGCATCGTTCCTTGTCGCTTGAATCACTCCTCGCTGCCGTTTACCGTGCGCTCACCGGATGAATTTCTCGAAAACTTCTCAAGGAGCTCAGCCAATGCGAAAAAACTTCCTGACCGTCATGCTGACAATTCTGGCCGCACCGTCGTTCGTTTCCGCGCAGGACAAACCGGCAATTGTGGTTCATACCTTCACGGCGACCCCGGGACAGCCCTGGCCTTACGACATGAAGCAAATGGCCGCTCAAACCGTGGCGGAGCTGCAACGCGAAGATGGAAAGCGGTTTGACGTCGCGGTGGAAGCCCCGGCTGGCCAAGTCAAAACCTACACGCTGGACGGCGAGGTGCCCGAATGGCATCCCGGCAACCGCGCTAAGCGCTGGGTCGTCGGTATGGGTTCCGGCCGCGAAACGGCCAAAATTCATTATTGGCTCACGGACGCAAGCGGCAAGAAAGTCTTCGATCACACCGACACCAACCGTGCCGCTTTTTGGGGAGATGGCTACGCCGATTCTGTGGGCCAGCTAGCACAGCCTTTCGCCGACAAAATCGCCGAAGCCAAGCTCTGAAGTCAGAACGGCGGCTGCAAAAGGGTTGCTGGACGTGGCCTGCTGACTCGGCCACCTCCTGGAAGGGGACGCGAAAATGTTTTGGTTCTGTGCGGCTCTATCTGCGGCGGGAGTGCTAGAATCGGTCATCTGTTCGTGCTTAGTTGCGGAGCTGGTCGGCTATTGGCTGCATAGGCTGCTCCATAGTGACAAGCTGCCGTTTCTGAGCCGCAGTCACATGGTTCATCACCTCCTTCTTTACGGACCAATGCAACCGATGCGTGCTGAGCACTACAAAGATGCAACGAGCGGGCGTTTTTCACTCGGCAACGTCGGTCTTGAATGGCTAGCTCCGTCGGCTGTCGTTCTGGCTTTCTGTTGGGGCGTTATGTTCCTGTTTCACGTACGGCCCATATACCAGGTGATTGTGCTAGGCAACCTCGCTGTCTGGCCGTTCTTCACCTTCAGCATTCTCCACGATGCCATGCACCTTAGCGATTTCTGGATGGCTCGTATGCCGCTTATCAATCGCTGGTTCCGGCGCGCCAGGCGCCTTCACGACATTCATCATCACAGCGTCAACGGCGCGGGCCACATGGATACCAATTTTGGCATCGGCTTCTTTCTTTTCGACCGAATCTTCCGCACCCTGACCACTCGCCATCGCTCCCTTAACCGCAAAGGCTTGGCAATCGCCTTGCAACGTTATAAATTGACAATGTCTTTAGATTCCCTGCGGCGCGAAAGCGCCGCGGAAGGAGAGGCGGCGTTTCAATGACGGACACCATGGTCAAGGAAACGGCCCGTTCGAACGACTCCGCGCCTGACACGCGGCGTCGTGCCGCAAAACCAGCGCGTGCAGATACTCGCAAGACTCCAGCCGAGAATATCCGCGTCTTTGTGGCTGCGGAGAACCGCCTGTTGCGTGAAGCTTTGGCCCGCGTTCTAATCAAGGGCGGCTGCATCGAAGTGATAGCCACCGACTCCGCCGCGCCTTTCCACACGGACTCGCTGCTGGATGCACGCCCGGACATTTTGCTCCTTACCTCCCGCGGAAGCCTTCAGGAAGATTTGTCGGCCATTCAACAGGTCCGCGCCGCGGCACCCGCCGTCCGTATCCTGCTCATCGGCATGGCCAAGGACGAACGCGAATTCCTTCAGTGCGTACGCGCGGGCATCAGCGGCTACTTATTGCGCGACGCTTCCGCCGGAGAGGTTCTGCAAGGTGTGCAGGCCGTACACGCCGGGGAAGCCGTGTGTCCCGGCGCGCTTTGCGCCGCACTGTTCCGTTATTTTGAATCCGATACCGCCAGCCTTCCCTGCGCCAGCGGCCGCCGCCGCTTGGGCCTCAGCCGCCGCGAACTGCAGCTTATCCCTCTGATTGCGCAGGGACTGACCAACAAGGAAATCGCCAATCACTTCTCCCTTTCCGAACAGACCGTCAAGAATCACCTGTATCGCATGAAGCACAAAATCGGCGCCGAAGACCGCCTCGAAATGGTGCAGCTCTATCGCACCCAAGGCTTCCTCATCTGATTTTGTCCATCACGCGGCCTCCCAAGTTGCAGTGGTATGATTTCTTCTTAACGCTGTGACTACCTGGGAGCCGCAAACTTACCTTCGCTACGCCGACATCCGTTTTCGCGCGGGCCTCGATCTCGTGACCCGCATCCCCAAATCCGAATACTCCTCAATCTACGACCTCGGTTGCGGCACCGGCCACCTGACCCGCTTCCTCGCGGACACCTTCTCCAATTCCAAAGTCACCGGCATCGATTCTTCTCCCGAAATGCTCGCCGAAGCTCGCCGCGAGTTCCCTACCCTCGCGTGGCAGCAAGCCGACATCCGTTCGTGGCGTCCTGCATCTTCTCCCGATCTCATCTATACCAACGCCGCCCTGCAATGGGTTCCTGACCATGAAACCTTGCTGCCCGCACTCCTGAACACGCTGCGGCCCGGCGGCGTCCTGGCCATGCAAGTCCCTCGGCACTTCGAGTCGCCTTCGCACCTCGGCCTGAAGGATCTCGTCATGCAAAGCGAATGGCGCGCCAAGCTGGAGCCGCTCCTGCTCGCGCCCATTCCTCCTCCGGAGACTTACTGGCGCTGGCTGTCGCCGCAGGCTCGCAATGTCGACCTGTGGGAAACCATCTATCTGCAAGTCCTGGACGGCAAAGACCCCGTCGTTAACTTCATGCGCGGCACGGCTCTACGCCCTTTTCTCTCCGCTCTTCCCGAACCCGAAGCCGCCAAATTCATCGAAGCTTTCGCCGAGCACATGGCCGCCGCTTACCCACCCCAGCCTAACGCCCAGACGCTCTTCCCCTTCCGCCGTCTCTTTCTGGTCGCGCAGCGCTAGCCAGACGGAAATTCTTCACTGTCCCGGGTCTTGACTCTGCTTGCTCTGTTCATTGTGACCGTATTTGTGGCATGCTTAAGCGTCGCGGTTTCGTCCGACGCGCTAGCCTCCCAGCCGCATAGCCGCCTGTTCAAAGAAGCCACCGAGCGCGGCTCCGTTTCCGGCAAAATTTCAGCCATCGGAGACGCTTCCTTTTCGGTTGACGTAAAGAAGAACCAGGACTTGGTCACCCTCCAGCTCCTGATCGACGACACGACCCAAGGTCGAGGGAAGACTTGAAGTTGGCGCCCAGGCCACGGTCGATTATCGAACCAACGATGGAATCAACATTGCTGCTCACGTAGTCGTACAACCGTCGAACTCGTCGCGATAAATGACGATTTTTTTTGACCCTGCGGATTCGCATCGCCCTCGCGAATCCGAAACGAAATCTTCGCTCTTGCCCAAGGGGAAGTATCCAATGCGCACGACACTGAAACTTATCTCGCCGCTTATTGTCAGCGTCGTTGTCGTGTCCCTGCTTTTCGCCGGCTACCAGGTCCGCACCGAGCGCCGCGTCCTGCGCAACGATCTCTCCCGCCGAGCGGAAATTCTCGGGGAAAGCTTGCAGGAAAATGTCGAGCCGCAATTTGACCGCCCCTTGCCGGACAAGAGTCTGCAACGCCTCGTGGATCGCTTCGGCCAGCGCCAGCACTTGAAAGGGGTTGCCGTTTACAACGCCAATGGCGTGGCCCTCGCCGTAACATCCGGCCTTGCTTCTCTGTTCCAGCTCCGCCCTGCCGCCGCGGCGCTTGCCGCCGAGCGCGATACTGGCTACGGGGAGTTCCTCAGCGTGAACAACGCTCCTATCCACGTTTACGCCTTGCCTCTTCACCGCAACGATCAAGTGGTCGGCACGCTCGCGGTTGTTCACGACGCCACCTACATCGACCAGCAGGTAGCTCATACCCTGCGCGATTCCCTGGTCAATGCTCTGGTGCAAACGCTGCTCGTCGCCCTGCTCGCGCTAATTCTTGTTCGCTGGACACTCACCGGCCCGCTCGCTCGCACAGCCAAGTGGCTCCGCACCTTACGCACCGGACAATCGCCCGCTCCTCCCTCCCTCCCGCAGGGCGAGGTCTTCGACCAGCTCCACCACGAAGTCACGCATCTCGCGCGCGACCTCAACGCCGCTCGCGCCAGCGCCGAGGAAGAAGCCCGCCTTCGCGACACCAACGATTCCTTGTGGACCGCCGAGCGCCTGCGCGTGAGCATGAGCAGCAAATTGCAAAACAAGCCGCTCTTCGTCATCGCCAATCGCGAGCCGTACATGCATGTCCGCGGCAACGGCAACAATGGGAATATCCAGGTTATCGTTCCCGCCAGCGGCCTGGTCACCGCTCTCGAGCCCGTGCTCCTCGCCGCCGAAGGCACCTGGATCGCCCACGGCGCGGGCGGCGCCGACCGCGAAACCGTCGACGCCAAGGACCATCTTCGCGTTCCCCCCGACCATCCCCGTTACACTCTGCGCCGCGTTTGGCTCAGCGCCGAAGAAGAGAAGGGCTACTACGAAGGCTTCTCTAACGAAGGTATTTGGCCGCTCTGCCACATTGCGCACACTCGTCCCATTTTTCGTCCCGAGGATTGGGTCGCCTATCAGGGAGTCAATCGCCGCTTCGCCGATGCCGCCATCGAAGAAATGCAATCCACGGAGTCACCCATTGTCCTGGTGCAGGATTATCACTTCGCGTTGCTTCCCCGCATGATCAAGGAAGCCAGGCCCGACGCCCGCGTGGCCATCTTCTGGCACACTCCCTGGCCTAATCCCGAGGTCTTCGGCATCTGCCCCTGGGGGCGCGAACTGATCGACGGCCTGCTCGGCGCCGACCTCGTGGGATTTCACATCCAGTCTCATTGCAACAATTTTCTTTCCACCGTCGATCGCGCCGTTGAGGCGCTCACCGAATGGGATCGCTTTTCCGTGAATCGCCAAGGACACGTCACTCGCGTGCGGCCTTATCCCATCAGCGTCGCGCTCCAGGAAAACGGTCATTCCGCAAAGCCGGCGCGCACCATGGCTGAAGAAAGTGCCGCGCTGTGCAACGAGCTCGGCATCAGCGCCACACTCCTGGGAGTTGGCGTCGATCGCGTCGATTACACGAAAGGCATTCTCGAGCGCTTCCGCGGCATAGAGCTCTTCTTCGAGCTTTACCCCTCTTACCAGCGCCGCTTCACCTTCATTCAGGTCGGCGCTCCCAGTCGCACCAAGATTGAGCGCTACCAGACGCTGCTCGACCACGTCGCCGCCGAAACTGAGCGCATCAACGCGCGCTTTCAGGCCGGCCGCTGGAAGCCCATCGTCTTTCTCAAACGCCATCATTCGCACGAGGAAATCGCCCGCTTCTATCACGCCGCCTCGTTGTGCATGGTTACTTCCTTGCATGACGGAATGAATCTCGTTGCCAAGGAATTTGTCGCTTCTCGCGAGGATAATCGCGGCGTCCTGATCCTCAGCACTTTCGCGGGCGCGGCTCTGGAGCTCACCGACTCTCTGCTAGTCAATCCTTACGATGTCCAGCAACTGGCCGGCGCCATCCATCGCGCTTTGAATATGCCGGCCGACGAGCAAGCCGCGCGCATGCAACGCATGCGCAACTCCGTGCGGGAGCACAATGTCTACCGCTGGGCTGCTAGCTTGCTCTCCGACCTTACGGAGATCCGCATCGACACGCCCGATCGCCTGGAATCCGCGGAAACGCTGACCCGCTGATCTTGGAGTGCGGCGGTCTTGTTTCTTACTTTGCCGTCTTAGCCGGATACTCGATGTGCAGCGCCGAGAGGTCCACCAGCATGACCGGATGAATTTCCGCCGTCAGATGCCCGCTTTGTACCATCTTGTCCGCGTTCGCGATCCTCTGCGCCTCTTCCATCGACGCCGCGTTGATGATCGCCATCCCGCCAATCCGCCCCTGATCCAGCGCAGGCCCTACCACCACGAATTCCCCCGCCTCCACTTGCTCGCGAATGTACGCCAGGTGCTCCTGCATCGCGGGGTCCGCAAACTGCACGGGCGCCCACTTTTCCGCTTTCTCCAATAGGCACAGGAAATATGGTTTCATATTTTTCGGAATGTTCGCGCCCTGCGGAAACTCCCCCGGCGTTTGCGCAACCGCCCCACCCGCCAGCAGCAACACCAAAGCAAGTAACACCGTCTTGATTGATTTTTCGCTCTTCAACATGCGCATCTCCTTCTTGAGCAAAATAAGTCTTCCGCGATTCTCGGCTAAGCCTGCTCGGAAACCGCTGCTTTCGCAAATTGCTCCAGAATCGCGGTCCAACCGCCAGGCGAATCCACGCCTGTGCGCAGCTGCTCCCAACCCGCGCCGTGACGCTCCAGCCCGCGATGCTCCAGCTCCACGCGCGTGTTCCCCCGGCCCTCAGCGAAGAACCGAATCTCTACTTCGCTGGCCTTCTCCGGGTCCGGATCAAACTTCCAGTCCGCCTGCAAGTGCCACGAAAACGCCACGCGATGCGGCGGCTCCCAGGCCAGCACCCGCCCCCACTCGCACTCGCTTCCGTCCGCGGCGCGTTCGAACCACCGGCCGCCGCTGCGCTGCTCCACCAGGATCTCCGCGAACGGCTGCTTGGCGATGTGGTGCGTCGCCGGCCACCACGCCGCTATCTTTTCCGTAAACACCGCGAACGCGCGCTCGATGGGCACGCTAACGTTTAGCGTTTTTCGGACCGTGCTTGCCTTTGCTGCCACGGGTTCGGCCATGTTTCTTCTCCTTGTGAATTCTTTCCGCGGTCATCTGGAACGCGCTCAACGCCTGCTCCCACAATTTGTCGAAGTGCTCGCGAAGCAGCGCAATCCCCTCGGGATTCACTTTGTAAATCCTCTTCGTCCCGGCCTTGCGGTCGCTCACCAGCCGCGCATCCTTCAGCACCCGCAGGTGTTGCGAAACCGCCGGGCGGCTCACCGGCAGCGTCTCCGCCAGCTCGCTCACCGCCAGTGGCCGTCGCGCCAGACTTTGCAAGATCGCAAAGCGCGTCGGATCCCCCAGCGCCTCCAGCCCCGCTTGTACGTAAGTCTGCACGAACGGTAAGCTACCGCTTACCGATTGGTGTTGTCAAGAGGAAAAATACAGGAAAGGTTTCAGGCCCCAAACTGACGCAAATGGTGATCCGCATGAAGGTAGGCCAGCCGCATCCACTCGCGCTCGCTCATCGCTCCAAGATGCGGATGCTCCCCCCAGCTATAATCGCGCGGCGTCTTCATGGCAAAGAGATTCTATATCACAACCACAATCTTCCGAATTGCGACGCAAACAGGCTCTGCGGCAACGTCGCGAAAGCTCGCGAAATACGCCGCCCGTCATCCGCGCGAGATTGCTCTGCTTCAGTGAACTCTCAGCGCTTACCCTCCTTGCCCTCTATGTTTCACGTTCCCTTCTCGCCACGATCCGGCACAGCCCCTGTTTCAATTTGCGACGCCCCCTTTGTCCACCCGTCGTGCCGCTCCCGCGGACAGGCCAACCCCCGCGCCCTGTCCTTCCGCTGCCCACCCGGCCAGCCGTTCAAAATAAAGCACATAGCTCCGTACTGGAGCGCTTTGGCTATTGCCCGCCCCTCCCCAAATCCCTACAATCTGTTTCATCCTGAGAGCGGGGTGTTTCTTTCAGGTACACTGCATCTAACCCCTTAGGCGCTAAGTAGCGTCAAATGTGAGGCCTGTCTTTTGGCCAATGGGGTGCAGTTAGCCTGAGCAGTTCGACGAGTTCTCGCGGATGCAGTTTGTCGAGTGGGAACGATTCGCGGAAATGAAGGTTGACCCGGGGCAGCCGCCTGGGATAAAAACAACCCTTCACAAAACGAATCGAGGTCGGGCAATAAAGTTTTCGGAGAAAACCTTGAAGCAAATGGGACGAGTTTTCCTAGCCGCCGTTCTCGCTGTAACTGTTGCCGTGCCGATGCCGGCCGCGCCCGCCGCACGCAGGGCTTCGCTGCATCACATCTCGCGTTTTCGCGGCGTCCCGACCTTCGCTGATTCCACTCTCGCGGACATCGGAACCTTCGACGATCCCGTCGTGCGCGCCGCTGCTGTCGAGGGTCTTGGCCGCTACAACGGCGCCGTCGTCGCCGTGGATCCCAACACTGGCCGCATCCTCACCATCGTCAATCAGAAAATTGCTTTCGGTGACGGCTACATTCCCTGCTCCACCATCAAGCCCACTGTCGCGCTCGCCGCTCTCGAGGAAAATGTCATCACCCGCGACACCATGCTAAAAGTCGGCCGCCGCAAGTACATGAATTTGACCGAAGCCATGGCCCATTCCAACAATGTTTTCTTTGAAGAGCTGGGCCGCCGCATGGGCTTCGACACCGTTTCGCGGTACGCGCGTCTCCTCGGCTTGGGCGAGCTCGCCGGTTACAATCTTCCCGAAGAGCATCCGGGCTCTTTCCCGATGCAGGCGCCCGCGCATGGCGGCATCGCGCGCATGTCCAGCTACGGTGAAGGTATCCATATGACGCCGCTGCAGTTGGTTTCGCTCGCGGCTGCTTTCGCCAATGGCGGCACGCTCTACTATCTGCAATATCCGCGCACCGCAGATGAGATTCAGAATTTCGCGCCCCGCGTGAAGCGCGATTTGAATATCGCTGAGGTCCTGCCGGAAATTCGCGAAGGCATGCTCGCCGCCGTTCTCTACGGCACCGGCAAGCGCAGCTTCGATAGCGGCGGAGACGAAATGCCGCTGGGCAAGACCGGCACCTGCAACGATCCCACGTCCCGCGTAGGCTGGTTCGTCACCTACGCCGACGAAACCCATCCCAAAATCGCGCTGGCCGTGCTCCTTCGCGGCAGCTCCCGCCAAGTCATCGGCCCCACCGCCGCCTTGGTCGCCGGCCGCATCTACCGCCGCCTCCGCGAACAAAATTATTTCGCCACCACCCAAGCGCAGCGCTCCGACCTCAACCTACTTTCGTCGGGCAAATAATGGGCACAGCCATTTTTGGCTGTGCCACTTGCAGCAGTTTCCTTAGTCTTACTCGGATCTAAGCGCCTCCATCGGATCAATGGAAGCCGCCCGCATCGCCGGCACCAACCCCGCCACCAGCGCCGAAACCGCCAGCGTCCCCACCGCGGCACTCAGCACGATCGGGTCATAGCTCTCCACTCCAAAAAGCCGATGCGCCAGCGCCCGCCCTCCCGCCAGCGCAATCGGAATCCCTATCAGCAATCCGATTCCGATCTGCAACATCGCTCCACTCACCACCATCCTTACAACCCTGCCTCGATCCGCGCCCAGCGCCATGTGAATCCCAATCTCGTTGGTCCGCCGCGTAACGATGTACGACATCAGCCCGTAAATCCCGACGCAAGAGAGAAATATTGCCAGCAGGCCAAAGAAGGTCGACAACTGCGCCAGCAACCGTTGATTGCTGACCGACTGCGCTACCTGCTCATCTAGAGTCATCACATCGGAGATCGGCAAAGTACGATCCACCTCACGGATCGCCTGGCGTATGGCAGAGATCATCGCGGCGGAATCTCCCGCGTACCGTACTTCGAAATCTTTGAGGTACCGCACATTTTGCGTGTAAGGCAGATAATCGCCCGGCTTCGGATTTTCGTCGAGGCTGTTGTATTTCACGTCCTTCACCACTCCGATTACCTCGGTATCGCCGGCATTCCCCGCGCCGCCGCGACCATACCGCAGGCCAATCGGCGAGCCGCTTGGAAACAATGTGCGCGCCATCGTCTCGCCGATAACCCCAACCTTGGGTGACGTCGCCGTATCCTGAGGCCCAAACGTCCGGCCAGCCAGAAGAGGAATTCCCATCGCCGCAAAATAGCCTGTGCCCACCGCATTGTGATGCACGTTGATTTCAGAATGCCCTGACAGATAGCCCTGCACCCAAACGCGGTTGTTCCAGGTACCCTCATTGAACGTGAAGATTGAAAAGCTCGATGCGCGCACCGCTGGGAGCGCGTCCACGCGCTCTTCAATTCGGCGATACATGCCGGCCAGCCGGGCGTCTTCCTTGTAACCAACCGAACTCGCATCGACGTGCAGTCGAATCACATTTTCTCTGCTGAAACCGGTATCGACATTCGTCAGGTTCACAAGACTCCGGACAAACAGCCCCGCGCCCACCAGCAACACCACGGAAAGTGCCACTTGCGACACCACCAGTGCCGTTGCCAACCGGCCTTTCGCTGGCGCATCGGACTGCCCTCGGCCGTCTTTAAGTGAATCGATAAGGCTCAATCTCGTGGCACGAAACGCGGGAATCGTTCCAAACAACACCGCGGTGGCCAGCGTCACACCCAGCGTGAACAGCAGTAGCCGCGCATCGACGGATACATGCAACTGAAGAGTGTCTCGCCCATCCGACACCAGGCGCAACAGCAGACGGCTTGCCCCGGAAGCAAAGGCGACCCCGAGCGCACCTCCCGCGAGGGCCAACACCAGGCTTTCCGTGAGTAGTTGCCGAATCAGTTTCGGACGAGCCGCGCCAAGTGCCTGCCGCACCGCAAGCTCGCGCGCTCGCGCCGTCGACCTGGCCAGCAGAAGGTTAGCGATATTGGCGCAAGCGATCAACAGTACCAGCCCAACCACCGCCATTAGGATCTTCAAAGGCTCGGAGAACTGCTGTCGCAGTCGCGAAAACCCGGTCGCCATGGAGTTCAACTCGACGTGAGCTTTGTCGAGCTTTTGCAGATTCTCCTGGGTCAGCGGTGCGCCGGAAAAACCGCGCAAAATTTGCTGGAAAAGCAAATTCGCATTGGCGCTTGCCTCCGCCATGGTCACGCCGGGCTTCAGCCGCGCCATCAGGTGCAGTGACTCGAACATTTTATCGCCGTAGCCGTCCCAGCCCGGCGGTATTTCCTTCTGCATGGACAAGGGAATCCAAATGTCCGGTGCTTCGCCTACTTTGGTTCCAAAAAACTCCGGCTGCACGACCCCGACGACAGAAAAGACCGTCGATCCGATCGTCAGTTTCTTTCCAACCACCGAAGGATCGCGCGCCAGACTTCGCGTCCACCATGAGTAGCTGGCCACCGCGACAGCATGTCCACCCTTCGTTCGGTCATCTTCCTCGGACAGCATTCGCCCCATCTCGGCTTGCACGCCCAACATCGGAAAGTACGTCCCGGAGACAAGTTGGATGTTCATTGCTTCGGCATCGCTGCGTCCTTCGACAAATCCGTGCACCCGGTCGGTCATGCTGAAGGCCGCGGCCACATCCGAGAAAACCCGATTCCTTTTCTGCATCTCGCGGTAGAAGGGATAGGAGTAAAGCCAAGGATTCGGAAACCCGTCGCTAATTCCTTGATCGAGCCCGTCGCCAAACAGAACCAGTCCCGCCGGATCCTTCACCGGCAGTGATTTCAAAATCACCGCATCCGTCAGGCTGAAAATCGCGGTGTTCGCGCCGATTCCCAGAGCAAGTGAGAGCAAGGCGACCAGTGTGGTCCCTGGGCTGCGCAGCATCCCGCGCACTCCGTAACTGACGTCCTGCACGAAATGCTCGATCCATTCCCATCCCCATACCTCGTGCCCCCGCTCCCGCAAAATGGTGGCGTTTCCAAACACCCGATTCGCCGCGTAGCGCGCCTCGTTTTCCTCGACTCCGTCAGCGATGAGCTCTGTCTCCTTCAATTCCCGGTGCAGTCGCATCTCCTCCTCCAACTCCCGCTCAAACCTCCCCCGCCGCACCAGCATCCCCGCTCGCCGCCAAATCTCGCTAATCTTGTTCATACCCTCACTGTCTTCGAGCTTTGCCTTACATCGTTACTTCCTTGCTTCATCGCTTCTGTCTTATGCCGTCTGAATCACTCTCCCAATCGCCTGAATCACGCGTTCGAATTGAGACTTCTCGATCTCCAGTTGCTTTCTGCCCGTGACCGTCAAGCGGTAGTAGCGCGCGCGGCGATTCTCCGCGGTCGTCCCCCACTCCGCTTTCACCCAGCCCTTGATCAGCATCCGCTGCAGCGCGGGATATAGCGATCCCTCTTCGACCTGCAAGACATCCTGCGAGATCTGCTGGATCGAGCGCGCAATCTCGTAACCATGCATCTGCTCACCGCGCGCCAGCGTCTTCAAAATCAGCAGGTGCAACGTGCCCGGCAAAAGCTCTTCACGATTCATGATTGCGTTCTCCCCAAAAAAACAAAACACCGCGTCATAGACCGCCTATGTTGTAGCATAGACACTCTATGTCAGGCAAGCAAGGGCGTGCTGTGGGGCTTCTCCCATTTGCGTCCAAGGATCCGGCCACCTGGTATCTCTCCAAAAATGTGTCCTGAAACGGACAGACACCCGCCTTGTTCTCATCTACACATGCTGATGCACCCCTAGGCTCATGCGTTTCTTGAGCGGACCCCCCAGATCGTGATTGGAAAAGGCTCTGTCATTCGAATTGCGCCTTATCAACTGAGGAAATGGAGAAACCGCATGTCGCTCAATGTAAACAAGCCTCTGACGTGGAAATACGCCGCTGAGAAAATCTGCTCCCTGGGCCTCGGGATGGCACTCCTGCTGGCCGTTTTAATGGCCGGATGCGGGGGATCTTCCAAAGCCACGCTGACTTCGATTGCTCCCAGTAGCGGCGCCCAGGGAGCGACCGTGGCCGTCACGCTCACGGGAACGAATTTCGCATCCGGATCCACGATCACCGTGAGCGGCACGGGGATCACCGTCAGCAACCCGACGGTGGCGAGCAGCACGTCGATCACCGCCACGTTTACCATCGCTGCAAACGCTCCGACCGGCGCCCAGAACGTCACTGTAACGGGTTCAGGCAATACCAGCGGTTCGCAGACGTTCACGGTGACCGCGCCCCCACCCACGGTGACTTCAACGAACCCTGCGATTGGTGCCACCGCCGTCCCCATCAACAGGAAAGTCACCGCAGCCTTCAGCAAGCCCATGGACCCTGTAACCATCACCGCAGTAACTTTTACGCTGGCCAGCGGCACAACGAACGTGACCGGAGTAGTCACCTATAACGCGGCGAGTAATATTGCGACGTTCGCACCGGCGGCCAATCTCGCAGCCAATACTGCTTTTACCGCCACGATTACAACCGGGGCTAAAGACCTGGCAGGCAATTCCTTGGCGAGCAACTTTGTCTGGGCCTTCACAACCAGTGCCGTCGCGGACACCACCGCACCCACCGTCAGCTCCACGAACCCTGCAAGCGCGGCCACCGGTGTGGCGCTTAATCAGAAAATCGCTGCAACTTTCAGTAAGGCGATGGACTCTTCCACGATCACCACAACAACATTCACCTTAAAGCAAGGCACAACGGCTGTTGCCGGCACTGTAACCTATGCTGGAACCACCGCAACCTTTACTCCAACTGCCAATCTCGCAGCCAGTACGGCTTACACTGCAACGATTTCGACCGGGGCTACAGACCTGGCCGGCAATGCACTGGCGGGCCGGGGCTCAGCGCCGAATCCTTGGACCTTTACCACCGGTACGACCTCAACTGCTTCCGCTCCCACCGTGACTTCCACGGTCCCCGCTGATACTGCCACCGGTGTGGGAATCAATCAGGCAATCAACGCGACCTTTAGCACCGCCATGGACCCGGCAACGATTACTACCGGAACTTTTACGTTGGCAGGACCCGGCACAACAACTTTCGTAACCGGGACGGTCACCTATAATGCGGCGAGCAATATTGCGACGTTTACGCCGGCGGCAAATCTCGCAGCCAGCGCCCTATTTACTGCCACGGTGACAACCGGGGCCAGAGACCTCGCCGGCAATCCTTTGGCGGCAAACAAGGTTTGGACCTTTACCACCGGTACCGCAACGGTAGGTCAAGCGCCAGTCAACCTTCGTTCGCTCTCCACCTTCGCGGCGGTCGCCGGCGCTGGGCTCACCAACTCCAATTCCGGTGGTCAGACCACGCTGAATAGGGACGTCGGTTTAAGTCCAACCGCAACATGTCTCGGTGATGGCTCTCCTTGCAGCGCTCTCGATCCAAAGATAAACGGCACTTTGTACGCCAACGATCCTGCGGGCATCGCAGCCAAGGCCAAAGCCGACTTGGTTTCCGCGTATAACGGCGCCGCTGGACGTCCCCCGGGTACCGTGGAAAATGACTTATCCGGGATGAAACTTCCCCCGGGCGTCTATACCTCCGGGTCCACGATGAGCATAGCGGTCAGTGGAGTTCTCACCCTCGACGCCCAGGGCGACGCTAACGCTGTCTGGATCTTCCAGGTAGGGTCCTCCCTAACCGTCAATAACAGTGCTCAGGTTCTCTTGATCAATGGGGCTAAGGCTGCCAACGTATTTTGGGCGGTCGCGGCTTCTTCCACCATTGGCTCAAATGCCAGCTTCAAGGGAAGCGTCTTGGCCGTTGTCTCGAACTCGGTCGGTACGCTTTCCGTCGTGGAGGGCAGATTGCTCTGCGAGACCGGCCAGATCACATTGCTGTCCAACACCGTTACCGTGCCTGCGCCGTAAGGCACGAGCTAAGCGCGAAAGCGAGCTTTTGCAGATTCTCCTGGGCCAGCCGTGCGCCCGGAGAAACCGCGCAAAATTTGCTGGGAAAGCAAATTCGCAATGGCGCTTGTCTCCGCTATGGTTACACCGGGCTTTAGCCGCGCCATCAGGTGTACTGACTCGAACATGTCGTCACCGTAGCCGTCGCAGCCCGGTGGTACGTCCTTCAGCATTTCTACGCATGTCAGTAGATGATGGGCATCTTCGAGAAATCGGTGGAGGTGTGATCGGTTAAGCGAAGCACCAGCAGGGTGCGGTCGTCCGCAGGAGTGAAGCCGCCGCCGGCGTAGGCGTCCGTGGCGTTCAGCAGCAGATCGCAGATTTCGCTGGCAGGCTGCTGCGGAGAAACGCTCTTGAGAATTGCACTGAGCCGCGCGATGCCGAATTCTACCTGCTCCTGGTTTTCGGATTCGAGGATGCCATCGGAGGCGAACAGTACGATGTCGCCCAGGCGAAGATCGACGGTGACTTCGTCATATTCGGTGTCCGGAAAAAGGCCGAGAGGCACGCCAGCGATGCGTATTTGCCGCACTTCGCCGGCGCGCAGCAAGACCGGATAAGGCGCGCCGGCATTTGCAAGCGTGAGGCGGCGTTCGCCGGCGTCGTACACCGCAAAGGCCATGGCGATAAAGCGCGCGTCGAGTCGTGCGCCATGCAAGCGTCGATTCAGCAACGCCAGCATTTGCGGCGGGGGACAGGGATGTTCGACGATGTGCTCGCGCATGATACCGATGGCGAGCGAGCCAAAGAGCGCGGCGGCAGTGCCTTTGCCGGAGACATCGCCGAGCGCGACAGCGAGGCGACCCTTGCCGTAGGGAAGAAAATCGTAGAAGTCGCCGCCTAATTCGCGCGCGGAACAGTAACCGGCGGCGAGATCGAGGCCGGGAACCTCGCGAGCGCCGCTGGGGAGAAGCTGGCGCTGAATTTCGCGCGCGGTAGCAAGATCCTCGTGGAGACGGCGCTCGGTTTTGCGGGCCTCTTCGTAGAGGCGGGCGTTTTCAAGGGCGATGGCCACATAAGAGGCGAGCGTGGCGAGCATGCGTTCGTGTTCGGCGGTGAACGCATGCGTTTCCGCGCTTTCCAAATCCAGAACGCCGATCAGGCGATCCTGCATCAGGAGCGGAACGACGAGTTCGGAACGAACGGCGACGCCGGTTTCGACTTCGCAGCCGATGAAGCGAGGATCTGAGAGGGTGTCTGCGACGCGAACGGAGCGGCGTTCGGCGGCGGCGGCGCCGGTGAGTCCTTGATGGAGAGGAACGCGCATGCGCGTGGGAATGGCATCGCCATAGCGCATGACGAAGGCGCTTTCGAGATGCTGCGTTTTTTCATCCCACAGCATGACGCTGAAAACGTGATAGTTGACGAGTTTCTTGACGCGCTGCGCGACGCGGCGCAGAAGCTCTTCGCGGTCGAGGATGGAGGTGATTTCGCGGCTGACTTCGTAAAGCAGCGAAAGCGTATTGGCCTGTTCGGGATAGGACGCGAACAGGCTAGCCGGAACGGGGTCAGCATCACGTGCGAGCGGAAATGGCGCTAGTTTTGTGGCTTCATCCATGGACCTGGAACCTTGAGCTTGCAGCAATGATAGTTGGATGTGCGCGCGGCGTCCACGTTGCGGATGGCTGACGGACGTTTTGGGCATCGAATAGCCTGCTGGTCCGAAGGGCAGGTACCCCCACCCCGGGTGTTTTGGAAAAAGAGGCTGCAAACGATTGAAAACAAAGGAAGGGAGCGCGGAAAAGAGCACAAAGAGAGGTACAAGAGGCTGCAAGCTGCTGAGAACATGGGATTTGCCACAGAAACATGGAGACACAGAGGCGAAGAAATCTTGAATAGGAATGCCGGAGGGTGAGACGAGCATGCGGCGGAGCGGACGAGGGTGGGAGCTGAACGCATGGGGAAGGTTAGCATGGTGTCATTCAGGGGGTAAAGAAAGAAACATTGAATGGTCGAATTTCGAGGTTGAATGGGGATTTGGAGGGGTTGAATGGTTTTGGAAGCTTGGGCAGGAGCACCAAAGGCAAAGTCTAAAGACAATCAGAAGCAAAGAGGCATTAAGTCAGAACACACCGGTTGACGGGCCTCCAGATCCCCTTTTGGCTGATGTCCGGTAAAATGAGACCCACTTTCAAGTCCGCCGTGCCCGAACGCGACGCACTTCAAAACGGAGTGATGGCCAAGTGGGTTGGACTCGTGCCAACCGTGATGGTGGCGACCACGTTGAACACTGCGAGATTGAGATCGATTACCCTGACTGTGTTCGACGCCTTGTTCGTATAATAGAAAAACCTGGCGTCCCGAGTGATATCCACACGATCGTCGGCTCCGAGCCCGGTGAGCGAGGTGGTTCCCACTACCATGTGGTATGTGAGGCTCGTGGGAACGCTATCGATCGCCAAAAGTTGCCCTAGCTGATTGCCTGTGAGGAACAGCGCGCCGCCCGGGACGAACTGCCCACCCATCAGTGGGGATGTCCCAGCCGAAACGCTGTCCACGATGGTATTGAATGTGGAGTTCGCTGGGTTCGTGTCGATCAACTGGATATCAGTGCGCCCGCTAACGGTGACGTACAGGAAAGCTCCATCAGGCCTCATGTCGCCAGAGGCGCCGGCTCCCACAGTGATCCTGGTCAGTACGGTGAACGTCGTCATGTCTATGACAACTACGTCTGCGCCGTCGCCGATTAAGTATAGATAGGCGCCATCGGGAGTGAAAACTCCGCCGAAAAGGCTCGTCGCGACAGCAATTTGCGCAACGAGAACCGGGTTGCTGGGAGTGGTTCCGTCAAATACCCAGACCTCATTCGAGGTGCACACAATGCCATACTTGCCGTCAGGCGTAGCGCCGCAGCCTCTTGGGGCCGGCCCAGTGGCTATCGGCTGGCCCACCACGGTTTGTGTGGCCGTGTCGATTACATTGATGTTGTTCGATCCCTCGTTGATCGCATAGGCGACCGTGCTGTCTAAGCTGAAGGCGATGCGTGTGGGTGCGGTCCCAGCTGTGATGGTGGCAACAACAGTGTCGCTCGCCGTGTCGATCACCGAGACGGTGCTGGGGTTGGTCCCAAAGTTAGCCACATAGACCCAGGCGCCGTTCGGGCTAACCGCTACAGGTCGGGGCTGGGGACCGACAGGTATAGTATTCACCACCATGTTCGTGGCTACATCGATCACGGAGACGTCGTTGGAGAGTTCGTTTGTCACATAAACTTTGGGCGCGGCCGCCACTCCAGTCGGCCCAAACAGTATTGTCAGCAGCACCGTCAAAAAAGACACCGGGGCCACTACAATTCTTCTGAGTTTCATTTTGCTCTCCTCCTTTAGTCCCCCTACATCTTCCAATGCGACATTTCCGGCACAAACCAGTCACACAATCTTTTTGAATGAGGCAATCGTGGGGCAGCTTGTGGATTTGATATGCTCAGGACAAATAATCCCAATCTCGGAATGAACGGAGGCGATGGCGTTCCTTGCGGGCTCACGACTCTGTGAACAATGCCTTTTGAGGCTTTCCAGCCTAGCACGCGAGTCATCGTCACATGATTGTGTGCCGCACTCGCCACGCTTGGCGAATCCTATCACACTCATCGTGTGTAGACTCATCGTGGTCATGCTCCAGATGATGACGGCGTGGCGACCACAGACCCACGCGTCGTCTTTGGAATGCGTCTCCGGCAACTCAGGCTGCCTACGGTAATCGTTTTCGCTGGTTCCAAAAGGTCCCGGGATCTAGTGTGCGCCCTGCACCGTCATCGTTCGCCGATGGCAGTCTCCCTCTTTGCTGATATGTAGTTGCGGCTGGCCCTGGCTGGGGCGTCGCCAGGAACACCCCAATGCTTCCGGTGGAGAGGAGGCCGTCGAACACCACCTCGCCCTGATTGTTAATACCTATAGCGAACACACCCGGGAACGTGAAGTTGCCGCCGCCTGGCGCCGGGTCTCCTATGACAGCGACGATGCTTGTTGTTCCGCCGGAGAAGAAGTACACGCCCGAGGTCAAAGTTGTGTCGCCGACAAATGCCACCTCGCCGTTCGCATTGAGCGATGGCGAGAAAGCGTCGAAGAAAGTTCCTCCACCCGGGGCGGCACTGTCCGGCCGAGCGACAAAGCTAAGCGTCCCGCCAGAGAACAAGAACACTCCCTCGGCAGGATTTAGCACATTCACCACATTCGCTCCGCAAGCCACTTGCCCGGCATTATTGATGGCGGGCACATAGTCAAACTCCTGGACGTTCAAGAACTGGAGCGTCCCTCCACCGGGCGCCGGATCGCCGTCTTGCGCAATGGCTCCAACCGTCTGAGTACTGGCTGACCACAAGAAGATCCCGGAGCGGCCGGGAGCGCTTACAAACCCCACAAAGGCAATGTCTCCGTTGTCATTGATGGAGCCGGGTCCAATTTCGGTGAAATTCCCCCCCGGGGGCAGCATCTCCCAGCTGAACGATGGCTGACGGTGGGCTGTCTGAAAAACGGAAGAGGCCAGAGCGACCGGGCGGCGAGACAGTGGCGTCGGCCACCACTTGCCCCATGTTATTCATCGCCAAGAAAGCGTCATTTTAGAAATTACGAAACGTGCCGCCCCCTGGGGTGGGGTCGCCGCTGGAGGCGATCGTGCTCAGCGTTCCGCCCGTGGGCGACAAAAACAAACCAGTCGTCGCCGTGGAAGACTGTGCCCAGAAAGCCGCGTCCCCGTTGTCATTGAGTGTAAGAGGAACGGCAACGAATACAGCAGTGGATCGCCCGCACGGATAACGTCTCTCAGCGCATCGCTAAATATCCCACCAGTTCCGGGAAACATGCTGGCACCAAACATTACCTGGCCTACGTTGTTGATCAGCGGGGAGAACGCCTGCCAGAACTTCGGATCGCGCATGACCGAATCGCCTTGCCCGGCGATTCGCCTGATCTGACCGCCAGACGACAAGTAAATTCCCCCTACTGAACCACTCAGTCGTCCGGTGAATGCCACTTCGCCAGAGCCGTTGAGTGACGGGGTCAAGCCCGAGGAGAAGGTGCTGAGCTCGGGAGAGGAGTCCCCCGGAAGTACAATGCGACTGAAATTTCCACCTGAATACAGGAACACGCCCGATGGTTCAAAGCAGCAACTCGGATGGATCAATGAGAGCCCGCCCGTAAAGGAGACGTCTCCGGCAGAGTTCAGGGAAGGAGATGCCAAAGATGTAAAGGCGCCGCCCCCCGGAGCGGGATCACCCACAGCAGCCAAACGAGTGATTTGTCCCTGCGAAAAAAAGTAGAGTCCCGTGGTGCCGGTGTCCACCATGCCCACAAAAGCCAGTTGGCCGCCAGCATTCAGAGAGGGAGCGTCGAAGGAGCTAAACGCACCCCCTTGCGGGGCTGGGTCGCCTGCGCGAACGATTTTCTGTACGCTTCCGCCCCCGGCCAAAAAAATGCCTTGCGCGGTTGTGTTTGTACCGGATACTGCGGTTGCGACAAATGCCGCGATTCCATTGGCATTCAGGGAAAGGGAGGTGAAAGCAGTGGAAAACGTCCCCCCGCCTGGAGCCGGATCCCCGTTTCGCACCAAACGGGTGATTGTCCCGCTGGTGGAAAGAAAAACGCCCCGTCCTCCTGGAAAATTACTGGCGAACACAACCTGCCCACCGTCATTCAGGGCGGGAAAGCGCAAATTCCGGAGACTGCCACCCCCGGGTGCCGGGTCGCCATTGGCGGCCACCTTGGAGATGACGCCGCCGGATGAGGAATAGAGAAATACGCCGTTATTTCCGGGTGGGGCCACTTGACCAAGAAAGACGACCTGCCCCGACGCATTCACGGAGAGCGGATCCGGCCTGCCGGCGGAAATGAACGTCCCGCCACCGGGAGCCGCGTCGCCATAACTAGCCACCACGATCAGACCGCCGGTTGATGGGGAAAAGAAGACTCCATTGTCGCCAGCGAAAGCCACTGCTCCGCTGTCGTTCAGGGAAGGAGAAGAGGCGCGCACTAATTCTTGTCCAACGGGCGCGGCATCGCCGGGGCGCGCCACCTTGCTGACCGTAAAAGTCACCTGGGCAGATAAACCTGAACCCACCATCAGCAAAATCAGCGGTGCGCAGAGGATACCTGGAAGTTGTCAAATCACGGTTTCCTCGCTTTCGTTGCTTTCAGCAAGGATACAAATACGACCCAAGGTGGGCGAATGTATCCCCGGAGCTTGGCTTGCGGTGGGGACGCGCGACATTCTGTGCCCTAGGGCCTGAGTTGTCAACTCAAAG
>WNFC01003179.1_pt1 | contig 33048 bp, 25 predicted proteins | sample 5400541 | NCBI WGS metagenome assembly WNFC01 (sample SAMN13153342, study PRJNA577476) | soil metagenome | isolation source: 120 cm saprolite under Douglas fir tree site 2 hole 2 replicate 1 | place: USA:California | collected 2015-04-18
GAGTTTGTTTAGCGGTGGGCTACCGCCCGCCGCATGAGGACAAGTCGGGCAGTAGCCCGACTCTAAACGCATCCATTGACATGACGCCACTCGAACGTTACGTCGGTCAGGTTCTGGACGAGAAGTATCGTCTTGAGCGTTTGCTCGGGCAGGGCGGCATGGGCGCGGTGTATCTGGCTACGCACCTCGGCACTGAGCGTTACGTCGCGCTGAAACTGATCACGCCGCAGTTTATGCGCAACGAAGAGTTCGTCGAACGCTTCAAGCGCGAAGCCCGCGCGGCCGGCCGCTTGCGCCATCCGAACGTCGTCGACGTAACCGACTTTGGTTTTTCTGGTGCAGGAAAAGACCGGGTCGCTTACCTCGTGATGGAATATCTGGACGGCTGTACGCTCAGCGACGTGCTCGCCGAAGAAGAACGCCTTCCGCTTTACTGGGTGGTGGACATTCTCGAACAAGTTTGTGCCGCGGTGCATGAAGCGCATCAGCAGGGCATCATCCATCGCGATCTGAAACCCGACAACATCTGGCTGGAACCAAACGGCCTCGGCGGTTACCGCGTTAAGGTCCTCGATTTCGGCATTGCGAAACTCGCAGAGGCCGGAAACATCTCGCCTGAGACTTCGGTCCTTCGTCAGAACACCGATAACACACCCACGATGCAATTCTCGCAAGCACCAATTGCGGCAACTGCGGCCGCGGGTGCCGGAGAGTTAGAGGCAACCCGAATTGCGGTCTCTCCGCTGAGTAACCTGGAATCCGAAACGCTGATTCAGTCTGCCGGCGAGGGTCCCGCGAACGTGCCGGTAACGCAGGCAGCACCAGGCGAGGTGCGCGCAACCCAGGCGGTCGAGGATGGCGATCAGACTCGCATCCTAGACGGCGGGCTCCAGCCCACGTCCGCGGCTGCGGTTGCCGGGCATCGGACTACGGACGCGATGTCTACTGCGGCCACGACCGGGTTGACGCGGGTGGGCGCGATTCTGGGAACGCCTCTCTACATGTCACCGGAACAATGCCGGGGAGAAGGTCTCGATGCGCGGTCGGACATTTACAGTCTGGGAGTGATTGCCTACCAGATGCTCTCAGGCGCGCCGCCGTTCACCGGCGAGACTGCAACGGTCATTCGCGCTCACACCGAAAGCCAGCCCACAGCTTTGCGTGAGCACAATCGCAAGCTGCCCAAGCGAGTCTCGCGTTTGATCATGTCGGCACTGGATAAGGATCGAGTCGCGCGTCCGCAAACTGCGGCCGCTTTCGCCAACGCGATGCGCGCCAACGCGGATGGATTGGGCACCCTTTACCGCCGGGCTTTCGCCCTCTACAGTGAATATTTTCCGGAGTTTTTCAAGCTGTCGCTGCTGGCTCACATTCCCTTGATTGTATTGACGGTCGCGATGCTGGCACTGCGGTTATCACAGCCGCGTATGGGCAAATTGCCGTTCGCCATCGGCGTTATTCTCATCGCTCTCTTGCAAATCCCCACGAGCTTCGTTACCGCTTCGATCATCTCTGGCGTCACGGCGATCATCGTTACCCAGTTGGCGTTGGCCCCGATGAAGCCGGTGGAGTTGCGGGCTGCGTTCGCCGTGTTGCGCAGCCGCTGGCGTCCGTTCCTGCGCACTGGCGTCCGCGTAAGCCTGCGGATCCTGCTCGGCTTTATCTTACTGGTCATTCCGGGCATCGTGATGTCGGCGCGCTATCTGCTGTGGGCCCCGGTGGTCTTGTTGGAAGGATTGGAAAAGAAAGAAGCGCTGAAACGTGCGCGAGCGCTGGCTGCTCGTTCGTGGCGCACGATCATCGCCGCGATGCTGATTCAATTCCTGGTGCCCGCGATAGTCGGCGCGATAATTGGCGCGATCACCGGGGCCACGGGCACCCACGGCAAGGTCTCCCTCCAGGTCAAGATCACGGGTCAATTATCGGCGCTCATAAACATCTTCATCCTGCCATTGCTCTCAATCGTGCCGGCGTTGCTTTACTTAAAGATGCGGCAGTTTGGCGGCGAAACTTTGAATGACGTGATGACTCAGATCGAGGAAGTCGAAGGCGCGCGCAGCACCTGGCGACAGCGTATGCGCACGCGCTTGACAGTGACGCCGCGGAGCCGCACGCCGACCGACTGACATCCGGTTCCGAAAGCGCTTTCCGCCGCAAGCGAGGTTTCGCGTCATGAGAAGCTTTAGCAACGCAACTGTTAACCCGCCGCTCATAACAAGGCTGCGCATCATAGTCGCTATGGTGTTCCTTTGCATTGTCATCGGACTGTGCGTGCCAATCGTAAGCAGTTCAGTAGGCATATACGCTCCGGCAGCCGCCGCGAGACCTATTGTCGCGATTGAAGCACAAGCACCATTATCATCGGCCACTCCTTTGGCCGTACCACCGACCCTGGCAGGTACCGACTCAGCGGTCGATTTGCGGATAGTGTTTTATGGATATCCCCAAATAGGCGTACCTCGGGCTGGCACCGCTGAGATTCACGAAACAGGGATCTCGAACATACGAGACATTACATTCTCGCTAATCGGTGGTGAATTGTCGCCCACTGGTCGTTTTATTGCCTACGATAATTGCAGCACTGTCAACCGCGGTATTTATCTGGCCGAAGCAGACGGCCGCAGCGCGCAACTGGTTATTCCTCTCAGTGGCAGTCCGTGCGTTGATGTTCGATGGTCGCCAGACGGCGCAAAATTGTCGTACGTTGCTCAACCGGATCGGTCTCTCCGTATCTTTGATATTGCCAGCAAGAGCGACACATTAATCCCTAATACTCAGGGTGCCGATTTGCATTGGTGGTCACCAACCGGTGATGAGATCGTTTATGGAAAGATGCGTCGCAGCGATGCAAACCGTCCAATCGGTCGTTTGCTATACATTACTGACTTGAGAGGCAACACCCGACAGTTAACTTTCGCCGAGGATTTTGTGCCATGTGCGCGCGAGCACAATATTATCGACACCTGGTCTCCTGCATGGTCTCCAAAGGGGGATGCAATCGCCTTCACTCAAGGCGAATGCTTGTTCGTTGTTTCTCCTACCGGCAATGGCTTGAGACAATTAACGACGATTCCATACGCCTCACGCCCATCGCCAAAGATGCCAGTGACTCTTGCATATAATCCGCGATGGTCCCCCGACGGTCGCTGGATTATATTTAATGGTGAGGGTGGTCTTTGCAGAATTGGTGATGGTGCGGTTCTTAACCGTATTTCACCAGATGGGAATACAACTGTGGCAATTGGGAAGTTGCCCTATTGTGGCGGCCCGTTCTCTATTGCCCCCTTCAATGAATAGGCCACACAAGGCGCCGAAGTTGTTCGAGGGGGACGGCGGTCAGGCCCTCCTACTCGAGCCCAACGAGTCGGGGTTCTGTTTAACCCCGAACGAATTCGTAAGTGATGTGCAAGGTCAGCGCGCCGGGAGTTATTTCCGGCCGCACCTCGGTGGCCCGCAATTGCAGCGCGCCGCCCGCCGGTTGAATGTTCACGCGCGTCGACAGTTGTTCGAGCGTGAAGAGATCGACGGGATTGTAACGCCTGTCGATCGCGGTCTGGACCATGTTAAGCAGTGGGCCGTTCAATACGGCCGGTGTGTTGTTCAGATGAATTTCCCGCAAGCGGAAACGCGCCACCAGCGCGCGCCGCGTTTGGTCGAATTCCAGATTTACTTCAGAGTCAGCCCAGCCGGAAAACTCTATGCAACCCATCAGAGACGAACTATAGGCGCCGGCGAATGCCAGCGGCCCCGTGATGCGGCCGTTCTCGAAATGCACGGCCGTGCGCACTCCTTCGACCTCGCGCTTCAATCTGATTTCGCTCGGGCATTCGGCGGTGGACGACGCCCCGCCCATCGTCAGCGGCATCGCTGGCTCTTTTAAATTATCGAAGATCGCCGCGAGAAAAGAGTTCAGGAATTGCTCGTTTACGGTGATTGTTGCTTCTGCAGCCGGCGAGTTGCTTACCCGGCGGCCGCGACTGGCATTGGACTCTTGAGCGAATACGTTAGAAACCGAAAGGAGCCCAGCGACAAGAATGGGCAGAACTAAGAATCTGAGATTCGATGACGTACTAGTTTTCATTTCGGTTAAACTCCAGGTCAGGAAAAACTTTTTCAACGCAGAGGTGGCAGAGGAAATTCGCAGAGGAACGCTGAGGTTCTCTGCGACCTCTGCGGTTAATATTATCTTTGCAACTCTAACCACAGTTTTTGAGCGAGCGCATTACAAACCGCTGCGCACGATGTCGTGCAAACGAATCAATCCGACGCACAATCGCGCGTCATCAACGACCGGTAGCACGTTGATCTGTGACGGCCGATCTTCCATCAGATGCAAAGCGTGAAAGGCCAACATGTCTGGATTGGTAACGACTGGATTAGGCGTCATCAATTCGTCACAGGTGATGTTTGCGAAGGCCAGCTCGGCAGTGCTGATTCGTTGCATCGAACGTCTTAAATCACCGTCGGTGATGATACCTGCCAGGCGGCCTTCGTTATCGATCACATTGACGGCGCCCAAACCAAAGTGGGTAATCGCTGAAACAATATCCATCCAGGAAGAGTCCGTCGGGATGGTTGGATTCCGCGAACCGCTGTGCATTAAGTCCGCGACCCGCAAAGTCAGACGCTTGCCCAGTTGTCCCGCCGGGTGATTGGAAGCAAATTCGTCTTCGGTCAGTCCTTTCGCCCGCATCATTGTCATGGCCAGCGCGTCGCCAATTGCCAACGCCACCGTCGTGCTGGCGGTGGGCGCGAGATTCAAAGGACACGCTTCCTCATCGACCGACGCATCCAGCACCGCGTCCGCGCTGAGCGCCAGGGTCGCTTTTACGTTGCCGACAATCGCCACGATCGGCACGCCGCGCCGCTTTGCAAATGGCACCAGCTGGCGCAGCTCGTCGGTTTCGCCGCTGTTGCTCAACATCAGCACCACGTCATCCGCGCTCAGGATTCCCAGTCCGCCGTGAAGCGCATCGGACGGATGAAGATAGATTGCCGCGGTGCCGGCGCTGGTCATCGTCGCCGCGATCTTTTGCGCGATGATGCCTGACTTGCCCACACCCAGCAGTACGATCTTTCCCTGGCAACTGCTCAAGATCCCGATCACCCGATCGATATCTTCCGCCTTGAGACGTGAGGCCGCTTTTCCGATCGCTTCGGCTTCAGCGCGAAGCAAAGCAACCACTTGCGAGTGATCAGATCCTTCAGTCATGCAGACCTTTGATATACGAGTAACGAAGCAATTTGCAAGTTGACAGTCTCCCTCTCCCATTGGGAGAGGGTCGGGGCGAGGGCGTGTCCGGTGGCAGGGTGCGGGCTTTTTTTCCGTTCCGCTATGCCTTCATCCCCTGCCCTTCTCCCAGAGTGAGAAGGGAGAAGAGCATAATTCATGGACATCCGGGCGGCGTTCCGTTATATTGCCGCTCTCCGATTGATCCAGGTTTCGATCATCCCAAAAGAATTCCGCAGGAGTCTTAGAGATGCCATTTGCCAAACTACTGCCGCGCGAAGAGCAATACTTTTCGCTCTTCGCGCAGATGACTTCATACATCAATGACGCGGCCAAAACCCTGGTGGAAATGATGGCGCACAGCGATGGCGACTATCAGGAATTCGTTCAGCGCATCAAGAGCATCGAGCACGCGTGTGATGACCTGACGCACAACGTCGCCACGCGTTTGAACCAGTCATTCATCACCCCATTTGACCGCGAAGACATCTTCATGATGTCCAAGGCGCTCGACGACGTGGTGGACTTGATCGATGGTGTAGCCCGGGCAGTCGTCATGTACGACATTCACGAGACGACTGAGCCGGCGAAGCAATTGGCCGGCGTGATTCAACGCATGGCCTTGCAACTGCATGAAGTAGTTTCGATGTTGAAAAAGCCCAAAGGCGTGACCGAGCGCCTGGTTGAACTTCATCGCCTTGAAAATGATGGCGACGACATCTACCAGCGCGCCGTGGGCGCTCTGTTTCACGAAAATCGCGATCCGATGGAAGTGATTAAGTGGAAAGATCTTTATGAAAAGCTGGAAGCCGCAATCGATCGTTGCGAGAACGTCGCGAACATTATTGAAGGCGTGATCATCAAGCACTCCTGAGAACAGAGGTCAGCGATCAGAGGTCGGAGGTCAGCGGAATCTGCCTCCTGCCGTCTGCCGTCTGCCGTATGTTTCCTATCCCCTAGCCTCCGCATTTGTCGCTGTGCTATGTTTTCAATATCCCCTGTGCCCGCGTAGCTCAGTGGATTAGAGCGTTCGCCTCCGGAGCGAAAGGTCGCAGGTTCGACCCCTGCCGCGGGTACCAAGTCTTGCCCATTCCTCGAGTTGTCGCTTATGGAAAATCTAACTGCTCAGAATTGTGCCCAATCGCCGCCGCGAACGATTCTTCTCGTCGAAGACTTTGACGATACGCGCCTGATGATGAAGCTGTGGCTGGCGAAGGAAGGCTATCATGTCGTCGAAGCTGAGAGCGGCGAAGCAGCGATCAGGCTTGCCATGGACCAGCGGCCCGATTTGATTATCATGGACATCATGATGCCGGGCATGAACGGACTTGACGCCACGCATCGAATACGCGAGCATCAGGCCCTGCGCACGACGCCCATCGTCGCCGTCTCAGCTTACGGCGCCGACGAGTACCGGGCCATTGCGCTGGCGGCCGGCTGCGATGAATACGTCTCGACGCCGTTCGAGCCGAGCGCGCTGAACGAACTGATCAAGAGCTTGTTGACGACGCGGGCGCCTACCAATCTCAATGCTCTGCAAACCGATTCCGATCATTAAGAGAACGCTCGGGCTGCTCCTGCTGGCCCTGGGCACTGTGACGACCGCTTCAGCTCAACAATCAAGCTGCTCCGCTAAGATCGATCAGTTGCCGGACGCACCCGAGCTGCGCGGCTTTCACCTGGCGATGACCTACGATCAGGTGAAGGCGCGCGTGCCGCCAATCCAGTTTGGCCGCGCGGATGAATTTGGAGTCGCGAAAACCAGCATCAATCCCAGTTTCGGCCCGCAGTTCGATAAAGCCAGCTTCGCGGACGTGCGCACGATCTCTCTCGATTTTTTGGACGGGAAACTTGTCACGGTCTGGATCGGTTACGAGAGCACGTTCAAGTGGCAGAAACTCGACGAGTTTGTCGCAGGTATGTCCAACTCACTCAATCTTCCGGGCGCCTGGCCGCCAAAACGCGGCGGACAACAGTTAACGTGCGACGGTTTTTCAGTGTTCGCGTCCGTGATCGCCGGCAGTCCCAGCATTCGCCTCAGCGATGATGCAGCGCAAGAGACGATTGCCAATCGGCGCGAAGCCGCGGCCGCCGCTGCCGAAGCCGCTGAGGCGGCGGTAATCGGCGACCAGCGCACAAAGTTCTATTACCTTTCGGATTGCTCAGGGCGAGAGAAAGTGCCCGAAGCCAGCCGCGTCACTTTCAAAGATAAAGACGAAGCTGAGAAAGCCGGATACAAACTGGCCAAAGACTGTCAGTAGAGGTCGGGGCAGTAGCCCGACCCGGGGTCTCCAGCCGGGCAGCCCGGCTGGGGTGTGGCAGTCAGGGAGGGCTTGAGCTGTTATCTTGTCGCACCAGGAGAAAACCCATGCTGAAGGAATTCAAGGATTTTATGGCTCGCGGAAATGTGGTCGATCTGGCTGTCGCGGTAATCATCGGCGCCGCGTTTGGCAAAATCATCACGTCGCTGGTTGAAGGCGTCATCATGCCGCCCATCGGCCTTTTGTTCGGCAAGGTTGATTTCGCCAGTCTGTTCTATGTTCTCAATCACGCGAAAGGCGATCCCGTCTCGCTCGCCGACGCGAAGGCAAAGGGAATTCCAGTGATCGCTTACGGCGCGTTCATCAACGAAATCGTCACCTTCTTAATAATCGCGTTCGTTGTCTTCCTCATCGTGAAGGCCGTGAACTCGAGAAAGAGCAAAGCCGCCGCGACCAAAGACTGTCCCTATTGCCTGTCCGCCATTCCTATTCCGGCGACTCGCTGTTCGGGTTGCTGCGCGGATTTGAAGGCGGCGTGAGTATCGACTAGGTTCACTCGCCGAAAAACGCATATCATCCCGTGCCTTAATTTAGGCCAGTTGCAAATCGGGGTCAGGCTTGCAATTTTGCGATTCTCAACCGTTGCCGTTCTTACATTATCTGGTGACGTCGGCGCTTGCCTAGGCATAGGCGCGCGGATGCTAACCCCACCGAAGCTCGTCGTCAACCGCCGTCCGGGCGCAAAGTTCTTATCAAATACAAACCCCCAATGCGCGGGGTTTGGTGCTGGCGGTGATGTCACTGGCAAGAGCCAAGCGGGAGAATTCCCGAGACCGGAGAAGCGCAAAATCGCAAGCCTGACCCCAGATTTGGTTTTAGATTTGGTTTTATGGGTCATGCCGAGCCAGGTTTCTTTGATGCAGCAGTTAGTTCCCTTTGCGTCTTCTAACGAATCTGAAGAGTCGTGTTAGCGAGAGGGTAAAGAAGAAGCCTCCGATCACAGAAAACACCGCCAACAACATCACAGTGGTGATCAGATCCCCTTTGGGGTCTCCCAGCATTGACCAGTTCGGATCGATAGGGTCGTAGATAATTCTGACGGGATCGCCGGGATTAGCAGTGTAGAAAGAGTCGCCAATGCCTCCCTCACCCTCGTATGTCCTGTCTCCGACCTTAAATGCATATCTGACATTGTTGCGATTCTCGGGCTCCTTCCTTACTATCCAACCTTGCACGAATCTTGGGTGTTTGACCATTCGGTAGATGCTCGGCACTCCAAATGCAGAGCAGCCGAACGCAAATATTCCAGTCGCGAACGGAAGAATCATCAATAGCCAAATTAGGGTCTTTCTCAGCATTTCCTTCTCATCCTAAAAATCTGCACGATCCAATCAGAACAAGGGAAATCCTGCCGGGAGCTGAGGTCCCCGTCGTGTATGAATCGACGAAGTAACCACGCCCAAACCAAAGCTCTTTCCGAATGTCACGCTAAGAATCGGAACCAATCGGAACCAATCGGGGTCAGGCCTGCGATCTGTGCGATTCTCAAACGTTGCCGCTCCGGGAGCACACGCGCTGAAACCCGTGGGCGATCAAAACCCAGATCGCACAAATCGCAGCCAACTGGAAACTGGGGTCAGGCCTGCGATTTGTGCGATTCTCAATCGTTGCCATACGGGCGCGGATCCTAATCCCGCAGAAGTCCGTCGTCAACCGCTTATCAAAGGCAAGAGTTCTTCTCAAACATAAAAGCTCAATGAAAGCTCAATGCGCGGGAGTTACTTTTGATGGTAAGGCGTTCGGCAAGATAGGAGTTAGTGCCAGATGACCACCGGCTTGCTGAAACAGTGGAGCACACGCGCCGCACCCGAACTACCAAATCCGAAATCGCACAAATCGCAGGCCTGACCCCAGCTTGGATCCATTGTCAAGAGTTCGCCATTGCGATATCCGTACTCTTTCTGGGGAGAGGTCGGCGTCGCGTTCGCTGAGTATTCGGCGAGCAGGTCTTACCTCGGCCTACTTTGTCAGATTTTGCGAGAGGTCATGTTTTATAATACGCTAGCTTCCAATATGAGAATCCGCCTTTCATCGGGTCTGACACCCATTTACAAGTTCGGCTTGCCTGGTCTCTGGGTGTCCTGCGCGATCTATTCGATAGTGGATTATGTTCGTTCTTGGTCGGATACTACATTGCCTAACACCTTTGTACCCATCCTGCTGCTCTATCTTGTTGGAGGAGCCGTATTCTTCTGGAAATTTGGCCCGCTGAAGCGAGTACATCTCAACACAGAATTCCTCTATGTGTCGAACTATTTGAGAGAGATTAGGATTCCATTCACCAATGTTGCTGATATCCGGGAAGCTAATTGGTTGACTAACTCGCCGCGAAGGATTGTCGTCACTTTGAAGTCCTCATCAACGTTTGGCAGCAGGATCCAATTTGCGCCCGCCTTTTTTTCAACAACAAGAATCGTTAGCGAACTGAGGGATCGATTGAGTTGATCGATCCTTGGTCATGTGGGATTTGAAAATTAAGCGTGTAGTTATAGAGGAGTGATTGGTTCCCGTTGATTCGCCACGCGAACTGCTCAGATGCGTTCCCGTTTGCATATTCCGTGTCGTAGACGAGCACGACAAAGGTGCCAGTAGCAGTAAAGTTTACGTGATCTTCGACTAATTTAGAGGATCTAAGGTCACCAAGCTTTTCTCGCGTCGATTGGCCAAAAACTATGAACTCCCTCTCAGTGACCCTTTCCTTGAAGGCTTGGTCCGCGCGCGTATAGATATCCTTGTAGTTTGTACGTCGCCATGCCAAACGGAACTCTTCGACCGATTCTGTCGCTGTGTTCCGTGCTCGCAACGGCGAGCACGAGATAACGCTCAAGCTTAACGCAAAAAAGCAGCACAGAATCGTTTGTAGGATTGAGCGTTTCACCGCCGCAGTCCCCCTGGGCCATTGCAACTGGAAACTGGGGTCAGGCCTGCGATTTGTGCGATTCTCAATCGTTGCCATACGGGCGCGGATCCTAATCCCGCAGAAGTCCGTCGTCAACCGCTTATCAAAGGCAAGAGTTCTTCTCAAACATAAAAGCTCAATGCGGGAGTTACTTTTGATGGTAAGGCGTTCGGCAAGATAGGAGTTAGTGCCAGATGACCACCGGCTTGCTGAAACAGTGGAGCACACGCGCCGCACCCGAACTACCAAATCCGAATCGCACAAATCGCAGGCCTGACCCCAGCTTGGATCACCCTTTCAACTTAAATTGCGCGGTGTGATGGCCCTGGCCATAAGTAGTGTCATAAGGTCCAAAGACCATCGCCGTCGCCGAGTCTGAACCGGCATACACGGCCCAGTTCGTTCCTTCGGCGTTACCTGTTAAGTGACCCAGCGCTCCATCCGTGCCGAGCCAGGTTCTTGGTCCGGTGTTGCCGACACCACAGCTCGAACCGGCGGCCGTGATCAAGAGTTCGCCATTGCGATATCCGTATTCTTTCTGGGGATAGGCCGTCGTTGCAGTCGGGGAGTATTCCGCGAGCAACTCGCCACCAGCGCGTCATCGCAATGCCTATGAATTGCGTAGCTCAACGAGCCAGAAAAAACCTACGAAACTCAAAGCTACATAAAACACGCACGCGATGAGCCTCCATTTCCGCTGTGATTGGGTTTCTTTGTCAAACTCTTTCGCGATCTTCCGATATTTCCCACCGTGAACTAGAAGGAAATAGCCAATCGCGATCAGCGCCAACCCGCCTCCGATCACGCCTGCCCGACTGAGAGAAAGACGCTGGCCAGTGAATACCTCAAAGGCGGTGACCAGCGTGATTATGTTCATGAGAATAAGAGCCGACACCCCGAACAAGGCGTTGAATTGCGGCAAGTCAGATTCGCCCCACATTCGCAAATTCCAAGCATAGATGCGGTAGTAGAGATACTTGTATGCAGTGTATGGTACTGACATGAGCAGTTTAACCGTCGGCGCTATACATACTGAATAGCATCTCTACTTATTAGCGAAAGTTGCATATTGTGAGCGCCACACACAATCTGCCGAGTGACATGCGAGTCTGCTGCGTCCGTACGCGTCGCCGACGGCAGGCCAACCTACCGTCATATCGACGCCGGTGTACACCACGTTAGCCCCAAACCCCCAAGGACCGCCGAATGTACCGAGCGCGCCGAAGCCAGTGTCATAAACTGCCCGGGCTCGGCTGATGTTGCCACTATGGAGTTCAGACACTGTGTTCGCGAAGCCCACGAAGAATGCAACTCTGCCGAATAATTTAAAAGCACGGGCTCTCGACAGCACTGCCAACTTACCACCAGTTGATCCATTGCCGTTAAATGTCTTTGAATACCACCCATACCCAGGGGCTCGCCAATTGCCAAAGGCTTCGTTACTAAATTCTCCCGCACCAGAAATTAATCCAATCCCAGTTAGTGGTGCGTTCCCTCCTGAGAACGACGAGCCGGCGTCTGGTCCGCTAAAGCGGTTACCCCCACTGAAGGCGATACCCCAGAGAGCGTCTCTCATTGCACCGTAATTCGGGTTTCCGAACGAGTCCTCGAAGTTTCCGTGAATAGTAACGGTGGCTACCACGGAACCGTTTGGAAGGCGACTGAATGTCGCATCTCGACCGGAATAAGCGTAATGAGCTTTCCCCGGCGGCGGTGTCGGTGGAAGACGCGAGCGGCGTGAATTCTTTCGACCTTGGCTCTTTGTGGAATTGACTGGGCGGATTTCGGCTCTGTTCCAATAACAGGCGGGTCTGGCCTGTTACACCTAGTCTCACAACTCAGCCGCTTGAGGGTCTGGGAGTTCTCTCTTGGTAGTCGCTTCGCACGCGCGTTTGTACCAATAGATTGCATCATTGCGATCAGGGTCCAAATGGAACGACTCGTACCAGCGTTCGGCTGCTTTCGCGTGGTCGGAAGCTTTCCAAGCCAGCATACCCTGAATGTAGTGCGTACTGGCTAGATCCTTGGTAGCCCAATCAGCCAACCTGTAGTACCAACGAGTTTTCATCTTCTTCGTGACATGATGAGCATACCGGTGTGCCATTTCCTCTTCGTATTCAACTGGATGTACTCTTTCACCGCGCTCAAAGACATATCCTCGTTCGGCAATAATGTGATGCCCAACCTCATGGGCAAGAGTACGAGCAATTCTCATCGTCACCACCGGCGTCAGCCAGTAGAATCTTGGTATTCCTCTATACAGGTCCCGAACGAATAGAGTTATGCAGGCTGATGACCCATCCTGCAGCCTGGAATACAATCCGTTGACGCTCAAGTCTTGCTCGGTGGCGTTTTTATGCCATTCGGGAGCGTCGTGGTCGGCATCCCACATTCCATCTCGCAGTTCAACAAAGTCAATGCCGGCGACATCCGCTGCGTCTATCCAACTCAGAGTTCGTCGAATATGGCGGATCACTCCTAAACGCAAGTTTCCGCAACTGTTCTTGATTTCCATTTCCATCCAACTATCGTCTGTGAATTTTAAGATGGTGGTCCTTTAGAGCATCCGGGGTTCGCTGGATTTTGCGTGCAGACTTGGTGCCTGATTTGGGTGGCTGGCAATACTACTGGACCCAGAATGTCAGTGGCAGTCCCTCCAAATATCTCTGCCGCACCAGCCAGGATCGACTTAACCTTATCCCAAAACGTAGCGTTGCTGGGAAGCTGTGGCTTTGAAGGGTTAATTCGAGGCTGATTGACGTAGTTGGGGTCGACTTCAACCCCAGGCTTTCCAGTTTGAGGAGTTTTATTGATTGGCTCGCCACCGGGAAGCGTAACCCTCGGCGGCCCAGTTGTCTTCGTTCCCCAACCGTTTGTAGGATCAACCGGGGGCCACTCAGGCGGCCATTGATCGTAAGAACCGATTGCCGGGTTTCCCCCGAAGCCAAAGCTTTGAAAACTTGCCGCGCTGCCTGCGTACTCACCGTTGACGTAAGCGTTTACACTGATAAAGACGCCATGCATGTTGAACCAGCCCACGTAAGGGCCAACTGCGCGAAACGTATCAAATCCTCCAACATCAGGCCCGCCACTGTTTGGATTCCAGCGCGTTGTTTCTAGGGGTCCAAGAACACCTGCGCCCGCGCGGAGGAGACCCAGAGCCAAGCTAGGCATTGCGGACACTCCGTCGATGTAGTATTGATCCGGCTCTCCGTACATCATTCCGTCCAGATCGATGAAGGTCAACGGGTTGTTGTGCACGTACGAATAACGATTGAAGCTCTGCGGATCGAACACCGTTGCACTGCCCATCAATGGGTCGACGCTGGTGAATCTTCCCTGCACCGGCGATTGATATCTCGCCTGCGCGAAGTTCAATCCTGTCTCGCCATCAGCTTCATAGCCAGTGAAGTGTTGCCGCACGTTGTCCGTGTTGTAGCCTTCAGTGCTTGCTCGTCCACCCGTGCCGGCGTAAAGCTCTTCACCAAACGGCAGATAATCATGCCGCGACACTCCACTGAGACTTCCCGTCTTATCAAACACCATGCGCGGCGTGCCGAGTTGATCCGTCACCAGCCACTGCACCCCTGAAGTCGCCACGTCCAGCGGCGTGATCGTGAGCTGCGCGAATTTCATGTTTGCGTTCCCAGCCCACCAAACCCGCGCCTCGACCAAGCCGAAACACGGATTGTCGAACTGCAAGGTGAAGGTTTGCCATTGATTCGCCGACGTGAAGTCGCTGCGCCGGACTTGCCGCGTCGCCAGCACGTTGCCGCCATAACCGGTAACCACATCCAAACTGCCAACGACATCGCTCCCGGAGTTATTGTCGACCATCAACTTGAATTGCGCGGTGTGATGGCCCTGGCCATAAGTAGTGTCATAAGGTCCATAGACCATCGCCGTCGGAGAATCTGAACCGGCATACACGGCCCAGTTGGTTCCTTCCGCGTGGCCGGTCAGATGACCCAGCGCCCCGTCAGTCCCGAGCCACGTTCTTGGCCCAGTGTTGCCGACACCACAGCTCGAACCCGCGGCCGTGATCAAGAGTTCGCCATTGCAATATCCGTACTCTTTCTGGGGAGAGGTCGGCGTCGCGTTCGCTGAGTATTCAGCCAGCAATAATGACTGTAGCCCTCGCCTTTCTGCAATCCTTTGAATCTCGAACCAAAATAGTACCTCGCCTCGCAATGCTTACCTTGATTATCTTTTGTCCATTGAATAGGAACCGGAGTCTCTTTTGGTTTGCTTTCTAACTGTTGAATTCTGCGTGAAGCTCTTTCTGATGCGTTTCTACTTGAGCAGGAACTTCGCAAGCCAATACCGAACAAAACGAAGATGACGCACATTGAGACGTATGGCTACTAACAGGAGAAAAGTACTTGCGCATCATTGCCTCCGATTATTGCTAGTGACCTAGATATCGTCTTACCGCGTAAAGTTCATGCGGACCTCCGGGCTGAAGTCCTACGTTTGACGAGGTGCTGCCAGGGTTATGAGTCATCAACAAGGTCATCCGCCCTGAATGGTGAACCTAAATGTCGCCACAATTCACTTTGCCGGATTTGAGCAATCTTGGCGCCGGTTTCAAAAGACTGTATTTGTAGAACCTGCAGACGCCCATCTGACTGTCCAAGTATATCCACAACACTCTTGTTCCCTCGTCGTATGAAATCACACGAAAAGGATACGCGGAAGTTCCATCGGGCGTTACCATTTCCTTAAATCGTATTGGATGGGCTTGTGAGTAATTTCCTTCTGGGTATCGCAGGAAGATGACTCGGCCAGCGGAACAAAGAACTTGAACCAAGTATTTCCTATGGTCTAGTTTGAAAAACTCAAGGCCTGCCTTATCTGGAAAATTCTTTTGATACTCACGAAATCCTCTTTCACATTGATCAGGCCACCTAAGAAGCGCGCGCCACTCTTCTCTATCGCGAGCTTCACGAAAAATCTTCCCTCCATTCTTAATAGTATTCCCGGCAGCTGCATGTAATCGCTCACTAAGTTTTATTTTCCGCTATATCTTCTGACCGCCAGCGGCTCATGCGGTCCCGTCCACCAAGTTGGCCACCAGCCCGTCAGGGCATGATTCACATAGTTCAAGGTCTGGGCCTGTGGAGTGCCACCGTGTAGTCCCCCTGCATAAACTACTACGCCGCCACCGATGTAAATGGAGCTGTGCCCCGCATCCGCTCCGCCTTTGTATCTCCAAGCGACTATATCTCCAATTCTCAGGGTTGGATTTGTGATGACGGGGATATTGGTTAAGTGTTTGGCGTCATTCTTGTCGCCCAGCCAGTTTGCGGCGGGCACCTTGCCATCGGCCAGTGGGTATCCGCGACCATTCGCTCCTTGCCTAACAAATCCCAGGCCAGCACCGTCTGCATAAGCACCTGCGACAAACACATTGCATTTACTGTCTGGGCTTGGCCCATACGTGAGTTTGTGACCTTTCACCTTCCCAATAGTTACCGTTCCTTGATCCGAAAAATCAGTATTCCCGACGTTCAATATGGCATTGATTGCTACATTTGCGCCGACACTCTCTACGGCGTTGGCTATTTCTTTCTTCGCAAGGAGCAAACCAGCCGCCAATTCGTCGTCCCCATCCTTTCTGGCCTGACTGGCCAACTTATCCAGTGTGTCAAGCGCCTTCTGCTTATTGGGGTTCGATACACGCTCCGCCGGAGTGTAACTGTCCCAGATGTCCCACGACTGATCTCCATCATAGACGCTCTCTTCGTTTTCTCGGTCAACGATGAATTCTCCACCATTTCCAAAGTGTCCGTGGTTCGTGATCCTGGGCGTCATCCCCGTTGGGTCGGTGGCGGTCAGAGGATTGTTCCCAACATATGCATATCGATTCCAACTCTGCGGATCGGCAGCATGGCCGCCCACTGGATCCGGACTATTGAACCTCCCTTGTGTGCTGGCGAAGTAGCGCGCCTGTGCGAAATCTAAGCCCGTTTCGTTGTCCCTTTCGTAGCCGGTGAACTTCTTGCGGATTCCATCGTTACCACTAAAGCCCATCGTGCTGGTTCTTCCACCAGTTCCCGCAAACAATTCCTCACCGAACGGCATGTAATCGTGACGACTTACAACACTGCCCGATGAGTTAGTTACCACGCGCGGGGAGCCCAGAATGTCTGAAGTCGTGTACTGTATGCCGTTGGTAGAGTCAATCGTCGCCTGCATTCCTCCACCGTAAACATATTCCTTCTTCAGCGCTCCGCTTGATCCATCAAACTCCGCGATCAGTTGACCGCCGATGCCGTAAACGAAACGCGTGTTCTCGCCCACGAACTTTCTCACCCGTTTCCCTTCGCCGTCGTAGCTGTACGCTGTGACGTTGTCAACTTTAACGAAATGGTTCTCGGCGTCGTAGGTGTAGCCGTGCATGGTGTCGTTGGTGAGATTTCCGGCAAAGTCGTAACTGAACCCGCTGGTGGTAATCCGGTTTGTGCTAGTGCTGAATGCGAGATTGTGGTTACCGCTGCCGTAATCAATCCAGCGATTACCGTAGCGATCGTAGGCATTCGTCTGCGACCAACTACTTCCGCTATTTTCCTGTTCAGTGGTCAAGCGGTTGAGCGAGTCGTAGCCGAAGGTCTGTGTGTAGCTCAATCCACCGCCGCTATAGCTCGTGCTCTGAAGATTCCCATTGTTGTTGGTCGTGCCATAGTTGTAAGTGAGATCGAGGATCGAAGTTGGATTCGCGCTGGTGCCCTTTTAATTTCGTTCGGCTGACCTGCCAGTTGTCAGCCTTGCCCCTTATGGTGTTTCTGATACCACGCGCGGAGGTTGTCCTGAAGCTTTTTGCGATTTCCCGGATTCTTTACAAACTTGAAATAGGCATACACGCCACTTTCTTCGTATTGTTTCCGCACATCCGAAGGTAGCGGCTCTGTGAAATTGATCTTAATAATGTCGACTAGGAGAAAAAACGCAATATCACCAACTGTCACCTCGACATCAGGAAAACCTGGTTCTGACCGCGGATCGCGCATCGTCGTAGTATCGGTTACTTTATCGATCAAGCAAGGTACGACTGCATAACCGGCGTCGATAAACGCATCGTATGTGGAATCCTCGCCTCTCTCCCCTTTCATTGGCAATACGTTGATTTCGGATACTCGATTGCATAGCATGGCCACATCTTGCGAGCCATACTTTTCAGACCGCACGTCAGAGCGGTTCACATTGGAAGATGTCTTTTGATAGGCATCTGATTCCCCACGAGAATGCCCACAGGAGGTTAAGAGTGCAACTAGTAATACAATTGATCTTAACTGTACAGCTTGATATCCCATGAGTTCGAGTCCCTTCCTATCATTCTACGTAAATCATATTAATCTGGCAGACTTAGAGTCAGGCCATTTCAAGGTCTGTAAGGTCTATACTCAAGCAGACGGGTTCCCCGGTCTTCAATTAAATATAAGGGACCTGTGCTGGGAGCGAACTTCCCCGCAGTTCGCTGATGCTCGTTACCCGAGAAAATCGTTGGACCATTGAAAGCGAACACGCTTCTATCCATATGATTCGCCATTGAACCAGCAATCGCTCCCCAACCACCCGCACCCGTATAGCAGGAGTTTATCTTAATGTATGCATTAGGATTTAGCTTGGCGTTCGACAGCTCGGAGACGTTTGAGAGATCTATGTTTGTACGCGGGTCGGCTCCCTCTCCAACGGACAAGGAGTGGGAAGTGGCATGGCCTAGGTACTCAACGCCGTCAAGCATTCCATTATTTACAAGCTCGCGGTTGAAGTCGTCGATGCTGGAGGCCCTTCTCACAATCACAGTGTAGCCTTGTGCGGTTAACTCTTGCCGCTTGGTTTCTGCCGCTCGGTCAAAATTACGGCCTTGGTTGTGGCGACCAAGCCCTGGGTCTCCAACGATAATTAGTATCGTTCCTGCACTCTGCGGCGCATCGGTTACGGTACCAGTGATAGTACCGGAATCGGAACTCGCGGAATTCAGATCTCCGTCTGCGTCAGTCTCGCTGACGGTCACTGAAACAGATTCCGTCAGCCTGCCGTCAACTGTGTTCTCGTAGTAATCCGATCCTCCGGTTACGAAATCCTCGCGCGAGCTGGCACCATAGAAACTCTCGCCACCTTTACTTACCTGATTCAATTGAGCATGGGCCATACCACTCGGATCGGTAAAGCGCAGCGGGTTGTTCAGGACATAAGAATATCGATTCCAGGTTTGCGGGCGATGCGGATTGGCGCTGGCCATTAGCGGGTCAGCACTGGTGAAGCGGCCTTGTGTGTTTGAGTAGTATCTCGCCTGCGCGAAATCAAGACCTGTCTCGTTGTCTCTTTCGTAGCCCGTAAACTTCTTGCGATTGTTGTCGCCGCTGTCACTGAAGCCCATGCTCGTTGTGCGACCGCCAGTGCCGGCAAACAGTTCTTCACCAAAGGGCATGTAATCATATCTGCTGACTACGCCAGCGGATGAATTCGTGATCACGCGCGGCGAACCGAGGTGATCACCTGTTGAGTACTGTGTGCCGTTTGAGTTGATTGAGGTGGGCTCAATGGTGATCAAGCTGCCGCCGCCATACACGTATTCCTTTTTCAGATTGCCGCTCGAACCATCGAACTCTGCCACCTGTTGACCGCCGATGCCGTAAACAAATCGTGTGTTCTCGGCCACGAACTTTCTCACCCGTTTTCCTTCGCCATCGTATTGATAGCTGGTCACATTATCCAGCTTGACGATGCGGTTCTCGGCATCGTAGGTGTAGCTGTGAATCGTGTCGCTGAGCAGGTTGCCCGCGTTGTCGTAAGACGAACCGCTAATCTGATCCGTGCTTGCGTTGAAGTACTGGCTTTGATTGCCACCGCCATAATCAATCCAGCGATTGCCATATTGATCGTAACCGTTGGTCTGCGACCAACTCGTGCCATTGTTTTCCTGAGCAGTTGCCAGACGATTCAAAGAGTCGTAACCGAACGTTTGCGTGTAGCTTAATCCACCGCCGCTATAGCTCGTGCTCTGAAGATTCCCATTGTTGTTGGTCGTGCCGTAGTTGTAAGTCAGATCGAGCACCGAAGTCGGATTACCGCTGGTACCCAACTTGATTTCGTTAGCTTGCAGCCTAACGTTGTAGCCAACGGCATGCACCAGGTTGTTGCCGTAAGTCTCAGCGCTCAGCGCATTGTGCGAAGCATAGCCGATGCCCGATACACTGGCGCCCGCCGCATAACTCGTTGCGCTGCTGGCGAGTGAATAAAGCCTGCCCGCGCCATCCGGCGTGTAGCTCACCGTACGCCGGTCGCTCGCGCCCGGAACCGATGGATAGGTTTCGCTGGTCATTCCGCTCGCATTGTAAGCCGCCTCGACCAGATAGTTAACTGAATCAGTTTGCTGATACTGGCGCACCACTCTTCCCAGCGCATCGTAGCCGCGATAAGTGCCCGCGCTCGTACCTCCATAAGTGACCGCTACCAATGCTCCGGTCGAATAACCGCGATCGAAACTGGGCGCGCCCGACGGCAGCGTCTGGTTATCGTAGAAATAGGAAACCGCCGGCGTGATTCCGCCATCGTTCTGATAGGTCTTCGAGGTGGGCCGATTCAGCGCGTCGTAAGCAATCGTGGTAGTGATCGAGCGCGCGTCCGTGCGCGTCAGCAAGTTCGAGTTGTTATCGTAAGTGTAGCTGACCGTGCCGCTCTCGGGATTAGTCGCCGAGGTCAGGCGCTTCAACGAATCGTAAACGAACGTGCGCGTCTGCGCGCCTTGCGAAACAGTCGTCAATTCATTGAGGACATCGTAGCTGTAGCTGGTCTGGTAATTCAGGCCGCTCGGGTCTTCATAGACGTTCGTCAATCTTCCCAGCGCATCACTGACACTCTTTCTGGCTTTGCCGGCTTGATCGGTCACCGTCACCGAATTGCCGTAATAAGAACTCGCGGCGACGGCATTGTCCGGAGTCGTGATCGAGATCACACGACTAAGCGAGTCTAAAGCGGTGGTGGTCCAGTAAACAGTTTCGCCAGCGCGATAAGGGTTCGATCCCTGATAGGCGCGCCCGAGCGCGTCGTAATTCTGTTTTGTCGTGATGTAAGTCGTGCTCGTTTCGTATTGCCGCGTCTCAGTAGTGCGGCCCAGACCATCGTACAGAATTGCGCCTTTCAAGATGTTGTCATTGAAGTTGTCGCGATCGCTGGTGGTAGTAATCGCGCGATTGAGATCGTCGTAAGCAAACGTCGTCTGGCTTTTGATTGAAACAGGCTGGTTCGACCCATGAATTATCTGAGTCGGTCGATCCAGCAGGTCGTTGCAGTAGCCCGATGTCACGACGCCGTTCGTGTCCTCGCCGTCGACCGGAAGCCCTGTGTAGTAGTCATGCTGTGAATAGGAGATTTGCCCCGCGGCGTTCGTGATCTTAGTTACAAAGGCATAAGTTGTTTGACCCGCACCCAACAATTCCGCTGGTGAAGTGTTGGCTCGCGCATCGCCGTCAGCGCCCCCGAAACGATCGTCGTATTCGAGTACTGTTGTATAACCGCGCGAGTCGATCGTCTTGACCGTGTTGCCCGCGATGTCGAACTGCGCGTAAGCCAAGACGGAACTGGTAACCGAGCCGTTCACCAAGAGATAATGAGTCGTGGCGGTCGCATTGCCTCGCGTGGTGTAGGAAGTATTGAAAGAAGAATCAAACCCGCTGATGCTTGGACGATCCGTGAGCGCGGCGTGATTCGAGTCGGTCAGATAGTTGTCATACTCAAACGTGGTGCGAGCGCGCTCGGTCCCGCCTGCATCGTAAAGAGAAGTCTGAGTTGGCAGGCTGAGCATGTAGATGCCGGTGTTTGTGTAATCCGCGCCGTTGACCGGGTTCGTGGTCAAATAATCAGTGTGCGAATGTTTCACCAGCGCACCCACCGCGCCGTTTCCGAAGTCGTACGCGTAAGCATCGGTTTGATTATTGTATTGATCGTAACTGAAGCTTTCCTGCGACACCTGATTCGAATCAACCAAGGTACTGACGACCTGAATCAGGCGCGGATCGCACGCCGGCTCGCGCGCTGAGTTCAAGCCCTGCTCAGACACCCAACTACTCCACCAGGGCACTGCGGCGCGCTGCTGTGAAGTATTGTTGACGCGCCGTAAGACCGTAGTGCCATCCAGAGCGAAGACCTCAGTCTGGTATTCCTGGCCTTCATTCCACGCTGGATAAATGTAGCGCCGGTTGCCGGGATTTTGACTCATTGCCGCCCCGGCGCTGCCGTTGAAATAATGCTTCGAGCGCGTCAGTAAAGTTCCCGACGCGTTCAATTGATCCACTGTGACCGTAGTCGTCCATGGCCAGGCCTCGTTCCAAGCGCTCGCAACTGCGCTGTAGGTCGCACGGTTCTCCAGCGTGGATCCGTCCGAGTACACCCGCCGCTCAGCCAGCCGACGATAGATTTCATAACCCCACTGCCCAGAGCCCGCCGCGATGTCATACTCAATCGCCCCGCCGGTCGGTAACTCGATGCGCGCCAACTCTCCCTGACTGTCGTAGAAAAACTGATAGTACTGGTAATGCTGAGCAGTGCTGTCGCTGTTCGGCAGCCACAGTTTCCAAACCACGGTCGGATTATAAGGAGCTGTGCTGCCATCCAAGCCAAACATCTGCTGCGGGCTTTGCAGGGAAAACCCGGAGCGCAACGCATTGCTCATGCTCGTCTTCGAAACGCGGAGCACACGCGGCTGACCGTTTGTACCTTTGAACGTGACGCGGTCGCATAAACCGTATGGGGAAACGTCACTGACATCATATTCAACAATCACTTGCCGGTTGAGTGAATCAGTGATGGTTGTGACCCGGCCATTGGCGTCGTAAGCAAAACTGATCTTGTTGCCGTTGCGATCACGAATCCAAGTCACCTGGCTGGCGTCAATCCGGTATCGAGTGCCGTCGCGAAACAACAGATAACCGGACGCCACACCAGGAGGGCGATCATCGATCAGGACAAAATCGTAGAGCGTGTAGTCGGAGATAAAGGTTATTCCCGCACCGTCCTGAGAGGTGAAGACGGTTCCCCGCGCCGGCCCCTGCTCTGTGTTACACATCGTTCCGAGAATTGGCTCCCCGCCAGTGAGTTGATCCCGGAGTTCGTATTCAGTTCCATCGGGCGCAGTGAAAGTTAGAGTTGTGTATGTGTACTTGTTTACATTGTAGTAGGCGTAAGGATAATAGTTTTGACGGCAGCGCCTGGTCTGGAGCGCGCCGGAGCGGCCTTGCAGTATCCCCGGACCATAGCCCACCTCAAGTCCCGTCCACCAATCCGCCGTCGGTATGACTGCCGTGTACTCGTTCTCAAGGTAAGTCTCGACGCGCCACTTCTTGAGATGGAAGGGCAGCATCATCGTAGTGCGGGCGCCACCACGACCGCCGACGCTCAGCATCGGCAGGTGCACGCTATTATTTCCGTTGAAGAGGTTTAGATCTTCAAAGCCGCTCAAGGAATAACTGCCAGCGGGCGCACCTCGCGTCAGACCGGAAGGCGTCGAGCCATCCGTCGCACTGGTTGTTTGCGCAACAACGTTGCCAGTTGTCAATGTGAGCAATACAAAACCGAAGATGATTCTAAAGCGCGCGAAGTGAGTCAGGTGCGCCAGAGCTCTTCTCCTGTCTGAGTAACAGAATCGAGGCTAACTAGCGAGTCTGGGAGTCTTTCTCAGGCTCAGGGAGCTAGTCTAACGAAATCACGCGCATGATATACGCCGAGTTTTTCTCGATGTCAATTTCTTTCGAGAGCTGATTTTTTCGAGAGCTGACGAGTCGCTGATTCTACTCAACTTGCATGCATTAGCGCGTTCCGCATCGCCGAGGCGGACTGCCAGCGCCCTGACGGGGTCTTGTTCGGAAACAGGCCCTTGCTTGACCGTCATCCGACAGCTTCTTAGAATGAACTTGCACCCCCGAATCAACGTACACGGTTCTATGGAAACTAAAGGAGTAATCTAATGAGCACATCTTTTCAATCGCAAAAAGACGGTTCGGAGAAGTCGGAGAAAAAAGACGAGTTGATCATGCACGAGGGCGAAGCTGATCAGGCGGATGATCGTTCCAGTGTCGGCGCTTCGGTGCGCGACATGGCGGCGCGCATCCCGGAACAGCTTTCGGCGATCGGCCGCGATATCAGCCGCACTATTGAAAGGGCGATTTCGGCGAAGGACGATTACATGCTGGCCGTGAAAGTCTCGCAGGACGCGCAGATTAAGCTGGGCCAACTGGTCCAGGCTGGCGTGTTTGGAACGCGCGCCGAGGCGGCGGCTTTTCTCATCGATGAAGGCATCAAGACGCAAGGCCCGCTGTTTGAACGCGTCGAGCAAAAACTCGGCGAAATCGAGCGGCTGCGCGCCGAGTTGCGCGGCATGGTCGGCGAGAAGAAAGAATAAGATCCGCGGCAAGCATCATTGGTTACCGGAACAAATCGCTCCGCTCTGCACTTCGCGAGAATTGCAGCGTGGAGCGTCTTTGTTAACCGAAGCATTACGCGGTAAACTCTTACTGTTAGTTCAATACAATTCAAATGTTCAAGCTAACCGCGCCGCGCGGTTTTGGGATTCGAGCCAGCACTGTGCAGAAAACTTTCCAGGTTCCCGTCACCCCCATCGAACAATTCACTCTCGATAACGGACTGCGAGTCGTCCTGAATGAAGATCATTCGGTACCCGTAGTCTCTGTAGCTGTTTATTACGACGTGGGCTCGCGCAACGAGCGCGAAGGCCGCACGGGCTTTGCTCATCTTTTCGAGCACATGATGTTTCAGGGGTCCGAGAACGTGCCCAAGGCCGCGCACTTTCAACATATTTCGAACGCCGGCGGCACGATGAACGGCACGACTTCAAGCGAGCGCACGAATTATTTTGAGGCGTTACCGGCGAACCAACTGCCACTGGCCATTTGGCTGGAGAGCGACCGCATGCGATCGCTGAGCGTGACCCAGGAGAACCTCGACAATCAACGCGAAGCCGTCAAGGAAGAAAAGCGTCTGCGCTATGACAACCAGCCTTACGTCAACGGATTCCTGCGACTCTTCGAGATGAGTTTCAAGAACCCGGCCAACGCGCATTCCACCATCGGCTCAATGGAAGATCTCGACGCGGCCACGGTCGACGACATTCGAGAGTTCTTCCGCATCTACTACGCGCCCAACAACGCCGTCCTCTCGATTGCCGGAGATTTCGACCGGGAAGTGGCAGAAGGGCTGGTCAGAAAATACTTCGCCACGATTCCGCGGCAACCTGAGCCCCCGCCGGTTGACGTCGACGAGCCGTTTGAAGTCGCACAGAAGCGCGACACTTTTATTGACAAGCTGGCGCCGGTGCCGGCATTTGCGCTGGGCTGGAAGATTCTGCCGCGGCGCACGCCGGAGTTCTTTGCGCTGTCGCTCGCCAGCAATCTGTTGTTCGAAGGCGAAAGCGCGCGGTTATATCAAAAGCTGGTGAAGGGCGAGGAATCTGTCGTGCAGATTCAGGGCGGCATTGACGAACGGCGCGGCCCGTCAGGTCTATTCATCGTGGTGATTCCCAAACCCGATCGCGACGGCGCCCAGATTCGCGAGTCAATCCTGAAAGAGATCAATGATCTCGCCAGCTCGGGGCCGAGCGCCGAAGAGATGGAAAAGCTTCGCAACAATCTTTTCAACGGCGCCGTGCGCAGCCGGCAGTCGTCGATCTTTCGCGCCCAACAACTGGCGGAATTCGCGCTATACGATAACGATCCGGAGTTATTCAATACCGATCTGCAAAATTATCTGGACGTGACGCCGGCGCAGATTCGTGACGCCGTGGCGCGCTATCTGGCCACGGACAATCGCGTGCTGTTGGAAATTGTGCCGGCGCCGCCAGAGGTCGCCGCCGCACCAGCGGCGCCGCAGACTTCCGGCGAGCCAAAGCAACCGACTGCGCCTCCGCCGCAAGTGCCGTCGGCGCCTTCGTCGCCGGTAGCTGTGCAAGAGAGCAAACTGTAATTGCTCGAGTAAGCCAGGAGCTTTCGAATTCAACGAAACCGAACCAAACAACTTCATGACCCAGACCGAAGCCTTTCGCCGTCAGATGCCTCCGCCGCTCGGCCTGCGGCCTCTTAATCTTCCCGAACCTTTCGAAACCACGCTTGCAAACGGCTTGCAGGTTGTCATCGTCGAAGACCGGCGACTGCCGCTGGTCAGTTTTCGACTGGCGTTTCGCTCCGGCGACGCGAACGATCCCCCATCGCTTCCCGGCCTCAGCGATATGATGTCGCACCTGCTTACCGAAGGCACTGAGACGCGCACGAGCCGGCAGCTCGCCGAAGAAGTCGAGCGCATTGGCGCGACTCTCAACGTGGGGTCGGGGTCCGACTTTACCACCGTGGCTGGCTCAGCGCTTTCCATTTACAGTGAAGAGATCCTGGAGCTGATGGCGGACGTGACACAGCGCTCGTCGTTTCCGGAGAGCGAACTTGATTTGGCGCGCGAGAATACGAAACAAATGCTGATCCAGCAGCGGGCGCAACCTACGTTTCTGGCGAGCGAGCGAATGTCCAGCGTGATTTTTGGCGAGCATCCCTACGCCCGCATCTCGCCCACGCCGGATTCGCTCGACGCGATGACGCGCGCGGAAATGCTCCGCTTTCGTCAGGCCACAATGGCTCCGAATAACGCGGTAATGATCATTATCGGGGATGTCGATCGTGACCCTACGTTAACGCGCGTTACCGAACTCTTTGGCAACTGGACGTCGCGGGACTTGCCGGATTTGAATTTTCCGCCGCCACCGAATCGCGAAGCGCGCGTTGCCTATCTGGTCGATCGTCCCGGTTCGGCACAGTCGAACATAGTGATTGCCAACCTGGGGATAACCCGCACCAGCCCCGACTATTTTCCGATGCTCCTGATGCACACCATCCTGGGCGCGAACGCCTCTTCACGCCTGTTCATGAACCTGCGCGAGGAAAAGGGCTACACCTATGGCGCGTATTCAAATCTCGACGCGCGACGTCTGCTCGGAACGTTTCGCGTCAGCGCCGAAGTGCGCACGGGCGTAACCGGAGTTTCCCTGCACGAGTTTTTCCTCGAACTCGAGCGCATTCGCGACGAAGTAGTATCCGACGACGAAATTGCCAATGCGAAGTCCTATCTCACGGGCGTGTTTCCGATCCGGATTGAGACTCAGGATGGGTTAATCGACCAACTGGTCAGCATTAAGATGTTCGATCTGCCGGACGACTACCTGCACATCTATCGCGACCGCATCAACGCGGTCACTGCGGACGAGCTTCAGCAGGTGGCCCAACGCCACGTCATGCCGGATCGCGCGGCGATCGTCGTCGTCGGTGACGCCGCCGAAATCCGCGAGCAAGTCCAGCCGTATTCACAAGTGATCGAGCTTTACGATACCGATGGAAATCAGAAGGAAGAAGGCAGAAGGCAGTAAGCAGAAGGCAGTAGGCAGTAGGCAGTAGGCAGTAGGCAGTAGGCAGTAGAGCTACGATTTCTCTGTTCGCTGCTTTCTGCTTAGTGCCTTCTGCTCTTCAGGCTGCGCCTTGCAGCCGCTCAACATCAAGCACTCCGGGGACGCTCTTGATTGACCCAATCACTTTGTCGAGGTGCTTTACGTCAAAGACTTCAACCGTGACTTCGATGCGTCCCCTCTCGTCCGGCGCTACGGAAGCGCGCGCGTCGCGAATTCCGGTCTTCATGTCTGAGATAGCACCGGTAATGCCGGCAATCATGCCGGTTCGGTTTTCCGTAATCGCCAACAGCTTGACGGCATAGGCGTTCTTTTCCGGCCTGGCAGCCCATTCCACTGTGACGATGCGTTCGGGATTGATCATCAACTGCTTGACGTTCTTGCAGCGCGCGGTGTGTACGGCCACCCCTTTGCCGCGCGTGATGTAGCCGATGATTTCCTCGCCGTGCAGCGGATTGCAACAGCGCGCGCGATTCACCATCAAATCTTCCACGCCCCGAACCACGATGGCATCGTCGCCGGTGATCAGACGCCTGACGGCGCGCACGCCGGTGCGCAGGCGAGACACTTTCTGTTTGTCCAGGGCCTCAAACTTCTCCGGTCCGAGATATTTTGCAATCACGTTTCGCGGAACAATCTTGCCGTAGCCAATCGCCGCCAGCAGATCGTCGGTCCGTCCATAGCCGTACTCGCCCGCGATGCGTTTCAGATCGCCGTTGCTGTCGCCCAACATCTTCTTCATCGAGAGCTGAAAGCGCGCGGCTTCTTTCTCGAACACTTTGCGTCCGATCTCGATCGATTCAGAGCGCTGCTGCTCGGCAACCCAGTGACGCACGCGATTACGAGCGCGCCCGGTAGCCACAAAATTCAACCAGTCACGCGATGGGTGCGAGTTTGCAGTGGTGATGATTTCGACCACGTCGCCGTTTTGAATCAGCGTCCGCAGCGGCGCCATGCGCCCATTGACGCGCGCGCCCGTGCAGGTGTTGCCCACCTCAGAGTGAATCATGTAGGCGAAATCAACCGGCGTCGCGCCGCGCGGCAATTGAATCACTTTGCCCATGGGCGTGAAGGCATAAACGTCTTTCGGATATAGATCGAGTTTCAGCGCATCGATGAATTCGCGCGAGTCTTTCACGTCCTGCGTCCATTCAACCAGTGAGCGCAAAACTTTCAACGCTTCGTCATCGTCGCGCGGGCCACGCTTGCCTTCTTTGTATTTCCAGTGTGCGGCCACGCCTTCTTCGGCGATCTGATGCATCTGCTCAGTGCGGATTTGGATTTCGAAAGGCTGGCCTTTTGAGCCGATGACCGATGTGTGCAGCGACTGGTAAAGATTGTCTCGCGGCGTCGCGATCCAGTCTTTGAAGCGTCCCGGCACGGGCTTCCAGGTGTTATGGATCACGCCCAGCGCCGCATAACAGTGACGGATTTCGTTGGGGGTAATCACGCGCGCGGCCACCAGATCGTAAACCTGATCGAGATCGATCGTTTGCGTCTGCAGCTTTTTCCAAATCGAATACAGACGTTTGACGCGGCCCTCGAGGCGCAGGAAGGGCACCTCAGCCTCCTCCATCTCCTGCTGGATCGTCGTGGTCACATCGTTGAGAAACGCTTCGTTGGCGGCGCGGCGCTTTTCCAGTTGTGCGGTCAGGTCGCGATAGTCTTCCGGGTGGAGGTGCTTGAAAGAAAGATCCTCCAGCTCGCCGCGGAGTTTTCCCATCCCGAGTCGATGCGCAATCGGCGCATAGATGTCCATCGTCTCTTGCGCGATCCGCCGGCGCTTTTCGGCGTTCAGGTATTCCAGCGTGCGCATGTTGTGCAGGCGATCGGCCAGCTTCACCAGCACCACGCGCACATCGTCAACCATCGCCAGCAACATTTTGCGAACGTTCTCAGCCTGTTGCTCCTCGCGCGAGACACTGCTGATGTGGGCGATTTTCGTCAGGCCTCCCACGAGGTGAGCAACTTCGTCTCCGAAATATTCACGAATGGTGTCTTTGTCGGCCAACGTGTCTTCGACGACGTCATGCAGCAGACCGGTGGACACCGAGACGGCGTCCATGCGCATGTCGGCGAGAATGTTCGCGACCTCAAGCGGATGGACCAGGTAGGATTCGCCTGACGCGCGCTTCTGCCCCTTATGCTCGCGCGCCGAGAAAAGGTAAGCGCGGCGCAACAGATTCAAATCCGCCTGGGGGTGGTTGCGTTTTACCTTCTCGCAAATGTCTTCGATTCTAATCATAAAGCAGTGGTCAGTGATCAGTTTTCAGTGATCAGCATTCGCACCGTCAAACATTTCAACCGCTTCGCGGCAACGATTACGCCCTGAACACTGAACACCGGTCACTGACCACTTCCAATTATAGCAATAGGTGACGCTGACCCGAAGGTTGGCGTCACCCATGCGAAACTTTTAGTCTGGATGCCCAGTGCGAAGCTGGGATAATGGGTTGGTACTACTGCGGAGTCGGCGTCGCGGCCTGGGCCGCTTCCTCTTTCTTGCGCCGCTCTTCGGCCAGGGCTGTGGCCCTCTTTTGGGCTACATCAGCCTGCTTTTGGAATTGCGCCTTCTTGTCTGCCTCGCCATTCATATCGGCGATCTTGGCGGACTCAAGCAACAGGTTCGTCTTATATGACCAGGCCGATTCGTTGTTGGGATCCAACTTGATCGCGGTCTCGGCCTCCTGAAGACCCTGCACCACGCAGCGTTGGATCTTGTCCAGGTCCTTCTGCTCTTTTGGTTTCTTATAAGTTACTTTTGCCGAGCCACCCTCGGTCGACGTTTGCTTCACGTCAGGGAGTTCCGTGATCCTAAACGAACAGTCCCAATCCTTGCCGGAGAGAATGGCGTAAGCGTCGGCGCGCTTTTCGTTGCTCATGTTGGGATCGTTGGCCCGCGCCATAATCCAGTCGCGCAGGTTCTTCTCGTCCTTTGTGAAAGCGTACAGCACCGATATCGCCTTGTAGGCTTCCTCGTTGGTCTTGTCTTTCTGCAGGACCTGTTTGTAAGCCTCGATCGCCTCCTTGGCCTTGGCGATATTCTCCGGGGTGTCAACGCCCTGCTTGTACTGCTGGTGAATGATACGCGCGACGAAGATGGGAGCGGTCGGGTTATCGGGATCAAGGTACAAGGCGCGTTTCGCGTGCTGTTCGGCTTCCTCGATGCGTCCTTCCCGGTAGGCCTGCGCCGAGTCGTTAAGCTCGCTCTTTGCTCTCAACTTATTGACGAGCGTGCAACCTGCGCTGGCGGCGACAAACAAAGCCAGGATCGCTGTCGTGCCGATCCTGGATTGAGAGAATCTCATTTTCGATTAGCTCCGTTTTCAAGTGAAGATGACGCCGCTATTTTCCACCAGGCACGAAAGCGACCCCGGCGGTAGAACTACCGGCAGTTATCGTCACAGTTTCTACTACGGAAGATCGTCGACCTGTAATCCAACGGGATTCGCCCCGGCGCCTTTGATGGCATCGATGACCTTGACGACATCGCCGTAATGCAGGGCGCGCGGCGCCTTAACGAACACCGTCTTTTCGATGCGCTCATCCTCAGGTTTATTGGTGGCGGTTTCCATGCCCACCTTGTAGGCGTGCTGTTCGCGTCGTTGCTGGAAAGTCTGCTGCAGCTTGGCCGACAGCGCGCCGGGATCGTTCACCGAACCCATCACGTCCTGGTTGAGCTTCAACTGCAGATCCGTGGAAATCGAAACCACCAGCGTCAGCGGGTTGGGCTTCAACTTGCTCACGTCTTCATTCGGATCGCGCTGAGACGGGATGTCGGCTTTGAAGCGACTGGGCTTCAAAGGCGTGATCACCAAAAAGATAATGATCACTACCAGCAGCACGTCAATCAGCGGGGTTACGTTAATGAACGGGACGGCGCGACCGCCCCCGCCAGTCATTCCCATAAGAATTACCTCTTTAAGAAAACCAAGTGCGTAAGCAAACCGGTCACCCGGGTGACCGGGCCAGGAGCTCTGTCGCTAAGTAGCCGGAGCAGCCGTGACTTGAGGCTCGCCCTTCTTCTTATCGGCAACCAAACCTATCCTATCAATGCCTTTCTCGCGAACCGCATTGATCACGTTGACGACCTCGCCATAGCTAACCTGAACGCCACTCTTGATATAGACGATCTTTTCCTCTTCCTTCTTGTTTGCCAGCGCTTTTTCTACCTGAGCTTTGAGTTCATCGAGGCCCATCTGCTTCTTGCTCAGGTAGTATTTACCATCTTCCGGGATCGAGATGACCACCGAACTGTCAGCGTTGATCGCTGTGTCTTCTTCCGCATTCTTCATGTCACGGGGCAGCGTCAACTGAACATCCTTCTGCAGGAAGGGCGTGACCACCATGAAGATGATCAGCAGCACCAGCATGACGTCGACCATCGGAGTAACGTTGATCTCCGACTGAAGCCCACCACTACCAGCTGTCATTCCCATAAAAACTCTCTCTTTTCTTCCGGACCCGGTGATTGCCAGCGCGACACCGTTGGACCGCCAGCGCGGCCCCGGTCACGCCGGCGACAATTCCCTGCGAGTTACGGAGTCAGTTGCTTCGTTCGATTCTTGATGAAATAGTCAACCAGCTCTGAAGCCGAGTTGTCCATTTCGACGATGAAGCCATCAACCTTGCCGGTAAAGTAGTTGAATAGCCACACTGCCGGAACGGCCACGACCAGACCCAGCGCCGTCGTAAACAACGCTTCGGAAATGCCGCCCATAACGGCCCCAATTCCGGTCTGTCCGGCGTTCTCTACTCCGCGGAACGCATTGATGATCCCGAACACGGTACCGAACAAGCCCACGAACGGAGCGGTCGAGCCAATCGTCGCCAACCCCGAGAGACCGCGGCGAAACTCGGCCGTCTTAATCGCGATCGCCCGCTGCAGCGCGCGTTTCGATGCTTCGATCTCATTGCCCGAGATGTCGCTCGACTGCTCGTGCGCGCGAAACTCCTGCAGGCCGCTGTTGACCACCATCGCCAGATGCGACTTGCGATGCTTGTCACTGATATTAATCGCCTCTTCGATGCGATTGTTCTTCAAGGCTTGCGCGACGCGCGGCGCAAACTCGCGCGACTGTTTCTTGGCCGCCGAATAGGTCAGATAGCGCTCGACCATGATGGCGATCGAATACACGGACATGATCAGCAAAATGATCACGACCGTGATGGCCACGGGGCCCATGCTCTTGATCATCTTTTGAATGCTGAGATCGTTGCCGCCGGCTGCCGGACTGGCGGCCGGGCTGGCTTGCCAAAGAAGAACCAGAAGGCCGAACGCCTTCGTTCCGAGGATGCTTGTTAGAATAGTCACGGTAACTCCTCCAAAAAAGGTTTGACTACGATTGATTGCTTACCGGCGATCAGAACCGAGCGCTGGCTGCCTCTCGGTCTTTCCTGGGGCGACCAGCGCGCCGGACCGTTTACTGCTGCGTAAAATTGTAGACGATCACGCCGTTAACTTTGACCGGCTGGCCGGAAAGCTTGGTCGGCGTGAACTTCGATGCACGAGCGGCAGCGACCGCCGCCGCTTGCAAAAGCGGATGACCGGACATGGCCCTCGCTGAGATCACATTTCCATTCTCGTCGATCAGCACCTGCACATTGACCGCTCCTGAAGCGTGCGCGCTTCTGGCAATCGCCGGATAGGGCGGGATAACCAGGTGAACGGCCTTGCCGTTCAGCACGCCGCCGGAAATCGGCGCATGCGGTGTTGGCTTGGGCGGCGGCGGCGGCGGTTCCTCGGCTATATTCACCTTCTGCGGAGTCGAGATAATGCTGCCGGTTCCGTTGCCGGGCGCCATGGGGGCGACTGCGTTCGTGTCGCTCGTACCGACCATCGTCACGACGCCCTTGCGCACCGGCGGTACGTCGCTCGCTTTCGCCGAAATTGTTTTGGGCACCAGGTCCGCTCGCGTTACGTCAGCAATTAGCTCTCGGCGCACGTCGACGTTCTTTTCGATGATGACCTTCTCCGGCTTGGCGGCTTCTGTCTTGGCCGCCTGCGGAACGGGAACCGGCGCAATCAGAGCGGTCAACTCAAGATTCTGCATGTCGATGTAGGCCGGCGCCATCAGAATGCCGATGACTGCGCCGGCGACAATGAGCACTCCGTACACGGCCAGCGTCACCAGAATGA
>WNFC01000754.1_pt1 | contig 33030 bp, 33 predicted proteins | sample 5400541 | NCBI WGS metagenome assembly WNFC01 (sample SAMN13153342, study PRJNA577476) | soil metagenome | isolation source: 120 cm saprolite under Douglas fir tree site 2 hole 2 replicate 1 | place: USA:California | collected 2015-04-18
ATGGCCGTGTACTTGGCCTTGGGATCCACCGTCTTCACCAGGAGCTGGTTGAGGGAGGAGGGCTCGACGCGCAGGAGGGCCGTGTGGATGGACTTCTCTCGCCGCTCGGAGGCCTTCTTTATCCGGCGGTCGTCGAACAATCCTTCCTTCAGCATCTCCACTGCGATGCGCACGGCGGCGCCTGCCGTCCGCTTGCCCGAGCGCGTTTGCAAGATGAAGAGCCGGCCTTCCTGCACCGTGAACTCGATGTCCTGCATGTCGCGGTAGTGGCGCTCGAGCCGGTCCTTGATGGCCACGAGCTCGTCGTAGACCTTGGGCATGCTCCCTTTGAGGGCGGCGATGGGCTGCGGCGTGCGGATGCCCGCCACCACGTCTTCGCCCTGGGCGTTGACGAGGAACTCTCCAAAGAAGCGACGCTCGCCGCTCGACGGATCGCGCGTGAAGCACACCCCGGTGCCCGACGTCTCGCCGAGATTGCCGAAGACCATGGCCATCACCGTTACCGCGGTGCCCCAGTCGTCGGGCAGCCGGTGAATGCGCCGATAGTCGCCGGCCTTCTTCGCGAACCACGAGTCGAAAACCGCGGACACGGCCAGCCGCAGCTGCTCGACCGGATCCTGGGGGAAAGCCTTGCCCGTGCGGGCCTGGACGAGCCGCTTGAACTCCGCCACGAGGGCCTTGAGCGGCTCGGGCCGCAGGTCGGCATCGGTCGGGGCCCCCGCCTGGGCCTTGGCGCGATCGAGAAGCTCGTCGAAGGCGTGGCGGTCAATGCCGAGGACCACGTCACCGAAGATGGTGATGAAGCGGCGATAGCAGTCCCAGGCGAAGCGCTCGTTCTTGGTCCAGCGCGCAAGCCCCGGCACTGTCCGGTCGTTGAGACCGAGGTTGAGGACGGTGTCCATCATGCCCGGCATGGAGGCGCGGGCGCCCGAGCGCACGGAGACGAGAAGGGGCCGCGCGGGGTCTCCAAGCTTGAGACCGACGGCGGCCTCCAGGCGAGCGAGCGAGGCGAGCACCTGCTCCCAGAGCCCCGCCGGGTGCTTGCGCCCCCCCGCTGAGTACGCCGCCCAGGCCTCGGTGGTGATCGTGAAGCCGGGCGGCACCGTGACGCCGAGATTGGTCATCTCGGCCAGCTCGCAGCCCTTTCCGCCGAGCAGGTGTCGCAGCGCGCTCGACCCCTCCGCCTTGCCGTCGGCGAAGGCGTACACGTACTTGTGTCGGCGAGCACCGATGCTCGGAGACGCCGTCCGTGCGCCCTTGCGTACCCTGGCGTGTGCCATTTCGTCGACCCCCTCGGTCGGGCCGCCCGGTCTGCAGAGAAAGAAAGGCAGGCCCCGAAGAGGCCTGCGTTATCCGGTGATGGTATGCGAGGGCACTCTCAATGTCAACAAATATGTTGCGTGACAGGCACTTACGAGACTTTACGACGCCGCTTGCTCCGTGCCTTGACGGGACGAGCGCGCGTGAAGCTCTCGCTTCCTGTGACAAGTTTCTCGACAGCCGCCAGATGGGTGCGCATTGCTCGAGACGCCCCCGCCTCGTCTCCGCGACGTATCGCCCGGAGCATGCGCCGGTGGTCGTGATGCGAGCGCGTGGGACGGCCGGGCGTGAGCAAGCTCTCCTCGCGGCTCTGCGCGAGGAGATCCAGCAATGCGTTGACGATGCGGACGATGGCGCGGTTGTGTGCGGCGGCGGCGATGGCGGCGTGCAGGGCCGAGTCCTGCGCCATCCCCGTCCGCCCCTGGGCAACCTCGCGCGCCTGCTCCTCGAGGATGCGCTCCATCTCGCCTACCTCCTCGCGGGTGGCCCGCCGTGCGGCCAGGGCGGCGATGGCAGGCTCGAGGATGCGACGCGCCTCGAAGAGCTCCCCCACCGCCTCGCGATGCGGGAGGATGACGAGGGCGAGCGGCTCGATCAGCGCCTCGACCGAGACGTCGCGCACGAAGGCGCCCTCGCCCGCCCGGATCTCGATGAGGCCGCGGCTCTGCAGCGAGCGCAGGGCCTCGCGCACCGAGGTGCGGCTGACGCGGAACCGCTCCGCGAGCTCGCGCTCCGGGGGAAGACGATCGCCCGAGGTCAGACGGCCGTCGGCGATCAGGGCCTTGACCTGGCGCACGATATCCTCGTAGATGCGGATGGACTTGACGGGCTCGAGCTCCATCAGGGGCCTTCCCTTCTCCGGGCGTGGGCGGGCGCGGATCTCGCCAGCCTCCAGCCGAGCGCCGTCACCGCCGCCGCGAGCACGATGGACAGCCAGATGTCGGCGGCGGCCGCGCCCGCCCCGAGAGAGCGGCGGACCATGGGGTCATCCGTGATCATCTCGCCCGCGACATATCCCAGCACGCCCCCTCCGAGCCAGATGATCCATTCGTGGCGGGCCATGAGGCGAGCCAGAAAGCCACTGCCCCAGACCACCAGCGGCAGGGAGAGGGCGATCCCGAAGACGACGAGGATCATGTCCCCCCTGGCCGCGGCCGCCACCCCCAGCACATTGTCGAGGCTCATGGTCACGTCCGCCACCACGATGATCCAGATCGCCTCCCTGAGGGACGTGCCGTGTCGAGTCCCCGCATGATCCATGTGGCCGGGGCGCACGAGCCTGATGGCAATCCAGATCAGGGCCAGTCCGCCCATCAGCTGGAGGAGCGGAATACGCAGGAGAACGCTCACGACGGCGATGAAGGTGACGCGGAGCCCCACGGCCCCGAGGGTGCCCCAGACGCGGCCGACGAGCTGCTGGCGGGGCGGCAGGGCCCGCACCGCGAGGGCGATCACGAGCGCGTTGTCCCCGGCCAGGGAGATGTCGATGAGCGCGATGCCGAGGAGACGGGCCCAGAATTCCGGGCTCAGCAGGAAGCTCATGCCCGCTTCTCGGAGAGCCGCCACCCTGTGGCGGTGAGGATGCCGGCCATGGCGATGGCCACGGGCAGCTTGAGGCTGGCGTCCAGGCCTTCGCCCAGCGCTCGGAGCACCATGGGGTCGTCCAGCAGCATCTCTCCCGCGACGAAGCCCAGGATTCCGCCACCCACCCAGATGATGGCGGGATAGCGATTCATGAGCGTGGCGAGGACGCCGCTGCCCACGATGACGATGGGGACGGACATCGCGATGCCGATGCCCACGAGCATCATGTCCCCCCGCGCGGCTCCCGCGATGGCCAGCACGTTGTCGAGGCTCATGGTCACGTCGGCCACGAGGATGAGCCACACGGCATGCCAGAACGACCGGCCGTGGCGGCCCGTCTCCGGCTCCCCTCCCTCGGGCTGGACGAGCTTGTAGGCGATCCAGAGGAGCACGAGGCCGCCCGCCACCCTGAGAAAGGCAAGCTCGAGGAGCCGGCTCACGATCCCCACGAAGGCCAGGCGGAGCACCACGGCGCCCACGGTGCCCCAGATCTGCCCGAGAACGCGCTGGCGCTTCGGCAGCGCCCGCACGGCCAGCGCGATGAGGACGGCGTTGTCGCCGGAGAGGAGGAGGTTGAGGAATCCGATCTCGAGCAGACGGATCCAGAATGCCGGATCGGAAACGAGATGCATCACCTGATCGAGCCGGTCAAGTCTCCCGGGGCTTGACGGCAGCCGCCGGGGCTCCCCGGATCCGGCGCAGCCAGGGCGTGATCGCCGGCAGGGCGAAGAAGAAGAGCGCCACGGCGGTGATGGCCCCGGAGATGGGACGCTCGAGGAAGATCAGGAGCGAGCCCTGCGACATGATCAGGCTCTGGCGCAAGGCATTTTCGGCCAGATCGCCCAGGACGAGGGCCAGCACGAGCGGCGCCAGGGGATAGTCGAGCTTCTTGAACGCATAACCGACCACGCCGAAGATCAGCATATACCAGATGTCGATCATGCGACCGTTGACGGAATAGGCGCCGACGGCGCAGACGGAGACGATGAGGGGGGTGAGAATGGCGAAGGGCACGCGCAGGATGGCCGCGAAGAGCGGCACGAAGGCCAGCACCATCAGGACGCCGATGACGTTGCCCGTGTACATGCTGGCGATGAGGCCCCACACGAACTCCGGCTTCTCTTTGAAGAGCATGGGCCCGGGCTGGAGGCCCCAGATGATGAGCCCGCCCAGCATGACCGCCGCCGTGGGCGAGCCTGGAATGCCCAGCGTGATCATGGGCAGGAGCGAGGCGCCGCCCGCTGCATGCGCGGCCGTTTCCGGCGCTACCACCCCTTCGATGTCGCCCTGGCCGAAGCTCTCGGGGTTCCGCGCGAAGCGCTTGGCGAACGAGTAGCTCATGAAGGAGGCGGGAGTCGCCCCGCCCGGCTTGAAGCCCATCCAGAAGCCGATGAAGCAGCTGCGTAGGAAGGTCCGCCAGTAGCGCGGGAGAGTCCGCCACGTTTCGAAAACGACGCGCGGGCTCATCTTCGCCGAGGCGCCCCTGAAGGACAGCCCCTCTTCCATGGTCAGGAGGATCTCGCCGATGCCGAAGAGGCCGATCACCGCCACGATGAAGTCGAACCCCTTCATGAGGTCGGTGAAGCCGAAGGTCATCCGCAGCGTGCCGGTCACGATGTCGAGCCCGACCGCGGCCATGATGAAGCCGATGAGGATAGACACGAGCGACTTCATGGCGCTGCCGCCCCCGAGCCCGACGAAGGACGAGAAGGTCAGGAGCTGGATCGCGAAGAACTCCGGCGGGCCGAACTTGAGGGCCACCTCGGCCAGGAGAGGCGCAAAGAGCGTGATGAGGATCACGGAGAAGAGCGCGCCCACGAAGGAGGAGGTGAAGGCCGCGGTGAGCGCCTGTCCTCCCTGCCCGTTCCGCGCCATGGGGTAGCCGTCGAAGGTGGTGGCCACCGACCAGGGCTCGCCCGGGATATTGAAGAGGATCGAGGTGATGGCGCCGCCGAAGAGGGCGCCCCAGTAGAGGCTCGTGAGCAGGATGATGGCCGAGGTCGGTTGCATCGAGAAGGTCAGGGGCAGCAGGATAGCCACGCCATTGGCGCCACCCAGACCCGGGAGCACCCCGATGATGGTGCCGAGGGCGATGCCGATGACGGCGAGGAGGAGGTTGTGCGGCTGGAGCGCAACCTGGAAGCCCAGGAGCAGGTTCTCGATGCCCACGCGTCAGTAGCCGAAGTACGTCTCGAGAGGTCCCTTGGGCATGGGCACGAGGAACCAGATCTCGAAGACGAAGAAGGTCACGGCGGAGACGACGACGCTGACCACAACCACGGACAGCCACGGGAACCGCCCGATCCAGCGCATGTAGACGGCCATGTAGAGGGTGGTGGCGACGTAGAGGCCGATCCAGTGCATGGACAGCACGTAGCCCGTGGCGGGGAGCAGCACCTTCAAGACCGGGGTCAGGGCCCCGCGCGGAATGAAGGCCGTGCGGTCCGCGCGTCGGATGGCCTGCGTGCTGATGACCAGGCAGGCCACGATCAGGACGAGGCCGAGCCAGAAGGGAAAGAAGCCGCTCTTGGGTCCGTCGGTGCCCCACCCGACGCCCAGGCGGAGACAGTCCCAGATCACGAGCACCCCGCCCGCCATCAGCACCACCGCCGTCGTCAGATCCGCCGCGCGCATGACCGCTACTTCTTCAGCAGTCCGCCCTTGGACATGAGGTCACGGTGCACCTGCTCCTCGCGCTCCAGCCAGGTCGTGAAGTCGGACCCCGTCAGCCAAGCGGACTTGAGCGCTCCCTGCTGCATGTAGTCCTTGAACTCCGGAGTCTCGGTGACTTTCTTCAGGAGATCCTGGTACCAGGCCAGGGCTTCCTTGGGCATGTCGGGAGGCCCAAAGACGCCGCGGAGCATGAGGTAGGTGATATCCGTGCCGAGCGCCTCCTTGACCGTCGGAATGTCCTTCCACTCGGCCACCGGGATGCGGGCGGAGTCGAAGACGGCGAGGGGCCGGACGCGGCCAGCCTTCCAGTGGCTCACGCACTCGATCGGGTTGTTGACGGTCGAGTCCACGTGCTTGCCCACCAGGTTGACGCAGACCTCGCCCCCGCCCTTGAAGGGCACGTAGGTGAACTTCACCCCCAGCGCCTGCTCCACCATGATGGTGATGATCTGGTCTTCCTGCGCCGAGCCCGTGCCGCCCATCTTCATGGTGCCGTTCTTGGCCTTGACGGCCGCGAGATACTCGCGCGCCGTCTTGTAGGGCGTCTCCGCATTGACCCAGAGGATGAACTGGTCGAGCGCGATGCGCGCCACGGGCGTCATGTCCTTCCAGCTGAAGGGGATGCCCGTGTGGAGCGGCGTGGTGAAGAGATTCGAGAGGGTGATGACGATGGTGTGCGCGTCACCTTTCTTGCCCTGGACGTGCAGGAACCCCTCGGCGCCCGCGCCCCCGGATTTGTTCACGGCGATGATGGGGCGCGGGGTGAGCTTGTGCTTCTCGGCGATGCCGGCGATGAGGCGGGCCATCTGGTCCGCGCCGCCTCCTGTCCCTGCCGGGATCACGAACTCGATGGGCTTGGTGGGCTGCCAGGCGGCCAGGGCCGGGGTGGCCCACGCAGTAAGGGCGCCTATGAGCAATAGTCCGATCAGGCGTCGCCGTTGACGTGTCATGTCCTACCCTCCCCAGGGAGTGTCAGGCTCGATACCGATGCGGCCCGCTCACCGAGACATACGTCCGGACGGGGCGGTGGGGATGGCCGAGGACGGCGCAGCAAACGGCGAGGGCCGGACGCGGCGCACGGCCGCGGCCCGGCCCTCGATGGATGAATCGCGGCGGGCTACTTGCCAGCCGGGGCCCTCCTGAACGGGATGACACCCGGAATCTCCCACTTGTTCCACATCTCGTCCACCTTGGACTGGAAGTACTCGAGATCTTCCTCGGTGAAGTGGGCGAAGCGGCCCTGCTTGAGCAGGTACTCGCGCACGGGCTTGCGCGGGCGGCCTTCCACGATGGCCTTGGTCTTGCCGTAGTGGCGCACCACGCCGTCCTCGACCTCGTAGAGCGGAAAGACACCGCATTCCACGGCAAGCTCGCCCAGCTCGTGGCTGAGCATCGGGTCATAGTCCCAGCCCTTGGGGCACGGATCGAGCGAGTGGATGAAGGTCGGCCCGCCGATGGACAGGGCCTTGCGGACCTTGTTCATCATCTCCACGGCATACGAAGCGTCGACGGTGGCGACGTAGCGGCACTCGGGATGTCCGGCCGCCAGCATGCCCGCCATGTTCTTCTTCCAGCGCGTGTGGATGATCCGCTTCAGCGTACCCGGCGGGCTGAAGGTGGTGTTGGCGCCGTAGGGCGTCGAGCCCGAGAGCTGGATGTCCGTGTTGGCGTACGACTCGTTGTCGTACATGAGGATGAGCGAGTTGTACTCCTTGTGCGTCAGGGTCGCCGAGATGGCCCCGAGACCCATGTCCGCCCCGCCCCCGTCGCCGCAGAAGGCGATGACGTTGATCGGCTCGGACTTCATCTTGCCCTTCTTCATGAGCGCCTTGAGACCCGCCGCCGTGCCGAGCGCGGCCGACCCCGAGGAGCCGAGCTGGGTGTGCATCCACGGGACTACCCAGGGCGTCGTGTAGTACGTCGTGTTCGCGACGTACATGCACCCGGTCGCGCCCAGGACTATGGTCCGGGGCCCCGCCGCCTTGACCATGAGCTTCATGACCAGGGCCGACTCGCAGCCCTGACAGGTGCGGTGTCCCGAGGTGAAGTATTCCTCGATAGTAACCTTCTTAACTCCACGGAATGGCTCCAGAATCTGCGTGGCGTTTGCGAATGCCTCAGCCATGGTCTTTCTCCCTATTCTCTGACGCCGAGCCACTGCGTCTTGAGGGGGGACTTCCCTGTCTTGGCCGCTTCGAAGCAGAGGTCGGTCGCCTTGTAGACGTCTTCGAGCGTCACCTCACGGCCACCCAGTCCGCAGATGAAGGACAGGAGCGGCGGACGCTTCTCGGCATTGTACATAGCCGCCCGGATCTCGTTGGCGACCACACCCGAACCGAAGGGCGAGCCGAAAGAATAATCCCGGTCGATGACGCCGATGGCCTTGGCGCCCTGGAGCACGTTGACCATCTTCTCCGTCGGGAAGGGCCGGAACCAGCGCGGCCGGATGAGCCCCACCTTCATGCCCTTGGCCCGCATGTTGCGGATACCGACCTTGAAGGGCAGCGAGATGGTGCCCATGCCCATGAGGAGGACCTCGGCGTCCTCCGTCATGTATTCCTCGAACCACGGGTTCACGGGGCCGCGGCCGAAGGTCTTCCGGAAGTCCGCGTAGGCCTCCTCGATGACCGTGTACGCGCGGTTCATCGCCTCGTTGTTCTGTCGCCGGATCTCGATGACCCAGTCCTCGTTGGCCTGCGGCGCCACCGTGATCGGATTGTCCGGGTGCAACTGCAGATCGCCACGATTATAGGGGGGCAGGAACTTGTCCACCTTGGCCCTCGTCGGCACCTGCACGATGGCCTGCGAGTGCGTGAGGAAGGCGCCGTCGGCGGAGATCGCGATGGGCAGGAAAACCCGCCGATCCTCGGCGATGCGATAGGCGAGCAAGGTCGTGTCCAGCATCTCCTGGGCCGTGTCCACCCAGATGAGTAGCCAGCCCAGGTCGCGCACGGTCAGCGCGTCGTTGTGCTCGACGCCGAAGGCGCCGGGATCGTCGAGCGCGCGGTTGCCGACCATGCACACCATGGGGACGCGCAGCGGCGGCGTCACCGTCAGGCACTCCATCGCGTACATCCAGCCCACGCCCGAGGAGCCGCAGAAGACGCGCGCGCCGACGGTCGAGGCGTGCTTGACGATCTCGAACTGGCTGTGCTCGCCCTCGGCCACGATGTACTCGGCCTCCAGCTGGCCGTTGGCGATCTTCTTGGCTATGGCCTGCATCACGGTGTCGTAGGGACGGATCGGGTACGCCGTCACCACGTCGAGGTCGGCCAGGGTCAGCGCTTCCGCGCAGGCCTCGCTGCCCGAGATGAGCATCTCGCGGTCGTCGGATACCATCGTTCCCGCCGGGGTCTTGGTCTCCACTGCCATCGCGTTGTCCTCCGGTCTCTAGCGCTGCTTGCCCGCGGCGTTCTCGCCGGGGATGCCCGCCGTGATCTCGATGCCGCCCTGCTCCAGTTCCTGCTTGATCTCCTCGGCGTACTGCCCTCGGAAGCGGAAGCCATGGGAGCGCACCACGTGCTCCTTGGAGGCGATCTTGTCTCCCATCCACTTGACGTACGCGGGCTTGTCACGCCGCCACATCTCGTACTGGCTGGCGTTGTCCTCGAAGGCGTCTTCCCGGACCATGGTGACGCAGTCCTTGGCGGGACAGACCGCCTCGCACACGCCGCAACCGCAGCAGGACTCCATGTTGGCGTCGTAGAGCCCGTCCGGCGTCACGTCGAAGCACGAGTCCGGGCACTGGATCCAGCAAAGGGTGCACTTCACGCACTTGTCGAAGTCGATGACCGGGCGCATGGTGCGCGTGGTGAACTTCTTGAAGTACGGGTTGCGCTCGGGGACGTAGCCCTTGCCGCCTTCCATGGGCTTGCCGATGGGGATGGCGGGGATGCTGACGCCCTCGCGCATCTCCCACCACTTCGGCTTCTCGAAGGAGAACGGCGTCTCCGTATTGCCCTCGGTGATCTTAACGGGCCGGCTCTCGAGTCGCTCGAAGGCCTTGCGCGCCGATGCCGCCTTGAGCTCGGAGCCCCATTCCGCCTCCTGGATAGCCGCGCAGACGGCGTCCAGCGAAAGGAATCCGGGCTGGATCTTGGCGAGCGCGCCGAGGATCCGCGCCTCGGTGTGGTCCTCTTTGTAGACCCACAGACCGGAGAAGGAGGCCTTGGCAGGGATCAGGGCCAGGTTGTAGGGCGCTTCCTTCTTGTGGATGTCCTTGAGTAGCTGCGCGGGACTCTGGAGCGAGGTCATCAGCAACGTCCCGTTGGGGACGGTCAGCCGGTTGATGGGCTGGAGCCCGTACCACGCCCAGGACTCGACACCCTTGGACAGCGTGTCGTCCACGCAGATGGTGACGTCCACTTCCTTGGGCTCGTAGCGGGCCATGTTCTGCTCGAGCTCTTCCTGCGTGTCCGCCACGATGGCGAAGTCCTTGGCGGGGATGCCGTTGCGCTGGGGGCTGTCCCCGTAGCGGCCGAAGGCGATGCCCCACCGCCCGGCCTTGCGGGCCGAGAGCACGATGCCGCGGCAGATGCGGGCGGCGAGATTCTTCTGGAAGATGCCGCGATAGACGACCTCGCAGGTGAAATGGGCCATACGCTCCTCCTCGGCGCGAGTTCCCGCCGGTGTATCGGGCGGTCTGTTGGTCGGACCAGACTATGCTCCGTGGCCCCTGGGCCTGTCAATCCCGAAAGACTCGAGGGCTCGCCGCAGTGCGTCAGAAGAGCATGAAGAAGAGCGGGAATCAGAGGAGTGGGAAGAAGTCAGCTAGCGAGTCGAAGCCGCGCGCACCATGTCGGCAAAGTAGGTGTGCACGGCCGTATCGTCCGTCAGCTCGGGATGGAAGGCGGCGACCAGGATATGTCCCTGGCGGGCCATCACGCATTCCCCGTTGTGGTGGACGAGGGGCGTGACACCTGGGCCGAAGCGGCGGATGCGCGGAGCCCGGATGAAGATCATCTTGATGGGCCGCGGCCCCTGCGCCAGGTCGGCGGGCCCCTCGGTCTCGAAGCTCTCCTTCTGGCGCCCGTAGGCGTTGCGCTCGGCCGTGATGTCGATGAAGCCCAGCGAGAACTGCTGCGGGCGCTCCACCTCGCGGGCGAGGAGAATGAGGCCCGCGCAGGTGCCGAAGATCGGCCGTCCGGAATCGTGGAACTTCTTCAGGGCGGGGATGAACTCCCAGGTGTCCATGAGCTTGAGGAGGGTCGTGCTCTCACCCCCCGGCATGACGAGGCCGGCGACGTCGTCGAGCTGCTCGGGCAGTCGCACCTCCGCGCTCTCGACGCCGATCCGATCCAGTGCCTTGCGGTGCATGTCGAAATCGCCCTGGAGGGCGAGAACGCCAAGTCTCATGCCACCGTCCCCACCTTGGGTCGATTGAGGGCATCGTAGTACGCGTAGAACTCCGCCCGCACATCCTCCTCGGTGCGCCCGCTGTCATAAGCGGGTGAGACGAGCGGCCGCGCCCGCTCGACGCGGATGAGCACCACGGCCTCGGCGCCATAGTCCCGTCCCCGACTGCGGTAGAGGGCGTGCACGGCGTCGAAGAGCGGTCCACCCGTAAGCACCGTCGCTCGGCCCTTGAAGCGATAACCCTTGCGCGCGACGGGGTCCACGACGTTGACCTCGACGGAAGGATTCCCCAGCACGTTCGCGCGCGTCTGGGGCGAGCGAATATCGAGATAGACGAGATGGTCATCGTCCCACACGGTCGTGGTCGCCTTGGGCGAGAGGTTGGGCGTGCCGTCGGGGCAGACGCTCGCGACATAGGCGAGCCGCTGCTCGCGCACCGTGCGCTTCATGTCCTCGGTCAGGATCCCCATGGGTTGTCTCCAGCCCGGCGGAGCCTGTCGGCCCCGCCGGGCGTTTCGAGAGGAGCTACCAGCCGCGCGTCTGCAGCAGGTCGGACTCCTTGAGCTTGGAGGTCTCGATGCCCGGCATGGCCTCGCCGAGATCCTCGGACACCTTGACCAGGATGTCGGGATTCTTGAAGTGGGTCGTGGCCTGGACCACGGCCTTGGCCCGCGCGGCGGGGTCGGCGGACTTGAAGATGCCCGAGCCGACGAAGACGGCCTCCGCGCCGAGCTGCATCATGAGCGCGGCATCGGCCGGGGTGGCGATGCCCCCCGCGGAGAAGTTGGGCACGGGCAGCTTGCCGTGCTCGGCCACCCAGCGCAGGAGCTCGTAGGGCGCGCCCAGGTTCTTGGCCTCGGCCATGAGCTCCTCGGGACCGAGCGCCTTGAGGCGGCGGATGCCCGAGACGACGGAGCGCATGTGGCGCACGGCCTCGACGATATTGCCCGAGCCCGCCTCGCCCTTGGTGCGGATCATGGCCGCGCCCTCGCCGATGCGGCGGAGGGCCTCACCGAGATCGCGGCAGCCACAGACGAAGGGCACCTTGAAGGCAAACTTGTCGACGTGGAAATGCTCGTCGGCCGGCGTCAGCACCTCCGACTCGTCTATGAAGTCCACCCCCAGCGCCTCGAGGATCTGCGCCTCGACGAAGTGCCCGATGCGGCACTTGGCCATCACGGGGATGGAGACCGTCTGCTGGATCTCCTTGATCTTCTTCACGGGCGACATGCGGGCCACCCCGCCGTCCTTGCGGATGTCCGACGGCACCCGCTCGAGGGCCATGACGGCGACGGCGCCGGCGTCCTCGGCGATCTTGGCCTGCTCGGCATTGGTCACGTCCATGATCACCCCGCCCTTGAGCATCTCGGCGAGCCCGACCTTGAGCCTCAACGTTCCGACTTCCATACGAGAATCTCCTTTCATTGGTCCAATCGTGATTGAAGCTGCCGCCTGATCATCGGCCATTCGGATTCCAGGATCGAAAAGGCCGCGGTGTCCCTGATGCCTCCGTCCGAGGCGGGCCGCTGGGCCCGGAGGATCCCGTCGAATCGCGCGCCCAGCCGCAGGATGGCGTTGCGCGAGCGCTCGTTGCGGGAGTCGGTCATGAAGTTCACCCGGTGGACCCGCCATTCCTCGAAGGCGTGGGTGAGCATGAGGAGCTTCGCCTCGGTATTGACGGCGGTCCGCTGCGCCGCCGCCCCCAGCCAGGTCCACCCGATCTCCACCGCATCCGGCCGATCTTCGCCGCGCTGATTCGGATTCCCCGGCGGCCACGGCCAGAACTCGATGTTGCCGAAGCGCGTGCTGCCGACCACGCGGCCCGTGGCCCGGGCAAAGGTGGCGAAGGGCAGCGCCCGCCCCGCCTCCTGGTCACGGAGCGCCGTCTCGATGTACCGGAGCATGGCCGGCTCGTCGGCGGGCACCGTGGTGAAGCCATAGGTCTCCCGGGGACCGCCCGCCACGGCCAGGAGCGCGCCCGTGTGACCCAGCTCCAGCGGCTCGAGTCGCACGTGCCGGCCCTCGAGGACGACGGGGCGGACGCGGGTGGGACGCTCGGCGGTGAGGGTCACGCCAGCGCCTCCTTCATGTCGCCGAAGAGGTCCTCGACCTTCTCGAGCCCCACCGAGACGCGGATCAGTCCCGGCCCGATGCCGATCTCCCGCTTCGTCTCGTCGGACAGCCGCCGGTGGGAGGTTCGCGCGGGATAGGTCCAGGTGGTCGCCACATCGGCGAAGCTCGGGGCGAACTCCATCAATCGCGAGCGCTTCATGAAGCGCTCGACGGCCAGGGCGCCCCCCTTGAGATCCAGGGAGAGGATGGCTCCGGAGGGCCCTGGCATCTGCCGCTTGGCGAGAGCGCGCTGGGGATGGGAGTCGAGCCCCGGGTAGTACACGCGCTCCACGGCGGGGTGAGGCTCCAGGAAGCGCGCGAGAGCGAGGGCGTTCGCGGACTGCCTCTCCACGCGCACGCTCAAGGTCCGCGCCCCGCGCGTGGCGAGCCACGCGTCGAAGGGGCCCAGGTTCGTCCCGGAGCGGATCATGGCAGCTCGCACGCGGTCCATGGTCGCCTTGCCCCCCAGCACGATGCCGCCCGTGACATCTCCGTGGCCCGAGATGAACTTGGTCAGGCTGTGCATCACGATGGTCGCTCCGTGCTCGAGCGGACGCACCACCGCGGGCGACGCCAGCGAGGAGTCGACGATGAGGTCGATGCCGCGCTCGGCGAGCGGCGCGGCGACCGCCTCCAGATCGACCATGCGCAAGAGGGGGTTCGAGAGCGACTCGACGAAGACGGCGCGCGTGTTCGGCCGGAGCGCTCCCAGCAAGAGGGCGGGATCGGTGGCGTCGACGAAGACGGTGTCGATGCCGAGCCGGCGTCCCTCGTCGTCGAGAAACGCCGTGGTGGAGCCGTAGAGATCGCGGGCGGACACGATGTGATCGCCCGTGGTGAAGAGCCCGAGGAGGAGCGCCGTGGTCGCGCCCATGCCCGAGGCACAGGCGACGGCGGCCTCGGCTCCTTCGAGGCCCGCCACGAGGTCCTCGAGCATGGCATGGTTGGGGGTTCCGTAGCGGCCGTAGACGAAGCCGGACGTCTTCCCCTCCCAGACCGACTCGACCGTGTCCATGTCCTCGAAGACGTACACGTTGGTCTGATAGATCGGCGGCGTGAGGGGTCGGCTGGCCGAGGGTACGTCGCGGCCACCGCGCGCGGCCCGGGTCTCGAAATCCACGGTGGCGGCTCCTAGACCAGCGGCACGGCGGGCCCGCGCTCGCGGGCGCTCCGCTCCGGATGACGTCCGAGCTCACGAACGCTGTCGGCGAGACGTCGCACGCCCTCTTCGATCTGGGAGAAGGGCACGGCCGAGAAGGAGAGTCGCAGCGCCCGCTCACCCCCGCCGTCCGCGAAGAAGGCATTGCCCGGCGTGAAGGCCACGCCGCGCTCGACGGCGCGAGGCAACAGGGCGGCCGTCTCCATGCCCTCGGGCAGCTCGACGAGGAGCGAGAAGCCGCCCTGGGTCTCTGTCCAGCGGACACCGTCAGGCATGCGACGACCGAGGGCGGCCAGCAACGCGCCGCGACGCCGCGCGTACTCGCGCAGCACCCGCGCCTGGTGCCGGTCGAGCAGGCGCTGACGGCAGAAGTGGTAGACGGCCGCCTGGATGAGGGGGCTCGTGTGGATATCAGCCAGCTGCTTGGCCATGTCCAGACGCTCGATCAGCTCCGGCGAGGCCACGATCCACCCGAGACGCAGTCCCGGGAACAGAATCTTGGAGAAGGTGCCGAGATAGATCACCTGCCCCGAGGCGTCCGCGGCCTTGAGGGGCGCGGGCGGCCGCTCGCCGTAGAAGAGCGTGCCGTCGAACCCGTCCTCCACGATGGGAAGCCGGTGGCGCGCGGCGACGTCGAGTAGGCGACGACGAGCCGCCGCGGGCATGGTCAGCCCCGTCGGGTTGTGCGCGCTCGGTTGGCAGTAGAGGAGCTTGGGCGCCTGGCGCTCGAGGAGCCGCTCGAGATGCTCTACTGAGAGTCCCCCGCCCGCCATCGGCACCGGCAACAGCTGGGCGCCGAAGGCACGGAAGACCTGCATGGCCCGCGGGTAGGACGGCTGCTCGATGGCCACGAAGTCGCCGGGGTCCAGGAGCGTGCGCGCGACCAGATCGAAGCCCTGCTGGGTGCCGTTGACGATCAGGATGTCCTCGGGCCGCGCCTCGAGGCCGAAGCGCAGGAGATAGCTGGAGAGATACTGGCGCAGGGGCGGGTAGCCGCTCGACGGGTAGTACTGGAGCAGCTCGCGCCCTTCCTCGCGGATGACCCGGTTGAGCACGCGACGGAAGGCATCCGTGGGGAAGAGCGCGCTGTCGGGAACGCCGCCCGCGAAGGAGATGATGCCGGGCCCTGGTCGGGCGCTCTGGCTCCACGCCTCGCGGCGGCGCGCGTCGGCGGCCACGATCTGCGCGGCCTTGGAGAGAAAGCCTGTCCACTCGAGCCGCGGGGCCGTGGGCGCGGCGGGCGGGGCCGTGGGCGCGGCGTCCGCGACGAAGGTGCCCTGCCCCACGTGCGCACGCGCCCAGCCGCCGGCCACAAGGTCCTCGTACGCCTGGGCGACCGTGGTGCGATTCACGCCGAGCTCCTGAGCGAGCTCGCGCGTGGCGGGAAGCTTTACCCCGGGCGCGAGCAGGCGCTGGCTGATCAGCCGCTCGAAGTGCAGCTGGATCTGCCGGGCCAGCGGCAGCCTGCCGTTGCGGTCCGCCGATCGATCGAGAGGGATTTTCATGGGTGCATCGTATCAGCCATTATCGACACGATCAGCATGTTGTAAAGATCCAATTGGATGGCTCAAGAATCATCCAATTCCGGGGGAATTATATACTTGACAAAAGGTAGGCTTTCGACGATGATTGGCCTGGGAGGACAACGAGATGGCCAAGGCCGATCTGACGGGACTGGGGAAGCTGAGCGATGACGAGGCCCGCGAGAAGCTAGAAGCGCTCCGCTGGCCGAGCGGTACTATTTGCCCCAAATGTGGCGCTGTGGGCGAGTCGTACAAGATCGAGAGTCTGCGCCGATCCTCCACGCGCAAAGGCCTCTGGCGCTGCCGCGCATGTAAGTCTCAATTCACCGTCACGGTCGGCACGATCTTCGAGGATTCGCATATCCCCCTCTCGAAGTGGCTCCTGGCCATCCATCTCCTGTGCGCGTCCAAGAAGGGCATGAGCGCCCACCAGCTCCATCGGATGCTCGGCGTCACCTACAAGAGCGCGTGGTTCATGGCCCACAGAATCCGCTTCGCCATGAGCCAGCCGCCATTGATCGACAAGCTGCGCGGCATCGTGGAAGCGGACGAGACCTTTGTGGGTGGGAAGCCAGCCAACCGCCACGTCAAGAAGCGTGAGCCAGCCCCCGACAAGATCCCGGTCATGGCCCTGGTGGAGCGCGGGGGCAAGGTGCGCTCATTCAAGGTACCCAATGTGACCGGCGACACCCTCAAGGGGGCGATCCGCGAGCACGTGGACCGCTCAGCCAAGCTAATGACGGACGGCCACCTGTCCTACAAGGGGCTGGATAAGGAGTTTGCTGGGCACGAGGCCGTCAACCACCATGCCGACGAGTACGTCCGGGGCGAGGCCCATACGAACACGGTAGAAGGCTACTTCTCCCTGCTCAAGCGCGGCATCATCGGCACCTATCACCACGTCTCGGGCCAGCACCTTCCGCGCTACTTGGCCGAGTTTGACCAGCGGTGGAATACACGGAAGGCGACCGACGCGGAACGCGCAACGCTGGCGACACAGGGAACGGCTGGTAAAAGGCTTACCTACAAGCCACTTGTTAACCGTGGGTAGGTAGGAGTATTGTGATGGCGAGGGTACATCGGGGCGGTGGGATTCGAACCCACAATCCGGTCTCCCGGCAGCGCGCTCCAAACGCGCCGTGTATGCCGTTCCACCACGCCCCGGTCTCGGGGGGCCAGACTCCAACTGGCCCCCGCCCTCAGCCTCCTTTGACTTCGAGACTCCCTGTAGACGGTGTGAGTTTCACCGCTTGCCATTCGATAAGCCCAAATGTATTCGGCTGGGATGCCCGATAAAAAATCTGTCCGTGCTTTGACATTTTGGCAAGGCTACTCCCGAGCGAGGCCTTCTTTGCCTGGCCGCCCCGCTTGTGAACCCCGGAAAGAATCTCATCAAGATGAAGCGGGTTCATACGGTCGCGCAGAACAGCCACAGCATGCCCAATTGCGGACTTGGGATTCACTTTCCCTCGCATTGGGTGAACGCGGAGTCGTTTCCCTTTACGCACGCGATCGCTGTCCCTGAGAGTGACGGTCTCTGAGAATGTAAGTGGATGGGTCGTCCCGCCGTTTAGGAGAACTCGGGCGCGCTCAAGCGTCTCCATCTCTTCTTGGAGCCGCATGATCGCTGCCCGTTTCTCTTTGATCGCCTCGTCAATGTTCTTCATCGCTGGCAACGATACCGCGTATGGCACATGTAGTCAAGCCCAGAGCCGCTACTTCCCACATACCTGGACAGTTGTGTGTTCTTGGCTGCCGCTCTTCCAAATATTGCTTGCGCCGCCTCTCGCTGGGCCCTATACTTCGAGCAACTCCTGGTGGCTCGAGAGGCTAGGCGGTCCCCTCGCAAGGGGTCACACGCGGGTTCGAATCCCGTCCAGGAGTCTCACGATCTTGGGGCTAAGAGTTGCCAGTACCCCCATATATGGGCAGCAAAAGCTCTTGACTTGCAACTAGTGGGATATGGAGACTAAGTCCACCTTGCGAGGGGATCCGCCCTTACAGGCTCTTGGAGTGGGCGGAAGCGGCGGCCGGAGGAAATTCCCCGGCCGCCGTCCTTTTTGAAAGCATCTATGCCTCGGCGCAGAATCCTTACGCTCCATCCGCTGACCTTTGACGACGCCCTCGCCAGCCTTATAGCGGTCAAGCCAAAGAAGCGCCGAAAGTCCAAGGTGTCCCGCAGGAAAGCTAAGAAGGGGTCCTAGAACAGCAAGTCGAGCATGCCCAGCATGGCCGTGATGGGCTTGATTTCCACGTCGATATCTACGTCAACGTCCGCATCATTCGTATAGCCAGAAAGCAGTCGATACGATGCAATCGAGAGCCGCGTCACGAGGTTGTCATCCGCCAAGAGACAGTACATCTCGGAATCGCCAATCACATTGTCCGGCAGCTCGTTCGATCGGTGCGGCATCCGGAGAGCATCGATCAGAATCTTGACCCGGTTGTCGAGGTCTCGACGCCCGAAAAGAATGCTGCCGGGTCGTGTCGGACGGCCCATGCGTATTGATAGATAACAATGAGTTTCCATCGGATAGGTGATGAGCGGAAAGAACTTAATGCCGCTAACTTCATGTCGAAACAGAAACGCTGAGAGTGCCTGCCCGTCGGTTGGCGTGAGCGGGCGCGGAAGATCGAACGTATCGTCTGAACTGGCGACCGGGCTCCGGAGCGCGTCGAGATTGATCTTTGAGAAGGCGTTATGACCTCGCCAGACCTCCCTAAGCTGCTCATGAAAGTGTTGCCGAAGTCTCTGCTTCTGCTCCCTGATTCCGGATTCTGCCCCGGTAATATACAGCCGACCCTGGTATCGAAGAGTGAACTCCACGGCCTCAGTTTCACTCACAAAACCCCCTTTTGTCAAGTATACAAGTCCCAATTCCGGCCGTGGTAAGCTTGAATGACATTGGCCAGACAGGACCGCCCTCTCCGCAATTTCGCGAAGTACTATCTCCTCTGGGCCGCCATCATCGGCATCGCCGCCATCGCCGTGCTTCTCTGGAGCCTGAGATAGGCCCCTGGGCGTTCCGCTATCGTCGTAGACCCTGAATATTCCAAAGGTTTTGGTGGTCTCACAACCCATCCAGGTTCCGCCAGCCCGGGTGGTATCATGCGCGCCGGCCGTAGGTAAGCAGCCCGCTCGGGAAAGGACACGCGTCTCACCGCCATGGCGCAGCTCGTGACGCTCGAGTCGATGTGGAACCGCAAGGGCAAGCTCCTCCAGGAGGAGCCCTCGGTTCTGCCCTATCTCAAGGCCATTCGGCAGTCGCTGGCCTGGGAGGGCATACGCATCAACCTCGTCTACCGGCGCTTCTACACGCACTACGATCTCGAGATGCTGCTCCAGGAAGCCCGCCGGCATCGCAGCCAGCAGGTCTGCTACATCTCCTCTCACGGCCAGCGGCGGAAGCTGACCGGCCTCGGTGACAAGGTCATCCGCCTCGACAGCCTCATCGACTACTGCACTCCGAGCCCGCGCACGGGCTACATCTTCGGCGCGTGCGACTTCCTGCAGCCCGACACCGCGCGCAAGTTCCTCCTCGCCACGGGGGCGCGTTTCGTGGCCGGCTACCAGAAGGAGATCCCCTGGACGGAGTCCATGCTGGTGGACTCGCTCTTCCTCTCCTACCTCCTGGGCGGCACCATGAAGTGGGTCCGCACCAAGCACGGGGAGCGCGTGCCGCCGCTCCGCCAGACGGAGAACTTCGAGATCATGCGCTCGGCGAGCCCGCAGCGGGTGGCGGGCATGCTCTATCGCGATTTCCCTCTCGCGCACGACATCACCTTCTCCTGCTTCACGCTCGACCGGAAGCAGGGCCGCAAGCCCGCCCTCGACAACTCCTTCGAAACGTATCGCCGCAGCGTGGACCGGGCGCGGCGCCTGGTCCGTGACCTATAATCAGGGAGCGTTTCAAGGAGGGGCACATGGCGCTGGGCGAATCGGGAATCAAGCAGGCGGTGCGCTGGCTCGAGGAGCAGCTGCACGAGCATCCTGATGCCGACCGCGTGCGTCTCGTCGACGAGGCGGGGCGCCGCTTCGATCTCTCCCCCATGGACACGGACTTTCTCTTCCGCCATCTCGCCGAGCGCCCCCCGGGCCCGGCCAAGGCATGACCGAGGCGCACAAGGCGCACGTCCAGTCGCAGTTCGGAAGAGCGGCGGAAGACTACATCACGAGCCCGGGCCACGCCGGCGGCGCCGACCTCGACCACCTCCTCGCCTGGGGCCGCGCGCGCGGCGCCGACCGCGTGCTCGACATCGCCACGGGGGGAGGCCACACCGCCCTGGGCTTCGCCGGCTTCACCCCGAGCGTGGTCGCCACCGACGTCACCGAGCCCATGCTTCACGCCGCGCGCCGATTCATCCACGAGCGCGGCGCCTCGGGTGTGCGCTTCGTGGCCGCGGATGTCGAGGCCCTGCCCTTCCGGCACGCCTCCTTCGGCGTGGTCACGTGTCGCATCGCCGCCCACCACTTTCCCGAGCTCTTGCCCGCAGTGCGCCAGGTCTGCCGCGTGCTCGTCCCGGGAGGCACCTTCCTCATCCAGGACATCCTGGGGCGCGAGGATCGGGAGCTCGCGGCCTTCATCCTGGAAGTCGAGAAGCGCCGCGATCCTTCCCACGTGCGCGCCTTCACCCAGCGCGAGTGGGCGGCCTTCCTGAAGGCCGCGGGTCTCACAGTGATCGACGAGATGGTCATGGAGAAAGTGCGCGAATGGGAGCAGTGGACGGAGCGCATGCGGATGACGGACGCTGCCAAAGCCGACCTGGAGCGCTTCGTTCTCGCGGCGCCGGCCGTGTGCCGGGAGGCCTTCGATTTCAAGACCGATGGCCGCCGCATCGTGTCCTTCACCGACCGCATGCTCCTTCTGCGCGCCGATAGAGACTGAGCGGCCGGACTACCCCTTCAGCACCACCACGGTCGCGCCCCAGCCGCCCCGCTCGGGCGGCGCGTCGAAGTAGCGCGAGACCAGCGGATGTCCCTGCAGCATCGATTGGACCACGGCGCGCTGGGTGCCTGTCCCCCGCCCGTGGATGAGCCTGACCTCGCGAAAGCCCCTGGCCGCCGCCTCCTTTAGATACTCCTCGACCACGGAGCGCACGTCCCTCGGGGAGAACGTGTGGAGGTCCAGCGAGTCCTCGATGGGCAGGCGGACCGCCTCGGGCTCATCCATCGGCCCGGCGATCAGCGCGGGATGGGATTGACGATGGGCGCGGGGACGACGAGGTCGGGCTTGCTCTTCTGCTGTTCGCGGCCTTGCTCGGCCATGCAAGCCAGCCAGGGATATTGCTCGAACTCCCGCCCGATCGCGACCACGCGCCCGTCCGTCTCGATGCGCTGAACCACGATGGTGGGCCATCGCTTGCACTTCTCGGAGCGCTGATAGGCCAAGTCCTGCTCGAAGGTCTGAGCGCCTGTCGTGCAGCCCACGATGGTCGCCAGAAGTCCCAGGACCGCCAGTCGCTGACGGATCATCCGGCCAGAGGCGCGCGGCGCGTGTGCCAGTCGGTCACGCGCTGATAGGCATCGGCCACACGCAGCACGGTCGCCTCGTCGAAGGGTCGTCCGATGATATGGAGCCCCATGGGCAGTCCGCCCTCGGTGAAGCCGCAGGGTATGGAGGCCGCCGGGTGGCCGCTCAGATTGAACGGACGCGTGAAGCGGATCAGGCTCGCGCGAACGGGGAAGCTCTCGCCGCCGATCCGAACATCGTTCTGGCCGACGGGCTGGGCCTCGATGGGCGTGGTGGGGGCAAGAAGCACGTCGAGCTTGGCGAGGGCCGCGTCCACTTCGTCGCGCAAAAGTACGCGGAGCCGCTGGCCCTTCAGATACTCGGCTCCCGTCACGAAGGCGCCCACGCGCAGGCGCTGACGCACGTCCTCGCCGTAGTCCGCGGCCCGCGTCTTGAGCCATTCCTCGTGATAGGCATAGGCCTCGGGGGCGAGCACGGCGTGAGAGGCGCCGGGAGCGACGCTCACCCTCTTGATATCGACCTCCGAGAGGGTGGCCCCGAGCCCTTCGAGCGTCTTGGCGGCGGCTTCCACGGCGGCGCGTTGCGCCGGCGCGGCGCCCTCGAGGAAGAAGGACCGCAGCAGACCCACCCGCAGCCCCTTGACCTGCCCGGTGAGCGCGGCCATGTAGTCCGGCACGGGGAGCACGCTCGTCGTCGGATCGCGCGGGTCATAGCCCGACATCGCGCCGAGCATGAGCCCGCAGTCGGCGGCGCTCCGGCACATGGGCCCGACGTGGTCCATGGACCAGGCCAGCGGCAGCACGCCCGCGCGGCTCACGCGCCCGTACGTGGGCTTGATCCCGGACAACCCACACAGAGAGGCCGGGATGCGGATGGAGCCTCCCGTGTCGGAGCCGAGAGCGCCCGGACAGATGCCCGCGGCCACCGCGGCGCCGGAGCCCGACGAGGACCCGCCGCAGATCCGCTGGGTGGCGACGTCCCACGGATTCCACGGCGAGCCGTAGTGCTGATTCAAGCCCTCCGGCCCATAGGCGAACTCGTGCATGTTGAGCTTGCCGAGCATGATGCCGCCCGCGGCGGCGAGCCTGGTGACCACGGTGGCATCCTCGTCGGGCACCCAGTCGGCGAGGATCTTCGACCCGCCGGTGGTCTTGACCCCCTTGGTGCAGTAGAGGTCCTTGAGCCCGACGGGCACGCCGTGCAGCGGGCCGAGCGTCCCTCCGGCCGTGACCGCGGCCTCCGCCGCCCTGGCCGTGGCCAGGGCGGAGTCGGCCATCACCGTGATGTAGGACTTGAGCTTGCCGTCGATCTTGGCGATGCGCTCGAGGTGGGCCTGGACGACTTCGACGGGCGAGACCTTTTTCGCCGCGATCATGGACGCGAGATCCGTCATGGAGGTCCAGCAGAGGTCGCTCACGAGAAAATCCCCTTCCCTAGAAGATGCGGTACTGCGAGGCGGGCTCGGTCTCGAGCGGGATGTCGTGGATGGCCGCCAGTCCCGCCCGTCCGGCCTCGACGAGGGGAAGGAGTCCGGCCAGCTCGGCATCGGTCAGCTCGAGTCCCTGCGCCCTGGCCAGCGTGCGAAGCGAGTCGACGGTGAGCTTTTCCATGCGGGGAGGATAGCGCATAATCGCAGCGATGCCCACACCTCTTCAGGAAGCCCACCAGTGGCTGCGCGAGTTCGAGACGGCCTGCCGCGGACGTGACTTCGACACGGGGCGCCGCATGTTCGCCGAGGATGCCGTGGCCTTCGGCACCTGGGCCATGGCCGTGCACGGCCTCGCCAACATCGAGCGCGAGCAGTGGCGCAATGTCTGGCCGCGCATCCGCAACTTCACCTTCGAGGCCGAGCCGGTCGTGCGCGCGAGCGGCGAGACGGCCTGGATCGCCGCCGCCTGGTCCTCCGAGGCCACGGGCGCGGACGGCAAGCCCTTCGTCCGCCCCGGGCGTGCCACCTTCATCCTCGCGCCGCGGAGCGGGCGCTTGCAGTGCGTGCACAGCCACGTCTCGCTCCAGCCGACCCAATCCGAGTCGGCCCATGGCAAGCTGGGTTAGGATGCGGTTCGAGCCGAAACGCTGCCGAGGAGCCGCAGGCGACGAGAGCGGTGAGGCGAGTGCTGAGTAAGAGTGGCGGATAAGCGACAAGGAAGGGAGCGACGATGAACATCTTCAAGGCCAAGGCGGTCAGGGATCTCGAGGAAGCGACCAGGGCGATTCCCGTGATCGACTTCGCGCCCGCCTTCCTGGGCGAGCCCGGCGGCCTCGACGCGGTGGCGGCCCAGGTGCGGCAGGCGAGCGAGCGCGTGGGCTTCTTCTACCTCGCCGGCCACGGCGTCCCCTCCTCGACGGTGGAGGCCGCCTTTGAAGCCTCCCGCGAGTTCCACGCCATACCGCTCGAGGAAAAGCTCAAGCTCCAGATCAACGAGAACAACATCGGTTATCTTCCCGTCAACCAGTCCATCCAGGGCGCTTCCCAGGTGCACAAGGCCACGCGCCCGAACTACAACGAGAGCTTCTTCATCAGCCACGACCGCGGTCCGGAGCATCCCGACGTGGTGGCGGGCACGCCGTTGCGGGGACGCAACCAGTGGCCCGAGGGCCACCACGCGATGCGCGCGGCCATGGTCGCCTACTTCAAGGCCATGGAGGCGGTGGGCGAGCGGACCCTGCCCGTGCTCGCGCGGGCCCTCGACATGCCCCCCGGTCACTTCACTCCACATTTCGAGAACGAGGCGCACATCAACCTGCGCTTCCTGCATTACCCGCCCCAGGAGATCGACGACGACGAGCAGTTCGGCCAGGGCCCCCACACCGACAACTCCTTCATCACCATGCTCGGCCGTGAGGATGTCCCCGGGCTCGCCGTGCGCCTCCCCAGCGGCGAGTGGCTGGCCCCGCCGGTCATCCCCGGCACGCTTCTCGTCAACCTCGGCAACATCATGAAGCGGTGGTCGAACGACCGCTTCCTTTCCACTCCCCACGGCGTGCTCAACGACACCGGCACGGACCGCTACTCGATCGCCTTCTTCTTCAGCCCGAACGTGGAGGCGGTCATCGAGTGCCTGCCGAGCTGCACGGGGGCCGGCGATCCGCCGCGCTACCCGCGCGCCGTGTATCGCGATCTCGTGCTCGATTTCTACAACGCCAACTACTTCCACCGTCAGGGCCATGCGGGAGCGCGCGCAAGCGGTCGGCCCTAGAGGAGAGACCACGACATGAAGGTGGGATTCATCGGACTGGGCATCATGGGCGGGAGCATGGCCTCGAATCTTCAGGCGGCCGGTCACACGCTGTGCGTGCACGACATTCGACGGCCGGTGGCCGCGCCACATCTGGCCGCGGGAGCGGAGTGGAAGGACACGCCACGCCAGGTCGCGGAGGCGGTCGACGTCGTGTTCACGTCGCTGCCCGGCCCTCCCGAGGTGGAAGCGGTGGCCCTCGGCGCGGACGGCCTCATCCACGGCCTGCGCAAGGGCGCGGCGTTCTTCGACCTGTCCACCAACTCCCCCGCCATGATCCGCCGGATCCACGCGACGTTTCAGGAGAAGGGCATGCACGTGCTGGACGCTCCCGTGAGCGGGGGGCCGATCGGCGCGAAGACCCGCCGGCTCGCCATCTGGGTGGGCGGCGATCGAGGGATCTACGACGCCCACAAGGACGTGCTGGGGGCCATGGGCGATCAGCACTACTACGTCGGGGCCATCGGGGCGGGCGCGGTGGCCAAGCTCGTGCACAACTGCTCGAGCTTCACCATCGGGGCGGTGCTGGCCGAGACGTTCTCCATGGGCATCAAGGCCGGCGTGGAGCCCCTGGCCCTGTGGAAGGCCGTCCGTCAGGGCGCGAGCGGACGCCGTCGCACCTTCGACCGGCTCATGGACAAGTTCCTGCCCGGGACGTACGATCCGCCGTCCTTCGCCCTCAAGCTGGGCCACAAGGACGTGTCCCTGGCCACCGCGCTGGGGAGAGAGATGGGCGTGCCCATGCGCCTGGCCAATCTCGCGCTGGCCGAGCTGACGGAGGCGCTCGCCCACGGCTGGGGCGACAAGGACTCGAGCAGCTACATGCTGCTCCAGCTCGAGCGGGCGGGGGTCAAGACCGGCGTGCCCCTCGAGAAGCTTCGCGAGGTGATCGAGCAAGACACGCCCTCGTGAGGGTCGAGGTCCAGCTCGATGGGTTGGCCTTCCCGGAACAGCCGCGAAGGCGCGACGGCGGCTAGACGGCCATCCCGCTCCAGGCGATGCGGTCAGCTGTCATTTCCCATCCGGCCAACCAAGCGCTCTGCCAGTACCTTCGGGGCCAAGGCCGTCGAGACATTGCTCCCGTCGCTCGTCCGGAGGAGATGCCGAGGCCATACGATACGCTCGGCACACACCCGGATCTGGTGGCGCGTCTCTGGGACGAGATCACCAGCTTGCTTCCCCAGGACTGTCGCTTCGTGCTGTTCGGCACCCCCGCGCTGATTCATCCTGATACGGGAATCGTCTTCGGCTTCGCCGGCGGCACTCACACCTACGCGCTCCGCCTCCCCGAGAGGATCCGGCATGAGGCGCTGGCGGCTGGGGCCACACGCCTCAAGGCCTATCCCCGGCACCCGTCCCTGGACCTGGACTCCATCGGCCCGGAATGGCTGTTCTGCCTGTGGCTGAAAAACGAAGAGCGCTGGTGCCTGTCTGCGTATGAGCTCGCGGAGACGGCCGGCTAGCTCCGGTACAGCTTCCGCCGAGCTTCTCGACGAGGACTAAATTAGCTGAGCCGGTCGACGAGCGCGCGGGCCCAAGCCATCCGCTGAGCGGACATCACGAGCTTCTCGCCGAAGGGCTCGCCGAAGGGGCGCGTGGCATCGATGCCAAGCTTGGCCGTCACCCCTCGCTCGTCTGCGCTCGGGTCGAGCATGGCGCCGAGACTTCCGGAGATGACGACGAGGTCGCGATCGGGCTGCATGCGGGTGGCCACCGCCCACAGCACGTCCGACTCGTCGAACACATCGATGTCATCGTCCACCACGATGACGAGCTTCAAGTAGTGGTCGACGCCAAGCACGATCGGAATCACGTGCTTGGCTTCGCCTGGCCGCCCTTGCCGGATGGAGACGTAGGCGGTGAAGGACGACGTCCCCGAGAGCGGGACGTGCACGCCCGTGACGTTGGGAATGGCGCGGCTGAGCGCGTTCATAATCTCCGCCTCGCGAATGAGGCCGAGGGTGGTGATGTGATCGCCCGCGCGCCCCGAGCCGATGGACTGGAACCACGGCGCCTCCCGCCTCGCGATGGCCCGGGCCACGAAGACGTGCTCCGTGCTCCGGCGCGAGAAGTAGCCCGTGAACTCGCCGAAGGGCCCCTCCGGCTCGCGCTCGCCGGGCAGGATCTCGCCCTCGATCACGATCTCCGCCGCGGCGGGGACGTGGAGATCCAGCGTCGCGCAGGGGGCAACCTCGAGCGGCTCCCCGAAGAGCCCGCCCACCACCTCGAACTTGCCGATCTCCGCGGGCGGATAGGCGAGCGAGCCCATGGAGACGATGGGGTGGAGCCCGAGGGCGATGGCGCAGGGCAACGCCTGGCCTTTCGCCTCGGCGCGGCGCTGGTACTCGAACATCCGGCGGCGGGAGTGGAGGCTCACCCCCATCCGGTTCCGCCCCTTCAGCTGGAGGCGGTGATAGCCCTCGGTCTCCACGCCCGTCTCGGGATCTCGCGCTACCAGCATGCCCGCCGTGATGTATCGCCCGGCGTCACCCGGGAAATAGACGGGAATGGGAAGCGCGGCGAGATCGACGGCGTCCCCCGTTACCACGTGACCGCGAAACGGAGGGTCCGCCACCACCACGGGCTTCATGGGCTCCTTGATCCGGCGCGCATACTCGGCTGCCAGCTCGGACTCCGGCACGCCGAGGGCGAAGGCGAGGGCGCGGCGGCTTGCCACCACGTTGCACACGACGGGAATGTCGTGGCCGTGGATCTTCTCGAAGAAGAGGATGGGATAGCGCCGCCGGCGCTCGTACTCGAGCACCACGGCCATGATGTCGTGCTCGAGGGAGACGGGCTCGGCGATGCGGACGACCTCGCCGGGATTGGCCTCCCTGTACGCCGACACGAAGCTGCGGAGATCCTGAGCCACGGGGTGATTCTAGCAGCATCGCCTCTGCCCAGCGGCGTTGACGGTGTGCGGGCCCTGTGATACTTCAGGAGCGCGATGGTGGTCACCGTCTACGGCGCTGGCGCGATCGGAGGCACCACGGGTGCCGCCCTCGCGCGGGCGGGACACGAGGTCCTCCTCGTGGACAGCTACGCTCCCCACGTCGAGGCCATCAACGCGAGCGGCCTCACCGTGGACAGGGAAGGCGCGGCGGCCACGACCCGCGTTCGGGCCGTCACCCCCGACGGCCTCGGCGACAATCTCGAGCTCGTCCTCCTCGCCGTCAAGAGCCATCACACCGCCGACGCGCTCCGGGAGATCACGCCGCGGCTGGCGCCCGGCGGGACGATCGTCTCGCTCCAGAACGGGCTGAGCGAGGAGCTGATCGCGCAGGCCATCGGCGCCGAGCGGACCGTGGGCTGCCTGGTCAACTGGGCGGCGGACTGGGTGGCGCCGGGACGAATCCTCCACGGCGGCCACGGCGCCTTCGTGCTCGGCGAGCTCGATGGACGGATCACGCCCCGCGTCCGCGAGCTCGCGCGGCTGCTGAGCGCGGTGGAAGAGACGCCGGTCACCGACAACATCTGGGGCTACAAGTGGGCCAAGCTGATCTACGGCGCGCTCCTCTTCGGCACCGCGGTGGTCGACGCGCACGTGTACGAAGTGGTGGAGCGGAGCGCGGGCGTGCAGGCGGCGCTCGTGGGTATCGTGGGAGAGGGCATGGCGGCCAGCGACAAGGCGGGCGTGCGACTGGAGCCCTTCGACGAGTTCGACCCGACATGGTACCGGGCCGCCCTCGGGGGCGACGCGTGCGCCTGCGCGCGCGCGATGACGGCCATCGCGACGCACTACCGGGCGCACACCAAGACCAAGACGGGAATCTGGCGCGACCTCGCCGTGCGCAGGCGCAAGACCGAGGTCGATGGCCAGCTCGGCGTCCTCGTGCGAAAGGGTGAGGCGTTCGGAGTGGCCATGCCGCTCATGCGGCGGCTGACCGAGCTGATCCGCGACCTATGAGCGGCCCGCACTGGGCCTGGCAGGATCCGCTCGAGGCCCGGCTCCTTCCCGCCGTCTCCGCCGAGGAGCTGATGGGCCATGCGCGCGCCATCGCCTCCTGGGAGCGCGAGTCGGGCACCGCCGGCGAGGCGCAGGCTTTCGACTACATCGAGGGGTGCCTCAAGCGCTTCGGCCTCGTGGTCGAGCGCCGAGAGATCGAGGCGTACATCTCGCTGCCCCTCGAGGCTCATATCATCCTGCCCGACGGCACCTCCCTCCCCGCCCTCACCCACTCCTTTTCCACGACGACGATGCCCGAGGGGCTCGAGGCCGAGCTGGTCGAGGGCGGCGAAGGAACGGGGGAGGCCCTCGCCCGCGCGGGCGCTACCGGCAAGCTCGCCCTCATCGAGGGCTTCGCGACGCCGGGCAAGGCCTGGACAGCGCAGGAGGCGGGGACCCTCGGCCAGATCTTCGTGAGCCTGGATCATCTCCACAACATGATCGTGACTACCATCTGGGGCACGCCCACGCCGGAGACGGTCTCGCGCATCCCGCGCCTCCCCTGCTGCTCGATTCTCCGGGCCGACGCCGAGCGCCTGCGCGCGCTCCTGGCGCGCGGCCCGCTGCGCGTGCGCCTGATCACGCGCGTGCGCACGGGATGGATGGCCATCCCGCATCTCGTCGCCGAGCTGGCGGGGGCAGCGGAGGACACCTTCGCGCTCTTCTCCGGCCATGTCGACGCCTGGCACTTCGGCGCCATGGACAACGGCACCGCCAATGCCACCATGCTCGAGGTGGCGCGGCTGCTCGGCACCCGTCGGGGCGAGCTCCGGCGGGGCATGCGCTTCGCCTTCTGGTCCGGCCATTCGCACGGGCGATATGCGGGCTCCGCCTGGTACGCGGACCATGCCTGGCGCGATCTCGAGCGCCGTTGCGTCCTCCACATGAACGTCGACTCCACCGGCGCGCGCGGGGCCACCGACTACACCGTCTTTCACGCCACCGAGGACGCCGCGGACTTCGCGGAGACCGTGGTGGCGGACGTGACGGGACAGCGCGGGCGCGCCCGACACTTCTCGCGGGCGGGCGACCAGTCGTTCTGGGGCATCGGCCTCCCCAGCGCTTTCATGTCCATGTCCCAGCTCCCGAAGCAGGACACGCAGTTCGGCCGAGCGACGGAGCGCCTCTTCGGGACCTCCGGATTCCCCTGGTGGTGGCACACGCGCGAGGACACCACCGACAAGATCGATGCCGCGGTGCTGACCCTCGACACCAAGGTCTACGTCGCCGCCGCCCTCCGGCTCTGCAACGCCCCCGTGCTGCCCCTCGCCCATGCGCGCGCCGCGCGCGCCATCGCCGACACCGCGGCCGAGCTGCACGGCGCCGCCGCCGGCGTCGTCGACCTCGCGCCCGTGGTCGAATCGGCGCGCGCCCTCGAGGCGGCGCTCCGCGCGCGCGAAAATTCCCTCGCGCGCGCGGCGGCCGGGGTGAACCGCGCGCTCATGCGCCTCTCCCGCGCCCTCATTCCGCTCCTCTACACGACGGGCGATCGCTTCGCCCATGACCTCGCCGTGGGCATCCCGCCCCTGGCGGGGCTGCAGCCCGCGCGCGGCCTCGCCGCGCTCGACCCCGCCTCCGACTCGAGCCGGTTCGCGGTGGCGGCGCTGGTCCGGGAGCGCAACCGGGTCCTCCATACCCTGGACGAGGCAGCGGAGCTCGTCCGTGAGCTGGCCAGTGCCGGCGAGCCATCGTGATCGAAGTCGTGCCGCGAAAGGAGATTTCTCGATGATGCCAGCTCGAAGCGCGCTGCTCTCCGCCCTCGCCGTCGCCTGGGCGATGTCGGTCTGCCTCGGATCTGTCTTTCCCGCGGAGGCCCAGAAGAAGGGCGGCACCCTCACCATCGTGCGTCCCACCGACCCCGTCTCCCTCGATCCCCAGCTCGAGACGACCGCCCCCGGGGCCTGGGTCTACTTCAACATGCTCGAGCCGCTGCTCACCATGGACGAGAAGATGCAGATCCGTCCCGCCCTCGCCGCCTCCTACGAGATCCTCTCGCCCACCAAGGTGCGCTTCAAGCTGCGGCCGAACGTCAAGTTCCACGACGGCACGCCCCTCAACGCCGCCGCCGTGAAATTCACCTTCGACCGCGCCCTGCGGGGCACGCCTCCCGCGCGGTGGGCAAGCCTCGCCGGCTCTCTGAGCGGCGCGGAAGTGGTGGACGACCTGACGGTGGACGTGATGACGCGCGAGCCCTATGGCCCCATCCTTCGCACCCTGGCCATGTACTGCACGGGCATCGTGTCGCCCACGGCCGTGCAGAAGATGGGCCCCGATTTCAGCCGCGCGCCCGTGGGGACGGGGCCCTTCAAGTTCGTCGAGTGGAAGACCAACACCCACGTCATCCTCGAGCGCAATCCCGACTACTGGGGCGACAAGGCGCCGCTCGATCGCGTCATCTTCAAGGTGGTGCCGGAAGAAGGCGCCCGGATGATCGCGCTCCAGACGGGCGACGCCGACATGGTGCTCCTGCCCGCCCCTGCCCAGCTCGCCGCCCTCAAGCGCGACTCGAAGTACGTCGTCCACGAGGTGGTGGGCGGGCGCGTGGTCTTCGCGGGCATGCATGCCGGGCTGGCCCCGCTCGACGACGTGCGCGTGCGCACGGCCCTGATCCACGCCGTGGACCGCAAGGCCATCCTCGAAAACATCCTGGAGGGCTCGGCGGTGCCCGCCCGCGGCGTGCTCGCGCCCAGCGTGTTCGGCTTCAAGGACATGCAGCTCGACAAGCTCTACCCCTTCGATCGCGCCCGAGCCAAGGCCCTCCTCGCCCAGGCGGGCTGGACGCCCGGGCCCGACGGCGTCTTGCAGAAGGGAGGGCAGAAGCTCTCGCTCTCCTGGCTGGCCGCCCGCGGTCGCTACCCCAAGGACGGCGAGATCACGGAGGCCATCCAGGCCATGTTCAAGGAGGTCGGGGTCGAGGCCAAAGTGCAGTTCCTGGAGTGGGCGACGGTGTTCACCCAGTTCCGCGCCGCCACCCTGAACCAGCACATGTTCACGCTGGGCTGGGTCACCTCCAACGCCGACGCCGACTACTCGCTCTATGCGCTCTTCCACTCCAAGCAGGTGCCGCCCACGGGCTGGAACACCTCACGCTACGCTAACCCGCGCGTGGACGCGCTCGTTGAGCAGGCGCGCCGGAGCCTCAACCAGACGGAGCGTGAGAAGCTCTACGCCGAGGTGCAGGACATCCTCGCCAAGGAAATGGTGTGGATTCCCGTCTACAACACCAAGGAGATCGTGGTCACCCGCGCGAGCGTCAAGGGCTTCACCGTGCATCCCGTGGAGTACAACCTGTGGCTGGGAAAGGTCTGGCTCGACAAGTAGCGCCGCCCTCATGATGCCTCCCGCGCCCACCGGCCCGGGCGCCGCCGCGCGCCCGGCGCCGGAGCCGGCGCGACGGCCATGCTGACCTTCATCGCGCGGCGGCTTCTCCTCGCCATCCCGGTGCTCCTGGGCGTGGTCTTCGTGGTCATGCTCACCATCGAGCTGATTCCGGGCGATGCCGTGTCGCTGATGCTGGGCGAGCACGCCACGCCCGAGGCGGTGGCCAAGCTGCGCGACTATCTCGGCCTCGACAAGCCCCTGCTCGTCCGCTACGTGGGCTACGTCGGGCGCGTGGCGCGCGGCGACCTCGGCCGCTCCATCCAGCAGAACCGCCCCGTGGTCGACGAGCTTGCCGATGCCTGGCCGGCCACCCTCGAGCTGACCGCGGCCGCGCTGGTGATCTCCGCCGCCCTCGGGATCGCCGCGGGCGTGATCTCCGCGGTGTGGCCGAACTCCGCCTTCGACGCCCTGGCCCGTCTCGGCTCCCTCTTCGGCCTCTCCATGCCGGTCTTCTGGACCGGCCTCGTGCTCATCGTGGTCTTCGCCTTGTGGCTGCCCTGGATGCCCGTGGGGGGAATGGGATCGCCCGCGCACCTCGTGCTGCCCGCGGTCACCCTGGCCCTGCCCTCGCTGGCCATGGTCGCGCGCATGACGCGCTCGAGCGTGCTCGACGTGCTCCGCGAGGATTACGTGCGCACCGCGCGGGCCAAGGGCGTGGCCGAGCGGCTGGTGGTGGCCAAGCACGCCCTGCGCAACGCGGCCATTCCCATCCTCACGCTGCTGGGTCTGCAGGCCGGCCAGCTCATGGGCGGCGCCGTGCTCACCGAGACCGTCTTCGCCTGGCCCGGGCTCGGGCGCCTCATGGTCAAGGCGATCTTCGCCCGCGACTACGTGCTGCTCCAGGGCGCGGTGCTCATCTTCGCCCTCGCCTTCGTGGTCATCAACCTCGCGGTGGACCTCGCCTACGGAGCGCTGGACCCGCGGATCGCGCGGCAGGGCTAGCGTGGCGGTGGGCGCCGGCGTGATCGTGACCCGCCCCGCCGCCCCCGCCACACTTTCCGCCGATGCCTGGCAGCGCTTCCGCCGCAACCGCCTGGCCTTGGCGGGGCTCGTCGTGGTCGCCCTGCTCGTCGTCGCGGCCGTGGGCGCGCCGTGGCTGGCGCCCGCCGATCCCGCCAAGCAGAGCCTGATCGAGAAGCGGGCGCGACCGGGAAACAAGTTCCTCCTCGGGGCCGACGAGTTCGGACGCGATATCCTCTCGCGCGTGCTCTTCGGGAGCCGGGTGGCCCTGCTCGTCGGACTCCTGTCGGTGGCCATCGCGCTGGGG
>WNFC01002795.1_pt1 | contig 33020 bp, 33 predicted proteins | sample 5400541 | NCBI WGS metagenome assembly WNFC01 (sample SAMN13153342, study PRJNA577476) | soil metagenome | isolation source: 120 cm saprolite under Douglas fir tree site 2 hole 2 replicate 1 | place: USA:California | collected 2015-04-18
CGAATCAGATCACCGGCGCTGGCGCGCGCGGCGTCGCTTCCCACTGTGCCGGGTCGTGCCCGTAGAACATCGTGGCGCCGGCCTGGTCGCGTAGCTTGCGGAGCGCCGCCAGCGAGTCGCGCATGACCGACGGGTTCCAGAGAACCTTCGGCAGCACATCGCGGTCCATGTTCTCTCGCGTGTAGCAGGCGTCGGACGCGCAGACGATCTGCGCGTTCTTGCCGGTGCGGACCTGAAGCGACTGGTGGCCCGGCGTGTGCCCGTACGTCGGCAGCAGGACGACTGACCCGTCGCCGAAGACGTCGTGCTCGCCGTCGATCATCCGGTAGTCGAGCGGGTGGTCGAAGTCGATGGGGCTCGGGCTGTAGCTGGGGACGAAGCCCGGGCGCCGCGCCGCTTCGAGCTCCGGGCGCTGCACGAAGAACGTCGCTCGCGGGAAGAACTCGTTGCCTCCGCAGTGGTCGAAGTGCAGGTGCGAGTTGGCCACGTAGCGCACGTCAGCGGGGGTCAGACCGAGCCGGGCGAGCTGCGGGATCACATCATCGCCCACCTGCGACTTGACGGTCAGGCGCTTGATGCGCTCAGGGCCGAGGCGGGTCAACGGGTCGATTCGCGCCTGGCAGTGCACGCCGGTGTCGAACAGGAGCCGCCCGCGTGGATGATCCACGAGGAAGCTCGTGACGGGCACGGTCCAGGGCTGGCCCGGCGTCAGGTCGGACACCATGCTGGCGCGGTCGAGCTCGATGTAGCCGGTGCAGAGGGCGTAGACGTGGATCATTGTCACCTCACCTGAGCAGGCATCATACGCGATGCGGTTGGTGCTATGATCCCGCGACAGCCGTGGAGAGTGCAACGATGCAACCGACACGGTTCGGAAGGATCCGTCCGCCGGACGAGGCGTGGCTGGCCAAGCAGCCGCCCGAGCCGATCCTCGAGCCCGAGCTGCCGATCATCGATACCCACCATCACCTGTGGGAGCGGCGGGATCATCGCTACTTGCTGCACGAGCTCCTGGCCGATCTCCGCACGGGCCACAACGTCGTCGCCACGGTGTTCGTGGAATGCCACGCGATGTACCGCGCCGATGGTCCCAGCGAGTTGCGGCCGGTGGGCGAGACGGAGTTCGTCGCCGGCATCGCGGCCATGAGCGACAGCGGCCTCTACGGGCCGACGCGCGTCGCCGCCGGCATCGTGGGCTTCGCCGATCTCACGCTGGGCGATCGGGTGGAGCCGGTCCTGCAGGCGCAGCTCCGCGCCGGCGGCGGGAGGTTCCGCGGCGTGCGCCACTCCGCGGCGTGGGACGCGAGCGAGGTGATCGGCAACAGCGCCGTGGCCACGGGACCGCACCTGATGAAGCGGCCGGACTTCCGAGCGGGGCTGGCGCGGCTGACCGCGCTCGGCCTGTCCCTCGACGCCTGGGTGTTCCACCCACAGCTCGCCGACGCCGTCGATCTGGCCCGGGCCTTCCCCGCGGCGAACATCATCGTGGGCCACGTCGGCGGACCGCTCGGCTACGGCCCCTATGCCGGCAAGCGGGACAAAGTCTTCGCGTCCTGGAAGGCCGGCATCAGCGAGCTGGCCACGTGCCCGAACGTCGTCATGAAGCTCGGCGGCATGATGATGCGCCTGGCCGCCTTCGACTATGGGGCACAACCTGCGCCGCCGTCGTCGGCCGAGCTGGCGGCACACTGGCGGACGTATATCGAGCTCTGTATCGAGCGCTTCGGGCCGGCGCGCTGCATGTTCGAGAGCAATTTCCCAGTCGAGAAGATGGGCATCGGATATGCCGCGCTGTGGAACGCGTTCAAGCGTATCGCCGCGGGCGCCTCGGCCGAGGAGAAGCTGGCGTTGTTCAGCGGCACGGCAAGGCGCGCCTACCGACTGGACTGAGCCTCCGCGAGCGAGATGAGACGTGTCGTAGTCCTCGCGATCTTGTTTGCGTCGCTTCCCAGGGCTCGCCCTGGCGGTACTTCGCCAGGGGCAACCTCTCGTGCTGCGCGCCTACGGTCTCGCGTCGGTGGAGCTCGCCATACCGGTGACGGCGGACACGGTCACGGACCGCGAGACGCGCTACTACACCTTCGCCGTGACCGACGACGAGGGGCTCGCCGACCTTCGGTCGTACGCCGAGTAATATCCCGGCAATGACGCCCTCAGCGCCGGACGCGCCGATCTCCCCCGTGCAGAAGTGGGCGATCACCTTCACGGTCATGGTGGTCGCCTTCATGCAGATCCTCGACACCAGCGTCACCAACGTCATCCTCACGCACCTGCAGGGCTCCCTGTCGGCGGGGCTGGACGAGGTTTCGTGGGTGATCACCTCCTATCTCGCCGCCAACGCCGTGATCATCCCCGCCACCGGGTGGCTGACCGGGCTCTTCGGTCGCAAGCGGTTCTTTCTGATCTGCGCCACGGTATTCGTGGCCAGCTCCTTTGTCTCCGGCGCCGCCCCCGATCTGACCACGCTGATCGTGGCCCGCATCCTCCAGGGGCTCGGTGGCGGTCCGATCATCCCGATCTCGCAGGCGATCCTCTGGGAGATCTTCCCGTTCCACCAGCGCGGCCTCGCGATGGCCGTCTGGGGTGTCGGGTTCATCCTCGGCCCGATCCTGGGGCCAACGGTCGGCGGCTATCTGGCCGACGAATGGTCGTGGCGCTGGATCTTCTACATCAACCTGCCCGTCGGGATCGTCGGCTTCTTCATGGCCAGCGTCTTCATGTTCGACTCGCCGTACATGCGCCGGGCCGCGCGGATCGACTGGTGGGGCCTGGGGCTGATGATCGCGGGCTTCGGGTGCCTTCAGCTCGTCCTTGACCGGGGCGAGCGACAGGATTGGTTCGAGTCGCCGACGATCGTCGCGATGGCGATCGTCGCCGTCGGCGCGCTCGCTGGCTTCCTGATCCGCGAGTTGACGGCCAGCGAGCCCATCCTCGACCTCACCGTGTTCACCGACCGCAACTTCGCCACCGGCGCCACGCTGAGCACGATCGTCGGCTTCGGCACGTTCGCCGGCATGTTGCTGGTCGCCGTCTTCACGCAGAAGCTGCTCGGCTACGACGCGTGGACCTCGGGCCTCGTGCTGGCGCCCGGCGGTCTCGGCAACATCTTCTCGCTGTTCGCCTCGGGGATCGTGACGCGCGTCGACCAGCGATTGATGCTGGGGTTCGGATGCCTGCTCAATGCCGTGAGCCTCTACATGATGACCTCCCTCACGCTCGGGATGGATTACTGGGCCCTGGCGCTGCCGCGTTTCATCCAGGGGTTTGCGGCCGGTTTCATCTACGTGCCGCTCTCCACGCTCACGCTGGCCACGATCCGGCGCGACAAGCTCGTCAATGCCACCGCCGTGTACAGCATGGCTCGCAACCTCGGCGGCAGCGTGGGCATCGCGGTGGTCACCACGCTGCTCGCGCAGCGGAGCCAGTTGCACCAGACCACGCTCGTGAGCCACATCACCGCATGGGACCCGGCGACGCGCGAGCGCCTCGCGCGGTGGGCGACCCACTTTATGACCGCCGGCAGTGACACCTTCACCGCCGAGCGCCAGGCGGTGGCCATGCTCTATCGCGAAACGGTGGCGCAGGCCCAGCTCCTGGCCTACGCGGACGACTTCTGGCTCCTGGCGGTGATGTTCACGGCCGTGCCGCTAATCCTGCCGTTCATGCGTCGCATCCGGCTGGGGTCGCGGGGAGCGGCTGGGGCCCAGGCCACCGAGCGCTCGCCGGCCCGCGCCGTGGAGGGAAACGCCCTGTGACAGCGTGGATCTGCGCGTTCATGCACAGATTTCTTGCGGCTGTTCGGGCACTCTGCTAGTGTCGCGCCGTTGCTGGCGGGTGCCCACGAGGGCCCAGGGAAGGCGGTAAGAGCCCGCTGCGACCCCATCACTGTAAGGCATGAAACCAGCCATCGACGCCTCATAATGATGCTGCCACGAAATGTGAGCTCACGGCGGGCGGCGGGGATTTTGCGAACGGTCTTTGACCGCCTCGGGACCGGGTTCGCGTTCCGTCTCTGGGACGGGACGCTCGTAGAGGTTGGGCACGGCGCGCCCGTGTGCACGGCCGTCGTGCATCGGCCCGAGACGTTCGTGCGCCTCATGCGCGATCCGACCCCGCTGAACTTCGCCGAGGCCTACGTTGAAGGCGCCCTCGACCTCGAGGGCGATCTCTTCACCGCGATGAAAGTCGCCGACGCGATGGAGGAGATCCGACTGGGTTTGCGCGATCAGTTACGGCTCTTCGTCGCCCTCTGGCGGAACTGACGTGGCCGATCACGACGTCATCGTCGTCGGCGGGGGACCGGGCGGAAGCACGGCGGCGTGGCGGCTCGCCCGGGCCGGCCTGCGGCCGCTGCTCCTCGACGCCGCAGTGTTCCCGCGCGTCAAGGTCTGCGCGGGCTGGGTGACCCCGGAGGCGCTGGCCGACGTCGAGGTCGACCCCGCGAAGTACCCGCTCACCATCCAGCCCTTCACCGCTTGTGGGTTCGCGTTCGACGGCGCGCGCCACGAGACGCGCTGGCGCCGGCCCGCCAGCTACGGCATCGTGCGGAAGGAGTTCGATCACCATCTTCTGGACCGGGCCCGCGCGGCCGGCGCCGATGCGCGCGAGGGCGCGCGGGTCACCGCCGTCACTCGCGAGAGGGACGAGATCCGCGTCGTGAGCGAGCGCGGTGTCTTCACGGCCCCGGTCGTCATCGGCGCGGGGGGACACCACTGCCCCGTGGCGAAGGCCTTCGGAGAGGTGTCCGAGCAGGAGGAGGTCGTGATCGCCCAGGAGAGCGAGACGCGCGTGCCGCCCGAGCGTCTCGATGCGCTCCGCGACGGCGCGCCGGAGCTCTACCTGGAGGCGGATCTCAAGGGCTACGGCTGGTACTTCCCCAAGGAGGATGTGCTCAACGTCGGGATCGGGGTCATCTCCGGGCCGGGCGTGGACCTGCCGCGACGACGGGACGCGCTGCTCGCGTCGCTGCGCACGTCGGGCCGCCTGCCCGCCGACCTCCGGATCGAGCCGTTCCGCGGCCACGCGTACGTGGTGCGGCGCCGTGCGCCGCGACGGCTCGCCGGCGACGGCTTCTGTCTCGTCGGCGACGCCGCCGGGCTGGCCCGCGACCTCAGCGGCGAGGGCATCGGACCGGCCATCCGGAGCGGAATCCTCGCGGCCGAGGCGGTGGTGGCGCGCGTGCGGGAAGGGATCCCGATCGACTCGTACGCGCAAGAGATCGTGCGTCGTTACGGACGGGGCGAGACCGGCTGGCTCGGCCGCCAGCTCGGCCGCCTGCCCGACGCCTGCGCGCGAGTGCTGGTGCGGGTCATGTTGGCCACGGGCGCCACGCGGCGTCACGTGGTCCTCGGGGGGATCTTCGGGATGCGGGAGGTGCCGTCATGAAGCCGCGCGGCAAGGCCGAGGACGCCCGGGCGATCGCCCACCACTACGACGTGTCGAACGAGTTCTACGCCCTCTTCCTTGATCCGCTCATGGTCTACACCTGCGCGTACTACCGGGACCCGGACGGAAAACTCGAGCAGGCCCAGCAAGACAAGCTCGACCACGTCTGTCGCAAGCTCGAGCTGCGCGCCGGGGAGACGCTGCTCGACATCGGGTGCGGCTGGGGCAGCCTGGCGATGTGGGCGGCCCGACACTACCGCGTGCGCGCGCACGGCGTGACGCTCTCACGAGCCCAGGCCGACTACGCCACGGAGTGCATCCGCAGGGAAGGGCTGCAAGATATTTGTCGCGTCGAGTACCTCGACTATCGTGACCTGCCCTCGGACGTCATCTACGACAAGATCGCCGCGGTCGGTGTGATCGAGCACGTCGGGATCCCGAACTACCCGGCCTTCTTCGCTGGCGTGCGCTCCCGGTTGAAGGACGGCGGCCTCTACCTCAACCACGGGATCGTCCACGACTTCCACTGGAAGCGCACGAGCCAGACCGAGTTCCTCTACCGTCACGTCTTCCCGAACGGTGACCTGGCCGGCCTCAGCGAGACGCTCACCGAGATGGAGCGCGCGGGCTGGGAGATCATGGACGTCGAGGGGCTACGCCTGCACTACGCGCGCACGTGCCGGCACTGGGTCGAGCGGCTGTGCGCGCGGGCGGACGAGGCCCGGGCGCTGGCGGGGGAACGCACGTACCGGACCTGGCGGCTGTATCTGACCTGCTCGGCGGTCGCGTTCGAGGGCGGCTCGCTCGGCCTCTATCAAGTCCTCATGCGGAAGCACCGTGACCCTCTGGTCGGACATGCGCCACGAACGCGCGAGCCGCTCTACGAACGAGGACCGGCGTGACCACCGGTTCGGCCAAGGAGCAGACGTGGGCCGTCAGATCCTGATCATCGCGATCAGCTCGCTGGTCTTGACGCAGATCGCCGTGTTCGCGACGTCGATCTACCTGCATCGCGCGCTCGCGCACCGGTCGCTGTCGCTGCGGCCGATCATCGAGCTTGTTTTCAGGATAGCGCTGTGGCTGGTGACCGGCGGGAACCGCCAGCAGTGGGTCGCAGTCCACCGGAAGCACCACACGTACACCGACCGGGAGGGCGATCCGCACAGCCCGCTGCTGCTCGGCTTCTGGAAGGTCCAGCTCGGCAATGTGTACTACTACATCCACGAAGCGCGCAATCCGCGGACCGTCGCGACGTTCGCTCCCGACCTGACCCCGGATCGATGGGAAAAAACCGTGTTCTCCTGGGGATGGACGGGGCTCGGGCTCGGCGTGGCGCTGGTAGCGCTGGTCATCGGTTGGTGGCAGGCGGTGGTCGCGATGCTCGGGCACGGCATCCTGTTCGTCGGCGTGATCGGCCCACTGATCAACGGACTGGGGCACTGGACCGGCGCTCAGAACTTCCGGAACACGGCCTACAACTCACGGGTCCTCGCCTGGCTGACCGGCGGCGAGAGCCTGCACAACAACCACCACGCCTTCCCCCGGTCGCCGAAGTTCGGCCTGCGCCGCTCGGAGCTGGATCCCTCGTGGCTCGCCATCCGGCTGCTCGCGGCCGTGCGCCTCGTCGCGATCGTGAGCGCGCCGCTCCGGACGGCGCGCGACCGGTAGGGCGGCATCCGGACTGACGGTGATGGCTGAAGGCCCGCTCGACCTGACCCTCGAGCTCGCGCCCCGCGCGCGCTTCGACGTCGTCGAGCTGCGGTCGCGCCTGCCGATCGAGTATCGCGACGCCCTCGCGCCCTACCCCTACTGCCTCTACTGGTCGGCGCACACCACGGCGGGCTTCCTGGATCGAAGCCTCATCGCCCGTCTCGGCCCGGCGCGCGTGCCCACGTACGTCGACGCCCTGCGCCACATCTTCCCGGAGGGCGCGGGCTACGCGCACGACCGACTGGAACGCCGGCTGGACCTCGACGCCGCCCAGCGCGCTGTCGAGCCGCGCAATGCCGATTCCCACCTGGTCTTCATCGCGGGCGGGCTCCGGCCCTGCGTGACGCATCCGAACCGTCCTGGCGAGACCGTGTGCTTCGTCGACCTGGATGGAGTCAAGGAAGGGCGGCCCCGCCGGCGGCTCACGCGCGTGATCGGCTTCCGGCACGAGGCGATCGTCGCGCACACGCGCATCGACGTTCCCGTGTCCCGCCATCCCATCGAGTCCGTCAACCTGAAGGACCCGAAGCTCGGCATCTACCACCACCTCGCCGACTTCGTCGCGCGCGCGGGCGTCGGCACGGGCCGCCTGCACCTGGCGCTCGATCCGGGCGAGCGGCATGCGGCGTTGACGGTCAATGAGTTCGAGACGCTCCTCATGCAGCACGACCTGGCGGAGGTGCTACGAAACCCGCTCCGGTTCGTCGCCAGGCAGTACAGAAGCGTCCTGGCGAACCCGCGCTCCGTGCCCGGCAAGGCGCTGGGCTTCGCCCAGTACGACCTCGTCCGCGTGCTCAACTCTGGACTCGACACGCTGCGTCTTCAAGACTCGATCGTGGAGAAGGTGCTCGCGCGAACCCTGGCCGTTCCCGCCGCCCGGTTCTTCCGCATGCGGCGCTCCGTGAACCTGCTCGTCGCCGAGTGCGAAGACAGTCGCCGCGGGTTCGTGGAGGGCCAGTATCAGAGCCCGATCCTCGTCCAGTGGCAGCGCGGCCACCGCCCGACACGCGCGCTGCACGTCACGTTGACCCGCCTGGAATAGCGCGGCGGCGATCCATGCTTCGCCGCTCGCGACGAGCGACGACTCAGGCCTGCTTGGCCTCCAGCTCGGCCCAGCGCGCGTAGAGCCGGTTCACGTCCGCCTGAGCGGCCTCGAGCGCCGCGGATCTTATCTGGAGTGCTGTCGGGTCGGAGGCGATCGCCGGGTCGTCCACCTCACGCTGGCACGCCTCGACGGCGCGCTCGGCGGCGAGGATCGCCCGCTCCATGCCGTCCCACTCGCGCTGCTCGCGATACCCGAGACGCTTCGGCCGCGGGCGCTCGCGCGCGGACGCTCGCTCCGTCGCCTGGCGCGGCGCCGGCTCGGCAGCGCTCTGGACCGCTTCCCACTGCGCGTAGTCGGCGAACGTCGCCGTTCCGCCCTCGCCGTCGAGGGCGAGGATCATCGTGGACACACGCTCGAGCATGAAGCGGTCGTGGGTGACGAGGACGAGCCCGCCGTCGAACTCCGCGAGGCTGTCCTCGAGCACTTCGAGCGTCGGGATGTCCAGGTCGTTGGTGGGCTCGTCGAGGATCAGCAGATCGGCGGGCTCGCGCATCAGGCGCGCGATGAAGATGCGGGCCTGCTCGCCGCCCGACAGGCGGCCGACGGGCACCTCGAGCTGCTCGGGTCGGAACAGGAAGCGCTTGGCCCACGAGGCGACGTGGACGCTGCGGCCCTGCCACGTCACCGTGTCGCCCTCGGGCGCCAGCGCCCGGCGCAGGCTCTGCGCGGGATCGAGGCCGCCGCGCTCCTGCTCGAAGCGGACGACGCGCAAACCGTCCGCGCGCTCGATCACGCCGGCGTCGGCCGGCAGCGCGCCCGAGATCACGTTCAGGAGCGTCGTCTTGCCGCTGCCGTTCGGGCCGATCAGGCCGACGCGCGTGCCGGGTGTGATCGCGAGGTCGAGGTCGCAGACGAGCCGCCGGCCGCCGAGCGATTTGCTCACGCCGCGCGCGACCAGCAGCCGGCGTGTCCGCCGCTGCGAGGACGTGAAGTCGATCCCCGCCGCGGCCGTGACCCCACGCGCCCGGCCGTCCTCGAGCTCCTCGATGAGCCGCCCCGCCTCCTTGATGCGCCCCTTCGCCTTGGTGGAGCGCGCCTTGGCACCGCGGCGGAGCCACTCGATCTCGCGCCGCACGGTGTTGGCCAGCGATTCCTGATAGGCCTGCTGTCCACGCAGAAACTCGTCGCGGCGCGCCAGGAACTCGCTGTATCGCCCGTCGGCCTCGAACAGGCCATCGGGATAGACGCGGTTCAGCTCGAGCATGCGCGTTGCCACGTGCTCCAGGAAGTAGCGATCGTGGCTCACCACGAGGCATGCCCGCGCGCGCTCGGTCAGAACGTCCTCGAGCCAGAGGATGCCCTCCACGTCGAGATGATTGGTGGGCTCGTCCATCAAGAGAATGTCGGGCGCGGCCGCCAGCTCGCGCGCGATGGCGAGCCGCTTCCTCCAGCCACCCGACAGCGTGTCGACGTCCGCGCGACCGTCCGCGAACCCGGCGCGGCCGAGAGCCTGCGCGATGCGGCCGGGCCGATCCTCCTCGTCCACGCCGGCCAGTGCCGCCATCACGACGCCGCCGACGGTGCCGCCGGCGGAGAAGACGGGGTCCTGGGGCACGTAGCCGACACGGACGCCGCCGCGGAGCGAGCGCGCGCCGCGGTCGGGCGTCGTGACGCCGGTCAGGATCTTGAGGAGCGTGGACTTGCCGGAGCCATTGGGGCCGACGAGCCCGGCCTGGTCGCCCTCGAACAATCCGAACGACAGATCGTCGAAGAGCGACCGCGACCCATAGGCCATGCTGACCGCCTCACAGCTGAGCAGGAGCGGGCGGGCCATCCGGCGCTACTTCTTCTTCTTCTTCGGCTTCTTCTTCTCCTTCCGCATGTTCTGGCCTTTGGCCATGGGCTCACCCCCTCTCGTGGGTCTCTTCGGTGATTATAATTATAGATGCCCCGGCGGCCAGCAGACGAGAAGGAAGACGAGGAGAAGGGCCGCTCAGGCGGCGGCCTGCGCCACGGTCGGTCCGTCGCCGCGGAGCGTGGTGCGACGCATGTCGCGCGGCTCGTGCGCCGGGAAGGGCCGGGCGCGGTGCATGGTCTGACGGTTGTCCCACATCACCAGATCACCCACCCGCCACTTGTGGGCATAGACGAACTCGCGCTGGGTGGCGTGCTCGACCAGGTCGCGCAGGAAAAAGCGCGCCTCCGGCACCGGCCAGCCGACGATACTCCCCGCGTGCGAGGACAGGTAGAGCGACTTGCACCCCGTCCCGGGGTGAACGCGCACGAGGCGCTGGCGCACCGGCTTGAAGCGCGCGCGCTCCTCGTCGGTGAAGTCGGTAAAGCCGAGCTGCTGCCGCGAGAAGATCTGCGAGTGCTCGCAGATCAGCTCCTCGACCTCGGCTTTGCTCTCAGCGTCGAGGGCGTCGTACGCCGCGCGCATGTACGCGAACTCGGTGTTTCCGCCTCTGGACGGGATGCTGCGGGCGTGCAGCAGCGAATACTTCGCCGGGATCACCTTGAACGAGCTATCGGAATGCCAGAGGCGATTGCCGAGGGCGAACAGCCGCCGGCGGTCGTCGCGGGCGAAGACCTTGTGATGCTGGTCGAGATTGGACACGTCGGCGAAGGTGGTGGGCAGGCGGTATTCGTCCGGCGCGCGCAGGCTCGTGCCTACCGCGTGCTCGATGTCCCCCAGGCTGCGGGTGAAGGCGAGCTGCTGGTCGTCGTTGATGGGCTGGCCGTGGAAGACCAGCACGGCGTACGTGTCCATGCCGGCATGGATCGCCGCCGCCTCTTCCGGGGACAACGGCTTGGTCATGTCGACGCCTTCCACTTCGGCGGCGAAGCAAAGACCGATCTGGCGCGTCGTCACGGGCATTGAGCGGCCTCCCTTTCGGTTTGTCCCGATTCTAGAGCCTGCGGGCCCCCACGGTCACTTCGCTCAGGAACTCTCGCAGCGCCACGAGCAATCCGGCCGGGTTGTCACCCTGCACGGTATGGCCGGCACCCTCCACCTTCACCCAGCGACCGTCGGACAGGGTCCGGGACAGGCGCTCGGCGTCCTCGTCGTGGAACACGTCGCTTTCGGCGCCGCGCACTACGAGGGTGGGACAGGCCACCTTGGCCACCGCCGACCACAGAAGCTGGCGCCGCCGCTCGTAGGCCGCCGGGTCGACGCCACGACCTCGGTGACGCTGGTCGTACTTCCACATCCACTTGCCGTCGGGCATGCGCCGGAGATTGTGGAGCAGGCTCCGGCGCAGCAGGGTGGCGTTGCGGCGCGGGTTGAATGCCAGGGCCCGCGTCACGAAGTCCTCCACCGAATCGAGCGGCGTGGCCTCCGACGTGAAGGCGGCGATCTTCCGCGCGCCGGCCTGGCGCGTCTCCGGGCCGACGTCGACAAGCACGAGCGCCGCGAGGCGACGGCTGTGGGCGCCGGCCCAGGCCAGGGCGTTGGCGCCGCCCAGCGACATGCCGACGAGGACGAATCGATCGAGGCCGAGGCGGTCGACGAAAGCGTCGAGGTCGGCGGCGTGGCTCTCCGTGGTGTAGTCCATCTCCGGCGACCATTCGCTGTCGCCGTGGCCCCGCTGGTCGAGGGCGAGGCAGTGCCGCTCGAGCCGGAGCGCGGCGCAGACGAGGTCCCAGGTGTGGACGTTGAGCCCGCCCCCGTGCAGGAAGAGCACCGGAGGCTGGCCGCGCGTGCCCCAGTCGAGATAGTGGAAGCGCATCCCTCGCAGGACGACGTGATGCGCCTCGGGCAGGATCAGCTCGGGGAGCGTGAGCCCGGCGGTGGCCGACGCCAGTACCAGATGCTCGCGGAACTCGTCGGGGCTCAGGCTCACGAGTCCCGCGTCCGCGACGTTCTGTTGACGATCACGCTTCACCGGAGGCGACGGGCGGGTGCGGTAGGGGGCGACGGGATCCGTTCCCGCCCGTCGCCTCCGCCTGCGGCGAAGTCTTAAACATGAGTTCCGGGACGGGACACTCGTCCCGGAGCCCCGCGCTCGGCCCGCTCGTCACGCATAGACGTCCTCGTCGACCTGGCTCACGTCCGGGTACGGCGCGGACAGCGCGTACTGCACGCCGGTGTCGATCTCGGCCTTCACGTCGGTCTGGATGCGCTCGAACACGGTCGCGTCGGCGAGCCCCTGCCCCGTGAGCCGCGAGGCCAACGTCAGGAGCGGATCGTGCTTCGTCATCCACTCCCGCTCCTCTTCCCGCGAGCGGTATTCGCGGTTGACGTCGCCCACGTGGTGGCCGTAGTACCGGTAGGTCTTGCACTCGAGGAAGGCAGGCCCCTCGCCGCGGCGCGCCCGCTCGACGAGCTTGCGCATCGTCGCGTTGACCGCCTGAACGTCCTGGCCGTCGACGCTCTCGGCGTGGATCCCGAAGGCTTCGGCGCGCGCCAGGATCTCGCCGGCGATGGTCTCGCCGCAGGGCGTGTATTCGCCGTAGAGGTTGTTCTCGCAGACGTAGATGACGGGCAGCTTCCACAGCGCGGCCATGTTCATCGTTTCGTAGAGCAGCCCCTGGCCCAGCGCGCCGTCGCCGAAGAAGCACGCGGCGACCTGGCCGCTGCCCCGCATCTTGGCCGAGAGCGCGGCGCCGGTCGCGATCCCGGCGGAGCCGCCCACGATGGCATTGGCGCCGAGGTTCCCCGTCTCGGGATCGGCGATGTGCATCGAGCCGCCCTTGCCGCGGCAGTAGCCCGGCTCCTTGCCCAGGAGCTCCGCGAACATCCGGTTGACCGACGCCCCCTTGGCCAGGCAATGGCCGTGGCCCGTGCACCTGCTCCTCGAAGGCGCGAATCTTCGCCATCTGGCGGTACATGTGAAGGTTCTGCTCCAGCTCCATCCGCGGTTCGATTGCCTGGGTCGTCATTCCGTGTCCCCCGCTGAACCTTGTACCACGATCGGGCCGGCGTGGGGAGGCGCGCACGCCGGTCCAATCAGCGCTGTAGACACGAGACCAGGCGCCTCTGTAAAGATCTAGGCAGATTCGAGGACAGACTCCATACGAGAGAGGCGCTCATGGCAAAGGCATACTGGATCGCGAGCTATCGTTCGATCAAGAACCCCGAGGCGCTGGCCGCTTACGCGAAGCTGGCCGCGCCGGCCATCCAGGCCTCGGGCGGGCGCTTTCTCGTTCGCGGCGCCCCGACGAAGACCTACGAGGCGGGCCTCAACCAGCGCGTGGTCGTGATCGAGTTCGACAGCGCCGCACAGGCGACCGCCGCGCACGACAGCGCCGGGTACCAGGCCGCTCTCAAGGTGCTTGGCGACGCAGCCGAGCGAGACATCCGCATCGTGGAGGGGGTCTGAAGCCGTCCCGAGGGCTTGTGGTACCTTCTGGCGAGTCCAAGGAAGACTCGAGGAGGCCACGATGAGCACACCCCAGAGGAAACAAGTGGATGGGAAGACCGCCAGCCCCTACGGCTATCCGTTCTGGGACTGGGTCGCGAAGGAAGATCCGGAGTACGTCCTGGCCCGACAGCCGCTGAGCGAGTTGTCGGTCGGCGAAGGCAAGGAGTTGTCGATCAAGCACCGCGAGATGGTCATCATCGGGATCCTCGCCTTCCGTGGCCGGGAAGAGGGCGTGGTCACCCACATGCGCCGGGCCATTCAGCACGGCGCGACCAAGCGCGAGCTGCTCGAGGCGATCCAGTCCGCCGCGGTCCCGGGCGGCGGGCCGACCTTCAGCACGGGGGTGCAGGCTTTGATGAAAGTCGAGCGCGACGGGGCGTTCAAGAAATCCTGAGGTAAGGCGAGGGGCGTATTCCCATGGATCTCGAGCTGAAGGACAAGGTCGCGATCGTCGGCGGCGCCAGCAAGGGCCTGGGACGGGCGTGCGCGCAGGTGCTGGCCGAGGAGGGCGTCAAGGTCGCCGTGTGCAGCCGCTCGCGCCCCGACCTCGAGAAGGCGGCGCAGGAGATTCGTGGCGCGACCGGGGCGGATGTCTTCGCGTTCGCCGGCGATCTGGATCGTCACGATACCGTCAAGGATCTGATCGCGGGCACCGTCGCCCACTTCGGACGCCTCGATCTCATGATCAACAACTCCGGCGGTCCGCCGCTGGCCAGGGCCCACAGCGCCACCGAAGAACAATGGGCGACCGCGGTGCAGCGATCACTGTTGTTCTTCGCGCGGATGTCCCGCGAGGCGGTCCCCCATTTGAAGCGGCAGGGCGGCGGACGCATCATCAACATTCTGGCCAGCACCGTCTATCAGCCGATCCCCAACCTGGCGCTCTCGGGCGCGACGCGCATGGGCGTGGTGGCGTTCGCCAAGAGCCTGGCGGATGAAGTTGGACGAGACGGGATCCTGGTCAACAACGTGTGTCCCGGCTCGATTCTGAGCGAACGCATGCTCTCGAACGTGACGGCCCGCGCCAAGGAGCTGGGAATTTCCGTCGACGAGGCGCTGGCCCAGCGAGCGGCCGAGACCGCCGTCGGACGCATCGGGGAGCCGAAGGAGCTGGCGTACCTGGTGGCATTCCTGGCCTCGGGCAAGGCGAGCTACATCACCGGCACCACGATCCTGGTCGATGGTGGGCTGGTGCGCTCGGTATTGTAGTAGGATGGCAGCGCAGCATCCTCGAGAGGAGGGCGCGATGCACTATACCCGGATCTCCGCCGACTGCCACATCGACATGCCGTGGATGCCACCGGACCTGTTCACCTCGAACGCCTCCGCGGCGTTGAAGGATAGGATGCCGTACGTGGCGGACGGGCCGGACGGGCCACACTGGACATGCAAGAACGGCACGTCGTTCGGCCTGGTGTGCGGCGTCGGTCCCGGCGGCGCCAAGCTGGTCCCGGGGCAGAACTACCGCGTCGACAAGATGGCGGCGACCGGGCTCTACGAGGACGCCAAGCGCGGTATCCGGCGCGTCATCGATCCCCACCTGCGGCTGAAGGACGCCGAGCTCGACGGCGTCGACGCCGAGGTGATCTTCGGCATCCTCGGCGCCGCCACGCGCCTCAGCGACCACGAAGCCGCGCACGAGATGTTCCGCATCTACAACGACTGGCTCAAGGACTTCTGCCATCACTACCCGGACCGGCACATCGGCCTGGCTTGCCTGCCCTACGGTGACATCGACGTCGCGGTAAAGGAGATTCACCGCGTCGCGAAGCTCGGGCTGCGGGGCCTGGAGCTGTCCTGCTCCTGGGACATGGAGCCGATGTGGCATCCCGTCTGGGAGCCGCTCTGGCAGGCCGTGAACGAGGTGAACCTGCCGCTGCACTTCCACACGTTTCCATCGATGCCGCCGGGCGTCCGTGAGAAAGCGACCGGACTGACCCGCCGCGCCGCGATGTTCACCGGCGTGTCCGCGTTCCAGATGAACCTCGTCAACATCCTCGCCGCCATCGTCGGCGCCGCCGTGCTCGAGCGGTATCCAAACCTCCGGATCTCCTTCGGCGAGAGCGGCATCGGCTGGATCCCGTACGCGCTCGATCGGATGGACTTCGAGTGGGAGGACCGCTTCCGGGATCTCGGCCTCACGATGAAGCCGAGCGACTACTGGCGGCGCCAGTGCAAGGGCACGTTCCAGTTCGATCGGATCGGCACCAAGCTGATCGACGACATGGGCGTGGAGACGATCATGTGGGCGTCCGACTACCCGCACACCGACGGCGTGTGGCCCGAGTCGTCCAAGTACATCGAAGAGCAGTTCGGCCACCTGCCGGCCGACGTGGTCCGCAAGATCACGTGCGAGAACGCGGGAAAATTCTACGGGCTGATTCGATAGTATGAACGTGGGGGGCCCCGACATGGCCCCCCACACCCCCCCAAACGCTCGGCGTGCGCTGCACGGGCGCGCTCTCGACCATGCACTCGATCAGGCGAGCGTCGTCGCCCCTGTTCCCTTCGCGAGGAACCGCAGCGCCACGGCGACGTGCATCGCGATCCCCGCGGGCAGCGCCGACTCGTCCACGCGCATCCGGGGCGAGTGATTCGGGAACGCGGGACCATCCGCGGGGCGCGTGCTCAGATTCGCGATGGCGCCGGGCACCCGCTGGAGCACGTACGAGAAGTCCTCGCTCGCCATGATCGGATGGCTCATGGCATGCACCACCTCCGGCCCGAGCAGCTCGCGCGCGGTGTCGAGCACGAAGCCCGCGAAAGCGGCATCGTTCACGGTCACGGGATAGCCCCGAATCAGCTCGACGGCGGCCTCGGCGCCATGGGCGGCCGCAATGCCCTCGGCGACGCGGCGGACGCCGTCGAGCACGCGCTCGCGGGTCGCCTCGGACACCGTGCGGATCGTGCCGAGCAGGCTCGCCGTGTCCGGGATGACGTTGCGGGTCGTCCCGGCCTCGATCTTCGCGACGGTCACCACCGCCGGGTCGAAGACGTGGACCCGGCGGGTCACCAGCGTCTGGAACGCCTGCACGATCTCGCACGCGATCGGGATCGGGTCGAGGCAGTCGTGCGGCGCCGAGGCGTGTCCTCCCCTGCCCCGCACCACGATCTGAAGCGTATCGGCGGACGCCATGGCGGGCCCAGGGCGCGCCGCGATGGCGCCGGCCGTCAGCCGATGCGTCACGTGCAGCGCGAAGGCGGCCGTCGGCGGTGGGGTCCCGTCGAGTAACCCTTCCTCGATCATGACGCGCGCTCCGTGGTAGCCCTCTTCGCCGGGCTGGAACATGAACAGCACCGAGCCGGCGAGCGAGTCGCGACGGCGGGCCAGCAGGCGCGCCGCGCCGACCAGCATCGCCGTGTGAGCGTCGTGGCCGCACGCATGCATCGCACCGTTCACTTCCGAAGCGAACGGGAGACCCGTCTCCTCCGGCATCGGCAGCGCGTCCATGTCGGCCCGCAGCAGGATCGTCGGACCCGGCCGCGCGCCGGTCAGCCTGGCGACGATCGACGTCGTGCGCTGCCCCGTCCGCACGTCGAGATCGAGATCGTGCAAGACGTCCAGCACGGCGCCCTGCGTGCGGGGCAGCGTGAGGCCGAGCTCGGGGTGTCGGTGAATCCGCCGGCGGAGCTGGATCGTGTCGTCGAGGATGCTTTCGGCGTCGCGGAGGATCTCGGAGGGTTTCATGGAGTCTGATTATAAGATCTGAAGCTCACGGGACGCTGAGATAGGCGAACAGCTTCGGATCGAGCTGGTGGCGATACTTCTCCAGCACCGGGCGCACGGCGCGCATGAACGCGTCGCGCTCGGCGTCGGTGAGATGGATCACGTCGTTCTTCGCGGGATCGAGCTTCGTCATGATCTCGGCGTCCTCGGCCGCCGCCAGCTGCCGCTGGTACGCGGTCGCCTCCCGGGCTGCCGCGTTCACGGCGACCTGCACCTCCGTCGGCCATGCGCGGTATTGCGCCGCGTTGCACACGATCGCGGCGGCGCCCCAGAAGTGCCCGCTGAGCGTGATGTAACGATGATAGTTGTGGACGCCGAAGTTGTAGATGTTGGTGAGTGGATTGTCCTGGGCCTGGAAACGCTCGCCGCCGATCTGCTCCACGAACTCCTTGACGTCGGAGGCGATCGGCTCGAAGCCCAGCGCCCGGAAGACTTCCCCGTGCAGGTCGCTCATCTGGGTGCGGATGCGGAGGCCGCGGCAGTCTGCGGGCGTGCGGATCGGCCGCACCCGGTTCGAGAGGTGTCGGAAGCCGTTGTCCCAGTATCCTAGAAGACGACAGGCCGTCTTTTCATGAATCTGCTGCCTGGCGCCCTCACCGTATTCGCCATCCAGGGCCCTGAACACGGTGTCGCGGTCCTTGACGATGAACGGCAGCTCGAGCAACTGCAATTGCGGCGCCGCCCTGGAAAAGCGCACGGTGGACATGTAGCAGAACGACAATTCCCCGCGCTCGACCATCGGCACGAGATCCCCGGACGGGCGACCGAGCTTGAGGATGCTGCCGATCAGCTCGAAGCCGACGCGGTGGCCGAGTTGTCGCGCGAGGAGCTCGCCGAATCGCGCTGCGGCGCGATTGTGGATAGACGCCGGCTCCTGGTACCCACCGAACTTGATGACTAGTTTCATAGGCTCGCCTCGGCCGGCGGGGCCCCAGCCCCGCGACGGCCTGCGGCTCGCACGTCCATTTTCGTGGACGCATTGTCGGTCATGAGTCGCGTCTGCTATATCACAAAGCGTGAAGGGTGACGAATGACCGACCTCGACGCCGCGCTGGCGCGACTGGGCTACGCGGCATTCCGTCCGGGCCAGCGCGAAGCCATCGAGACTCTGTTCGCCCAGGGGCGGCTGCTCCTGGTGGCGCCGACCGGTGGCGGCAAGAGCCTCAGCTATCAGCTCCCCGCGACGATCCTGTCCGGCACGACCCTGGTCGTGTCGCCGCTCGTGGCCCTGATGGCGGATCAGGTCCAGGCGCTCGACGCCCGGGGCGTGCGGGCGACCTATCTCGCCTCCACGCTCGAGGCGCCGGAGATGCGGCGCCGCATGGCGCGGATGGCGCGACAGGAGTTCGCGCTCGTCTACGTGGCGCCGGAGCGACTTGCCTTCCCCGGCTTCCGCGGACTGATCCGCGAGATCGACTGCCCCCTGGTGGCAGTCGACGAGGCTCACTGCATCAGCGAGTGGGGCCACGATTTTCGCCCGGAATACCTCACGATCGGAGCGCTGCTCGCCGACCTGCCGCGCGCCCGGGTGCTGGCATGCACGGCGACGGCGACGCCGATCGTGCGCGACGAGATCCTGGCCCGGCTCGGCCTGCCGCCCGATACGCCCCAGATCGTCCGGGGCTTCGCGCGGCCCAACCTGGCCCTGCGCGCCGCGGAAATCGTTGGCCGCCGCGAGCGGGAGCGCCTCGTGGACGGCGCCCTCTCGGAGGCACTCGAGGGCCCGAAGCGAGGGCGCGGGACGGCCATCGTCTACGCGCCCACGCGCAAGCAGGCCGATGAAGAAAGCGAGCGGCTGGCGGAGCGCGGCTGGCGCGCCCGCTCGTACCACGCGGGCCTCGACGGGAGGACGCGCGATATCGTGCAGCGTGACTTCGCCGAAGGCGGGCTCGAGGTCGTGGTGGCCACGAACGCCTTCGGCATGGGGATCGACCGCCCGGATGTTCGGGCCGTGATCCATCTGGGGCCGCCGGGATCGATCGAGGCGTACTACCAGGAGGTCGGCCGGGCGGGGCGCGACGGGGCTCCCGCGCTCGGACTCCTCCTGGTCGGCGCCCGTGACCTGCCGCTGCGGCGGGCTCTGCTCGAGCGAGGCGCGGGCGACGCGGTGCCGGATCCGGCCGTGGTCGAGCACAAGTGGAGCATGTTCCTCGAGCTGATTCGTTGGGCCGAGGGCGGCAGCTGCCGCCACGACGCGATTCTGCGCTATTTCGGCGACGAGGCCGAGACGCTCGCGGGCTGCGGCCGGTGCGACGTGTGCCTCGCCCTCGAAGAAAAGCCGGAGACCGGAGATCCTGAGCGGGTGACGCTGATCGTCCGGAAAGCGCTGTCGGGGGTGGCGCGCGTCCATGGCCGGTTCGGGCTGCAGCTCGCCGTCAAGCTCGTCCACGGTGACGCGGACGAGCGACTCGAGCGCGCGGGGCTCACGAAGGTCCAGACCTTCGGAAACCTCAGGGATCAGCCCGCGCCCTGGTTGATCGCGCTGCTCCGGCGCTGTGTGTCGGCCGGCTGGGTGAGCTTCGAGGGCGCCGATCGTCCCGTCGTCACGCTGACCGAGGATGGTCGCGCCGTGATGAAGGGCGAGCGCCCCGCGCGCCTGCTCCTGCCACCCTCTTCGTCTGGACCCAAGCGCGTTGAGCGTGTCGGCCCGCGGCGAGTCGAGCCGGCGGCGGATCGGGCGCCCGAGCGGGTCGCCGACCGTGAGCCGGTCGAGCTGGACGCGGCGGCGCTGGCCCTGTTCGAGGCGCTCCGGCGCCATCGCCTCGCCGTGGCCCGAACGGAAGGCGTGGCTCCCTTCATCGTGGCCAGCGATCGCACGTTGCGCGACATCGCCGCGCTGCGGCCGCGCGATCTCGCCGAGCTCGAGCGCGCCCATGGGGTGGGGCGACACAAGGCCGCGCGGTATGGCGCCGGACTGCTCCAGGTGGTGGCGGCACAAGCCTTGCGGGCCCGCGAGCCGTGACTCGTGATGCCGCCCGGTCGCCGCGGTTGGCCGCGTCAGGCGCGCTACTTCGGCAGCCGGGCCTCGAGCGCATCGAGCCAGGCGCCAAGCGCTTTCAGATGCAGGTCGACGAGAGCGTCAATGTCGGTCGGGACGGCCAGGGCGCGCTCGCGGCAGTAGGCGCCGACGGTCGCGTCGACGTCGAATAACGCGGTCGCCAGCGTGCCGGCGTCCAGCTCGTCGACCTCCGCGCGGCGCTCGGCCCGGCGCTCGGAATCCTCCGCCGGGTCGAAACGTTCCATGACCGCGACCATTCGATCGTAGAGTTCACCGTAGCGGTCAGCCATCGCGAAGTACGGCGGAAGCCCCTGAGACGTCAGGAACTCGTCCACGGTCCCGCTCGTGCCGTAGATTCCTGCGGTCTGCGGATGGGGCTCGAGATGGCCGAAGCTTTCGTCGCCTTCGGGAGAGGTCCAGCGGGCAAGCGGATAAAGACGGCAAGCAAGCGGCCGGTCGGGGTGCACCGTGCAGCCCTGCGGTCCGAGGAAGACACAGCCGCGGTCGTCAGCGCGCGTTTGCAAGACGGTCCCGCCGGCCTCGGTGTAGCGGGCGAAGAATTCGGTCGTGCTGACGCCGAGCCGGCGCGACAACCGGAGCGCCTCGTACGGTCCCACCCGGATCGCCTTACCGTGGCAGCATCGGTTACAGGCGTTGCAGACGTACGAGTACGGGCTGTCGCGCCGGAGGCTGAAGTCGACCCGGGCTATCGGATCGCCGTACGGAACTGCTGTGCCTCCACGTCGCGAACCGCTGGAGCCGGCGTGGTCTTATTTCCCGATGGCCTTGCCCTCGCCCTTCGCGTCCCCCTTGCCTTCGACCTTTGCGTCGCCCTTGCCTTCGACCTTTGCGTCGCCCTTGCCTTCGACCTTTGCGTCGCCCTTGCCTTCACCCTTCACGGCGCCCTTGCCTTCGCCCTTCACGGCGCCCTTGCCTTCACCCTTCACGGCGCCCTTGCCCTCGCCCTTCGCGGCGCCCTTGCCTTCGCCCTTCACGGCGCCCTTGCCCTCGCCCTTCGTCTCAGCCTTGCCCTCACCCTTCGTCTCAGCCTTGCCCTCACCCTTCGTCTCACCCTTGCCCTCGCCCTTGGCTTGGGCGATCGAGCTAGCGGGACGGACGCCGAGGGCGACACCGAAGGCTGCGATGGCGGCGGCGAGCTTGAGGGTCTCGCGACGACTCACTGGGGACTGTTCGGGGGTCGTGTCCTTGTCGTCAGGCATCGGGGCTCCTTCGTCGAACAAAATTGGACTGCGCGAGGGGACCATATCACGGTTTGGCAGCCTATGGGTATCTGTGTTTCTTCGATTCGGCTTCTCAGGCGCTGCGGAAACGGCTCGACTTGACGAACAGGATCGCCAGTATCGGCAGCACGAAACTGAGCACGGTCGTCACCACCAGCAGCATCCCGAGCTCGCTGTAGTCGGCCGGCGCCTTGATCGCACCGGTGGCGTCCTTCACTTCGCGCGCAACGGTGACGATCTGATTCAGGTACTTCGTCCCGAGCTGCGCCGCCGCCAGCGCGAGGTTCGTGAACGACGCCATGACCGCGAAGAACGTCGCTTTCAAGCGGTCGGGCGCGGAATTCGCGATCCACGCCAGCATCGGCACCATCGCGATCTGGCCGAGCGGTGATTCGAGCGCGGTGTCGATGAGCACGATCATGCGCGCATCGACCAGACCACCAGTGTGCGCCGCCGTCCATTCGTGCAGCCCGTAATACATGCCGACGACGGGGAGGCCGAGCAATGTGCTCACGATGGTGAGGAAGCCGACGATGTAGGCGATCGAGCGTTCGGCCATGAAGCGGCGAAAGATGAACAGTCCGGCGAGGGTGAGCACGCTGCCGATCAGCGACAGCGTGGCGAGGAACTGTTGATCGAAGCCGAGCTGATCGATCATCCACCACGTCGAGCCGGCGCCCGGGCCCGGCATGGCCCGGAACACGAAGACGACCATCGCGGTCCCCACCAGCACGTGACGCGCATCCGCCTCCAGCTCTCCGGTGAGCCGCCAGATCAAGAACAGCACGATTGCCATCGACACACCGAACACGATCTCCTGACCGCCGCCGACCTGCCCGACGCCGACGCCGAGCGAGACAACCGCGAACGCGAGGCCGCCGCCGAAAATCCACCAATTGACCGGGGGGCGCTCGCCGTGCGGGTTGAGCATCCTGCGCACGTCGCTCTGCGCGAAGCCTCTCGCGCTGAGCCGCCTCGCGGCCCGCCACGTGAGGCTCACACCGAAGACCACGCCGAGCACCGAAACGAAGGGAATGACGAGCGCCAGCTCGTAGACCCGGAGATAGGCGAGGGTCCGTTCGGCCTCGGGCAGCGCGCCGGCGCCGTGCAGCAGGTACACATTCGCGAGCGAGACGAGGACGCTGCCACCGATGATCGCGACGCGACCGAGCGTCTGGACGGTCGTGTTCATGGACTTCCGCTCGGCCATTCCGATCGGCCGTCCGTCGGCACCGAAGCGCGGCACCGCCTCGACGGTCATCGCGTCGGCGACGACGTCCTGCACGACGTACCCGATGGGCGAGAGCAGCTCGGCGAGCACAAACCACGTCTCGACGCTCCACATCGCGCGCATCGACTCGGTATGGCCGAGCAAGCCGATCATGATGACCAGGCTCGCCGCGATCAAGCCGGCGCCCACGAAGACCAGCGCGGCCTTCCACCGCCAGATCAGATCGACAAGATGCCCGAGTGGCACCTTGAGCGCCCACGGTAGTCCCGCCCAGAAGCCGAGCGCGGCGAGAAATTCGGCCGAAAGCCCCAACCGCTCCTTGACGAAGAACACCCCAACGATGCCGGTGAGCCCGGAGATACCCGCCGCGACATAGACCATGAGCGGCGGAAGGTAGGAGAGCCGCATCTCGCGCCCGAGCGCGAGGATGTTGCGGTCGATCCAGTGTCGAACCGCGGCGATGTACCCCGGTGTGGCGGCCGGAGGAGCAGAGGACATCAGCGCAAGGGTATGCACGAATCAACGCGGTCGCAATGGCGCCTCGTCTTTTCCGGAACCCGCCCGACGCGCCTTCCGTGTCGCGAACGCCGAGTGCCCTTGACACGAGGGCGTCGACACTCGTATTCTCCCGAGCACGTTTCGCGCGGCGGGAGGAAACAATGGCGGTTCTCCGGTACGCCTCGCTTGGTGTCGTTCTCCTGCTCTTCGGCTGCACGTCGGTCAACCAGAAACCGATCGAGGTCGACATGCCGACGGCTCAAAAACACTTCATCGTGAAGGCCCCCGACGACCACGCGTTCCGCTGATCGGCATATCCCGTCGCCCGCGTCGGCGAGAGCCCACAGACAGAGAAAGGAAAGAACCATGGCGCGAATCAAGCACATCGCATTGTCGACCGAAGATCCGGCAAAGACCGCCGAGTTCTACAAGAATACTTTCGGTCTGACGGAGCTACGTCGCGAGCCCGCCGACACCGGAGCCGAGGGCGTGTGGCTGAGCGATGGTTACATCTATTTTGCCATCCTCAAGTACGGCGGCGACGACACACCCAACCTCGGCGAAGGGCCGTCCACCGTCAAGGGCATCCACCACATCGGCTTCTACGTCGATGACCTCGCGGAGACGTGTGCCACACTCGAGGCGGCACATTGCACCGAGTGCCCGGGCAGCAACAAGGTCAACCGAAAGTACAAGGGCCCGGATGGGCTCATGGTGGACGTGCGCGCCAGGGGTTGGGACGAGCAGATCAAAGCCCGAATGCAGCTGTATCAGCTCACCCCGGCATCGGTTGCGCCTGCGTAATCCGCGCTCCGTGCGCGAGAGGGCAAGGTCGCTGGAGGACGCCCAATGCTGAAACTCTCCGACATCAAGTCTTCGGACGAGGAGCTGCGGGACTACTACGCGCAGCTCCGAACGCAACACGTGACGCCGGCCTGGATCGGCGGCGGCATCAGCCTCGAGCCCCGGAGCAAGGCCGTGCCACACGTGTGGCGCTGGCGCGATCTGCGTCCCCAGGCGATGCGGGCAGCCGAGCTCGTCGGGACCGAGCAGGCCGAACGACGGGTGCTTCGCCTGACCAACCCCGAGCTGCCGGGCGTGTCGGCGAGCAACACGCTGGTGGCCAATCTCCAGATCGTGATGCCCGGCGAGATCGCCCGCGCCCATCGCCATTCTGCCTCGGCGCTGCGCCTGATCATCGAGGGCAAGGGCGGCTACACGGTCGTAAACGGTGACCGCGTTCCCATGTACCCGGGTGACCTCGTGCTGACCCCCAATTGGACGTGGCACGACCATGCGAACGACACCGATGAGCCGATGATCTGGCTCGATGGCCTGGACACCCCGTTGGTGCGTGTGCTGGAGGCCGGGTTCTACGAGGAGTACCACCGGGAGACGCAACCCGTCGGCGAGGGTGCCGGCTCGCCGCGGTGGCACTACCCGATGGCTGAGGCTCGTGCCGCCCTGGAACGGCTGGCGGCCAAGAACTCAGGCAGCCCCTTCGACGGCGTCATCCTCGAATACACGAACCGAGTGACCGGCGGACCCGTCATGTCGACCATCGCGTGCTACGTCCAGTTGCTGCGCCCGGGGCAGGCGACCCTGGCCCATCGCCACGTCTGCTGCACGAATTACCACGTGATCGAGGGCGCCGGCTACTCGGTGGTGGGCGGCCAGCGGTTGGACTGGGAGGACAAGGACGTGTTCACGGTACCGACCTGGACCTTCCATGAGCACGTCAACAGCGGCGATCGCCCCGCCTTCCTGTTCAGCTTCACCGACGCGCCGGTGATGAGAGCGCTCGACCTCTACCGCGAGGAGGCGAAAGCGTAACGCTCGTCGCCCCGCATCCTCACCGCCGTTCCCGAGTCGGCGGTATCGCTCGCATCGTCGCCGTGCTCGTGCTGGGCGCAGCGTGCGGCGCCCACGCCCAGGGCCGCCCTCCGGTCGCCGGTCCCGGCGTGCCCGACACCGGCGGCGAAGCGGAGGCGCTGCGTCAGGCCGTGCCCCCGGCGGCGGCAGCATCGACCGCGGCACGCGGCATCCTCGAGCGCGTTCGTCCCGCGATGATCCAGATCAAGGGCTTCTTCGGGACCAACACGGCCGAAGCCTTTCATGGCAGTGGGTTCGCGGTGGCCCGCGGGGGCGTGTTCATCACGAACTGGCACGTGGTGAGCGACGCAGTCCTCTATCCCGAGAAATACCGGCTCGAGTACCGGGCGCCCGCGGGCGTAACGGGCCGCGTGACCGTGCGCGCGATCGACGTCCGCCATGACCTGGCTCTCGTCGAGGCGCACGGGTTCGCCCCAGCCTCGCTGTCGCTCCGTCCGGACGTGGCGATCAAGGGCGAGCGCGCTTACTCGGTGGGCTTCCCGCTCGACGTAGGCCTCACGATCACCGAGGGGGTCAGTAACGGCCGGGTCGAGGACTCGTTCGAACCGCGAGTTCACTACTCGGGCGCGCTCAACCCCGGCATGTCCGGAGGCCCGGGGCTCGACAGCTCGGCGAACGTGATCGGGGTCAACGTTGCCGGGTATCGAGCGTCGCAACTGGTCGCATTCCTGGTTCCCGCCGAGCACGCGGTCGCGCTCTTCGCGCGCGCGGAAAAGTCACCGCTCGATGCCCGGCGGGCGCGGGACGAGATCGCGAGCCAGCTCCGGGCGCACTCCGAGGCGCTCCTCACCGCGCTCGGGTCGAAGCTGCCGACCCAGAGCCATCACGGATACGAGCTGCCGGCGAAGCTGGCGGCCTTCGTGGAATGCCGCGCGGCCGGCGATCCCGCGCCGGACCAGCCGGTGCACGTCGAGCGGGTCATCTGCGACGCAAAGTCCTCGATCTACCTCGGCCGCAGCATGCACACGGGCGGGCTCACGTTCCAGCACCAGGTGATGCGCACCGACACCCTCGACGCTTGGCGCTTCGCCCACCGGATGCAGGAGGCGAAGGCGCCGCACGGCACCCTCGGTCCCGCCCGGCAGCTGGCGCCGTTCGCCTGCGAACAGCACAATGTCGAGCTGAACGGATTCACGGCGAACGCGACCGTCTGCCTGCGCGCGTACCGGAAACTCGACGGGATCTACGACCTCAACATGCGTGTCGTGAGCAAGAACGAGGCGAAGCGGGGGTTCGTGTCGAGTCTGAGCCTGACGGGCGTCGCCGCCGATCAGGCGTTGGCATTCGCGCGGACCTACCTGGATGCGATGCGATGGAAACCGTGATGGTCGTCGAGGTGCTCGGCGGCCACGGCCGCGTGCGGGCCCGCCACCGCAGCGCGGCGTCCGGAGGAGAGGTGCAGTGCACGGTCGGCCGCAGCGCGCGCTGCGACGTCGTGCTCGACGACCCGTTCGTCGCCGCGGTCCACGCGAGGATCGCCGTCGACGCCGACGGCACTGTCACCGTCAGCGACCTCGAGAGCGTCAATGGGGTCGAGATCGGCGGGCGGCGCCTGCACGGCGTGGAGCGGGTGCGGCTCGCCGACGGCGTGCTTCGCGTCGGGCGTACGCGCCTGCGCGTGCGGACCGAGCGCGAGGTCATCGCTCCCGAGCAGCTGGACCGGGGCGCGCCGTCGTGGCAGACGCGCGCCACCGAGCGCAGAGTGCTCGGGGCCGGCGTCGCGGTGAGCGTCGCCGTGACCGTGTTCGAGGTCTGGACGAGCACCGCGCAACCACGCGAGCTGCCGACCACACTCGTCGCGATGCTGCTCGTGATGCTCGCCCTGGCCGGCGTCTGGATCGCGCTGTGGGCGCTCGCGAGCCGGGTCGCCTTCGGCGAGTCCCACTGGACACGCCACGCGGTGATCGTGTTCGTCGTCTACGCGGTCCTCTCCGTCGTGGTGCTGGTGGCCGAGATCGTCAACAGCGCACTCGGGCTCCACGTGTCGTCCTCCGTCGTCGCGGCAGTGCTGGTCGGTGTCGGGGCGAGCGCGGCACTGTCCAGTCATCTGGTGAATGCGAGCCCGATGCGCACACGGATCGCCGTCACCATCGGTGTGATGATCCCGGCCGTCGTCATTGCGGCGATTCTGTGGACGCAAACGCGCAACCAGAATCGCAGCCCGAGTCATATCGCCGACCACGATCGGATCCTGCCCCCGGCGCTCCTGTGGCGTCGCGGGCTGCCGTTCGACGGCTTCACCGCCGAGCTCGCCGACCTGCGGGCCCGGGCCGACGCGCGACGCGCGTTCGTGGAGCGCGAAGACCCCTCGCCGGACGAGGACGACTCCGATTGAGGGGACGTGAACGCCGCTTCCGTGTCGTTTACACTACTCGCGGCCGAACGCTTGACCAAGGAGAGTCTCCGCGATGACACAGACGATGAAGGCATGGTTCACCGTTCCCGGTCCCGAAGGCGCGGTGTTCGAATTTCGCGAGAGCCCTGTGCCGGCTCCTGGACCCGGCCAGGTGGTCGTGGCTGTTCGTGCGGCCGGCACGAATCGCGGCGAGCTGATCCGAGGCGCGCAGTTGCGGGTGGCCACCGCGCCGGCCAGCCCCGCGCGAGCGGGCACAGAGTTCGCCGGCGAGATCGCCGCCCTCGGCGATGGGGTGAGCGGCTGGACGCCGGGGGACCGCGTCATGGGCCGCGCGGTCGGTAGCTACGCGCAGTACGTCGTGGCGCACCAGCGGGCCCTCATGCGGATCCCCGACCGCATGCCGTGGGCCGAGGCCGCGGCGATTCCCAACGTCTTCGTCACCGCGCACGACGCGCTCGTGACCAACGCGGCCGCCAGGCCGGGCGAGTCCGTGATGGTCACCGCCGGCCCCTCGGGCGTCGGCACGGCGGCGATCCAGATCGCGCGCCACATCGGTGCGAACCCCGTGCTGGCGACCACCCGCACCCCGGCCAAGGCCGCCGCGTTGTGCGCCCTCGGCGCCCACGAGGCCATCGACACGCGCGACGCCGGCAAGTGGGTGGACGCGGTGATGCGCGCGACGGCGGATCGCGGCGTCGACGTCATCATCGATCACGTCGGCGGTCCGATGCTCGCCGACAACATCCGGGTGCTCGCGCTCAAGGCGCGGCTGGTGAGCGTCGGGCGCAACGCGGGCCGCGTCGGCGATTGCGATCTGGACGAGGTGGCGCGAAAGCGCGCGAGCATCATCGGCGTCACCTTCCGCACGCGCACCCCCGAGGAGTCGCTCGTGTGCAGCGAGCGGTTCAGCGCCCACCTGCTCGACGCCGTCGCGCAGGGCGCGCTCAAGCCCGTGCTCGACCGCACGTTTCCATTCGACCGGCTCACCGACGCGCACAAGTACATGCTGAGCGACGCGCAGACCGGCAAGATCGTGCTCATGGTGGACAGCGCCGCGGGATGAGCACCCCGGAGGCCGCGGCAGCGCCCGCGGTCGCCACGAAGTTCGGCGCGCTGTACCACCGCGACTACCGCCGCTACTTCCTCCTGGCGCTCCTGGGCATGACGGCCGAGAGCGTCGAGCACGTGACCAGCTACTGGGTCATCTTCGAGTCGTTCCACTCGCCGACCCTCGGCGGCTTCGCCGTCATCAGCCACTGGGTGCCGTACCTGATCTTCTCCGTGTACGCGGGCGCCCTCGCCGACCGGTTCGACTGCCGCCGGCTCATCCAGGTCGCCCAGGGACTGTTGATGCTCGCGTCGCTCGCCTGGGGCGCGCTGTTCCTGACGGGAACGCTGCGCGCCTGGCACGCGGCCGCGCTCCTGATGGTCCACGGCATGGCCGGCGTCATCGCGTCGCCGCCGATCCAGCTCATTGTCCACGACATCGTCGGCCCCGAGCATCTCGCGAGCGCGATCCGCCTCAACGCGATCAGCCGCTATTGCTCCATGCTGGTCGGGCCCGCCGTCGGGGGCGGTCTCCTGCTCGCCCTGGGTCCGGGCGTGGCGCTCCTCGTCAACGTGCTCCTGTATCTGCCGCTCACCCTCTACCTCTTCCGCATGCCGTACACGGGGCATCGGAGCGAAGGCGGCGCGCCGCGGCAGGCGGCGCGCTTCAGCTTCGCGGAGGCGCGCCAGGTCCTCGCCGAGGTCCGCTCCGAGTCGCGGATCATCCGGATGATCGTGCTCGCCGGCGCGACGTCGTTCTTCGTCGGCACCGCCTTCCAGGCGCAGATGCCGGAGTACGCGCACCAGCACGGCTCCGAGGAGGCCGACGTCTGGTACAGCGTGCTGTTCGGCGCCAACGCGGCCGGCGCCGTGATCGGCGCGGTCATTCTGGAGAGCGTCGCGGTCCTCCAGGGGGGCGCGCGAGCGGCGATCGTGTGCGCGGCGATCTGGGGCGCGGTGATGGCGATCTTCCCGCTCGCCCACGGCTACGCGGCGGCGGTGACGCTCCTGGTGCTGGCCGGCATCTTCAACATCGCCTTCACGTCGATGGCGCAGGCGCTGGTCCAGCTGCTGGCGCCGCCCGGGCTCCGCGGACGCGTGGTGGGACTCTTCAACACGTCGATGCTCGGTCTCCGGGCGGGCAGCGGCGTGACGGTCGGCGTCCTGGGGGCCGTGATCGGCGTCGAGCTCTCGCTGACGCTGAGCGCCGCCGCGGTGGTGCTGGTCGCCCTCGGCCTGCTGGCCGCGGACGTCCGCCGCCGTCAGTAGGGCACGTCGATGAGGCGCTCCCGCGCCGAACGCATGTCTTCCTGGAGCAGCTCTCGGAGCGCCCGGGCCACGGGGCCGGGCTTGCCGTCGCCGATCGGCCGCTGGTCCCACTCGACCACCGGTGCCACCTTGATCGAGCTGCCGACCAGCATCATCTCCCGGGCCGCGCGGGCCTCGGCCACGGGGATGTCGCACACCTGGACCCCTTTGATGAGATTCCGCGTCTTCAGCGAGGCGGCCAGCTCCAGCAAGCGCAGCGACGTGCACCCGGACAGGATGTGGTCGAACTTCGGATGCTTCAGCATCCCGTCCGCGCCGACGAACGCCACGTTCATGTTCGAGCTCTCGCCCACGTTGCCGGCCTCGTCGATGAAGACACCGTTGTCGAGGCCGCGCTCTTGCGCTTCCATCTGCATGAGGGCGTTGGGCAGGTAGTTGGTGCTCTTGGTGACGGCGTAGAGGGGCGGCTTGATGGGGTACGTCGTCGTCATGACCCGCAGCCCCTGCGTGTACCAGGTGTCGGGATAGGCGAGACCCGCGAAGACCATGACGAAGAACCCGGGCTCGGCGCCGGCGGCCGGCGTGAGGCCGAGACTCCCCGGCCCCGCCGAGGCCCAGTAGCGGATCGAGCCGTCCCGCCGCCCGCTCGCGGCCGTGGTCCGCACGATGATGTCCCGCATTTCTTCCCGCGCGGGAAGCTGGAGCTTCGAGGTCCGAGCGGAGCGGACGAACCGGTCGAGATGAGCCTCCAGGTCGTAGATCTTCCCGGCCTCGATGGCCGCCGTGTCGAAGATGCCGTGCCCCCGGTGCACCATGTGGTCGTCGAACGGGACGACCATGAGCGCGGGATCGGTCACGATCCCGCCGAGCTGGCTCGAGTAGAACGCCGAGAACTTGACCGGCTGCCGCGTTCGAAGCGCCCGGAGCCGCGCGAGCACCTCGTCAGCCGTCAGGGTCTGCAAAGCGGTCGTCACTGGCATGCGGGCCTCCTCTCGACCGGGCAAAGGCACATTCTGCGCCACGGCATCCCCGCCACGGCATCCCAATGTAGCATTTCCCCTCCGATGCCGTCCGAGCGCGGGCTTTTGCCCGCGCAATCCTGCTCTGCCCGAACCGGTGGGGCCATCGGGGGAGCGGCGGTTCGCTCCCCCCGATTAGATTAAAAACGAAAGATTCGGCAGCCTTCTCGTCCCCCACCACGCGCTGGTACTGCGAGCGCACCGTGCTGAACAGCGCGCGATGGACGAAGCCCAGGTGGTAGCCGTCGCTGTCGTTCTCGGGCAGCGCCTTCCAGTTGGCGGCGCAGCGATGCTTCACCCAGCCGGCCGTGAGCTCGACTTCGCCGGTGGGGGACAGATCGCAGGAGCGGTCGATCAGTCTGGTGGCCGACCCCAGATGCTCGGCGAGCGAAATCCCCTTCCCGCTGAGGCTGGCGAAGACGAAGCCCCGGTAGAATCAAACTGAGCCACTACAATCGGGGCGGTTGGGACCGACGATGACATCCCGCTTACTCTATCCCCCCACCTCTGACGCGCCCTTCAGAAAGGGCACCGCCAGCTCGACGAACAGCTCCGGCGTCTCCACCACCATGAAGTGTCCCGAGCTCGCTTCGACGTACTTCGCGCCGGGAATCGACGCGGCGACCTTGGCCACCATGTCAGGGGTCCGAATGCCGTCCTGGATGCAACCGATCACCAGCGTCGGGGCGGTGCCGGGTCGTTGCCCAGCCAGCGGCGGCGAAAGCGCTCGAAACGGGCGCGGTCGAGCGCTCGCATGCTCTCCGGGTACGAGGCGTTCAGGCTAGTCTGCTGGACCGCTCGAACGCCGCCGCGCTCGGTGTCCTCGATACGCTTCTGCGCGACGACCCGGTCGGCGTTGGCCCACGTCGCCGGGCTGGCGGCGACGATCCGCGCAACGCGTGTCCGGTGGCGTCCCGCGAACGCGAGCGCGATCGCGGCGCCCATCGCGCATCCGGCCAGGTGCACCGTCCCAGAGATCTGGAGCGCGTCGAGCAGAGCCGCGAGGTCGGCGACGATGCCGTCCATCGTGATCACACGCGTCTTCTCGGACAGCCCGAAGCCCCGCTGGTCGTAGCGCAGGACGCGGAACTGCTGCCGGAAGGCCGCGTGCGCCTCATCCCAGCTCTCGATGCAACCGCCGACCTCGTGGATCAGCACGACGGTCTCGGGGCCGCTGCCGCTCAAGTCGTAGCGCAGGCTCGCGCCGTTCGCCTCGATCCAATCCATTTCAAATGCTCCCCTCGGCGGCTCGCGGGACCATGCCGCTCTCCGGCCTTACGCCTTGTAAGCCGGAATCTGTCGATGAAACATCGCGAAGATCTGCTCCCAGTCGCGCGCCGCCCTGTGCGGATCGAAGATGTCGCGGTTGGGCAACGCGTAGCCGTGCTGGGCGCCCGTGTGGATTGCGTAGTGATAATTGACCGGGCACGGACGCAAGAGCTCGTCGAGCTCCTTCACCATCGACAACGGGGCGTAGGGATCCGTCTCGGCGAAGCCGCAATACAGCTCGCCCCGGAACTGCTTCGCCAGACGGTGCGGCGAGTCGGCCGCGTCGCTGATGAGGCTGGTACCGTGCAGGCTTGCCGACGCCATGACGTGCTCCGGGAAATGGCCGGCGACGCACAGCACGTGCCGTCCGCCCATGCAGTAGCCGATCGCGCCGATACCGCCAGGGCGCACCGGCTCACCGCGCCTGACGAAATCCAGGATCGCGCCGGTGTCATCGACGACCATCTGGTTGGACAGCCGACGGCCCGGAGCGGTCACCCGCTGCCGGCGCTCCTCGTCGATCGAATGCAGCGAGATCATCCGGTTCTGCGCGTCGCGGAACTCGTGTCGCACCTTGCCCTGGCGGTAGTAGAAGTCCGGGACCATGCAGTAGTACCCGACGGTGCCCACCCGGCGCGCGATCTCGAACAGCTCGTCCCGCACTCCCCAGATGTCCATATAGATGATGACGGCCGGAAATGGTCCGCCCTGCTCGGGATGGATCACGAACGTCTCCATCCGGCCGGACGGTGTCTCGATGTCGACGAAGCGTTCTTTCATGGTGCCTGTGACACTATGCCGCGGCGGACCGCAACGTCAAGACGGTGGGCGGCCGGTCCGTGTTAGCATGGCGGCGCTTTTCACTACGATCGCCCAGGAGATTCGCGATGCGATTCGGCCTGCTCTACGAAGCGCAGCGACCGTTCAAGGGCACCAGCGTCGACTGGAACGCGTTGTACAAGGAGA
>WNFC01001388.1_pt1 | contig 33000 bp, 36 predicted proteins | sample 5400541 | NCBI WGS metagenome assembly WNFC01 (sample SAMN13153342, study PRJNA577476) | soil metagenome | isolation source: 120 cm saprolite under Douglas fir tree site 2 hole 2 replicate 1 | place: USA:California | collected 2015-04-18
TGCCGATCGAGATGACGAACACACGGCCGTAGGCATTCAGGTCATAAAGGTCCTCGCAAACACGGAGAACTCCGCGCTCGGAGTACACTTGTCGGGCAAAGGCCTGGCTGATGCTGGATTCCCGGAGAGCATGGTCGAGGATGTGGCGAGCGATTTCCTTCATCGAATCGTATCTTGAATCCAGGCTTCCACCGCTTCACGCATCTCGCGCAACCTGCCTTCAAAAAAATGGTCGGCGCTCTCAATGATTACGAGCTTCTTCGGTTCTGGCAGAGCGTTGACCAGTTCCTGCAGCTGCGCCCGCGGCCCGAACTGGTCGCGACTGCCACTGACAAACAGCTTGGGCTTGCTGCAAGACTGAAGAAAATCTAACTCATAGCTGCGCTCGTCCCCGGGCGCGAGTGGCAAGCCGAGTCCGATCAACGCGGCCACACGATCGTCGGGGCATGCAGCGCGGAGTCCCACCGCAGCTCCAAACGAGAATCCCGCGAAAATCAGGGGCAGATGGAACTCCTGATCTAGCCAGTCCAGAGCCGCCTTCACATCATCGGTTTCGCCGCGTCCGTGGTCACGTTCTCCATGGCTCAATCCCGTCCCGCGGAAATTGAAACGGAGCACAGGAAAACCAAAGTTGTTCAGCGCTTTCATCGCATGGAACACGACCTTGTTATGCAGGGTGCCGCCGAACATCGGATGCGGATGGCAAACCAAGGCGGCATGGGTGGCGTTCTCCGCGCCGGAGTTGAGCAAGGCTTCGAGCCGGCCCGTCGGACCTTCAAGAAAAAGCGAACGAATTAGGCTGGCTGGGTTGTTCAAGGCGCGGTGACCGTCGCGACTAGATTACCTGATTGATTTAATGGAGTGGCGGGCGTCTCGCCCGCCAACGGGCGGGGACGCCCGTTGCTCCACATTCATAAATTGCCCTATATCCATGAATCGTGATTGATCTGATTCAAAACCTGAGTCGCCGTCATCCGCACGCGTAGGTTATCCTCGATGCGCATGGAGATCGTCTCACTCGCGCGCCAGCTCGTGGACATCGAATCCGTCACCGGAAACGAGGGCCCAGTAGGACACTTCCTCGAGCAAGAGCTACAGAGACTAGGCTACGATGCCCAACGAATGGTCGTCGAGGGGGAGCGTGCCAACGTGTACGCGACTGTGCCTCAGGAACCGAATCCATTTGTCGTGTTTTCCACCCACATGGACACCGTTCCGCCGTTCATCCCTTCATCCGAGGACAACGATCGCGTTTATGGCCGGGGATCCTGCGACGCCAAAGGAATCATTGCTGCGCAAATTGCCGCAGCCGAAAGACTGAGAAAAGACGCAATTCACGTTGGCCTTTTGTTTCTGGTCGGCGAAGAGCGCGACAGCCTGGGCGCAAAAATTGCCAACCAACACGCGCACGGATCGAAGTTCCTCATCAACGGCGAGCCTACAGAGAACCGTGTTGCCATCGCATCCAAGGGAGCTCTGCGTGTGGAACTCACCGCGAAGGGACGCATGGCGCACTCGGCGTATCCCGAGTTTGGCGACTCCGCTATCGACAAACTGGTCGAAGCGCTTCACCGGCTGCGGGCGATGAAGCTGCCTACCGACCCAGAGATTGGGCCGTGCACTCTGAATATCGGCGTGATCGAAGGCGGGCGCGCTCCAAACGTGATGGCGGACAGGGCATGCGCACAGTTGCTCTATCGGATGATCGGTCCATCCGACGAGCTTCGGCGCGAGATCCTCGAATCGGTAGGCCCCTTGGCAAAAGTCGGGTTCACTCTGGAGATTCCATTTATCCGGCTGCGCACCTTTGAAGGCCTGCCAACCATGGTCGCCGCATTCACTACCGACATTCCCGCTCTAAGCAACTGGGGGCAACCGCTGCTCGTCGGTCCTGGATCGATCCACGTGGCGCACACGGAAGGCGAGTACATGGAGAAGAAACAATTGCATGAGGCCGTGGAGTTGTACTGTGACCTGGCCAGGAAGCTCATGGGTCGCGCCGGGTAGCGCGCATCAGATCTGGATTGTGCGGGAATCGAGTGGGACGGATTTACGTCTCCGATTCACAATAATGACAAAATGGCAGGCGTATGCTCCATGTCATAGGAGTTCCATACAACTGAAATTGGGCATCAAGGAATTGCATAGACGATCCGCAATGCTCGCACAGCCCGTGTTTCCGGTGTTTGGCCTCGGCATCAAAGAAATCTTTGATGGAGCTGAGAATGTGCTGCCTCTGGGAGTTTGTCTGCACGGTGACCTCTCTGGCTAACGGTTGTTTAGAGGTGCGAATTCGCCCCTCTTAACCTGCCGCTCAACGGACGGGATTAGCGTCCCGCAGTCGCACTGCGATTCGTTCGCGCAAGTGGTTTCTTGCCCGCAATAGTGCCGCTGACAATTTTCTCCAGTATTGGCAGCAGCGTAACGAGGCCGTCGCCCTTGTGTAACACCGCATCGGCGAACCACCAGAGGGACTCAGGTACCTCGTCAAGACATCCGCTCCAGACCACCACGGGCAGGGTTGGTTGTTCTTTCATGAGCGACTTGATTACCGTCCATTCCCGGCATGCTGAAATCTAGGAGTACGGCGTCGGTAGAATGCTTGCGAGCGAGCGCAATTCCGGTCGCGCCATCCGGAGCGGTGAGGACCTTGTACCCTTTGCTCTCCAGAAGTGCTCTCTGAATTTCGAGAACGCTGGGTTCGTCGTCAATACAGAGGATGGTGGCCATATTATTTCCTCGGTTCGTTCTGCACGATGAGAAATTCCTTACTACAGTGCTGACACGTCGCGGTAGTAAACAGGATCGTGCTTCCTGGCCAAAGGTATAGAGTCTGCTTTTCGCACTGTGGACATCGGAACTCGTGTCTATCGAAACCAGGACCAATTTGCGGCACATGATTCCAACGAGGAGCATCGGATCGAATGTCCAATGCTGATCTAAGTCGGCTAATCGTAGGTGCAATGCCAGCATCTGTCGGTACGCTGAGGCACTGCCGAATGTGCGCTGGCGCGCACCAGACTACTCCGAGTCTCCCTGCCACTCTTTGGTCTGCCGCTGCATGATTCCGTAGCACTCGCAGGCCGCTTCTTCCAGATTTTTTCGGTCGATAATTTCTACGTCTCCACGGGTGTGAGCGATTAATCCGGCTTTTTGCAACATTCCGGCCGCCACGGTGACACTGGACCGGCGCGTACCCAGCATCTGACCCAGAAGTTCTTGCGTTAAGGGCACCGACTCCGATCCGGTGCGGTCGGCGCTCATCAACAACCATCTCGCCAATCTCTCAGTCACTTCATGGAGCCGATTGCAGGCTGCAATTTGTGTGGCCTGCATTCCCAGGACTTGTGAAAACTGCTGTAACCGACGCTCCAGTTTCGGGCACTGACGCAGGAGAACCATCAGGGTTTCGCCATCCACGCGGAAGGCCGAGCCCTCGATCTGACCTATAGCTCGAGTAGAGGAGGTGCGAAAGCCCGCAACCAGCGGCGAACCGATAAAGCCTTCCTTGCCCACCAGACCTACTTCCACACTCTTTCCATCCGGGAAGACGCTGACAATAGAAACCAAGCCGCTGTTGCAGAAATACGCGGATTTCAAAGTGTCGCCCGGTTCATGCAGCACGTGGTGAGTCTTCAAGCGCACAAATTCCAGTTTTGGGAACAGCATTTCGCGTTCTTTGGGGGGGAGGGCGAGCAGAATCTGATTATGGATGTGGTTGCCGTCACCATCACCGGGAGGCGGCTTCGGAGAAAGCTTGGTAGGCGGACGAGACTTGTTGACCATAACGGCTCCTTGCGCAGCCTAATGCTGTCTGATTTTCGCAGGGAACCGTCACCCTAAGGGCGCGGCGGAGGGATGCTAGAAGAGACACCTTAAGACTACGCCTTTTCGAGGGTGGCGGCCAATTTATCGGGTTACATTGCGTTCGACTTCTCTTTGGTTCGTGTAGGCTGGTGTAAGGGAAACCGCGTACGGCGCAGTACCCTAGACCGTACGGTAGCGTACAGTGTCTGGCGTATTTACTCCTGCGACTCGAAGAGTAGGGTTGAGATAGCCCTTCCTCGTGCCGTCCGTCGGCCAGTACCATGCGGCGCGGCCAGCAGCCTGCCAAGGGCGGAGGAGGCTGCATGTCTCACACCATTCTATTAGTGGACGACAGCGAACTCATTCGCCATTCCCTGCGCCTGTGCATCGAGGAAAACAGCGATTGGGAAGTATGTGGCGAGGCAGAGAACGGCAAGGTGGCGGTTGAAAAGGTCAAGGAACTGCATCCCGACGTGGTGATTTTGGATTTGCAAATGCCGGTGATGGACGGCCTTGAGGCAGCCCGCCAGATTAGCCACCTTTCTCCGACCACTGCAATGGTGATGTTTACCGCCCACGACTGCGAACCACTGTCGGACGACGCACATGACGCCGGAATCCAGGAGGTTTTCTCAAAATTCGATGGAGCAGCAGGCCATTTGCTGGCTTCGCTGGAAGATTTGCGTCTGAGCGCGGAATTTCGTCCCGGCTCGGACTAAGTCGGATCTTTCTGAGTCGATCGTTCTCGGTCAATGGTTCTCGGTCAGTCTTTCTAAGTCAATCGTTCTCCGTCAATCGGTGCCTCGCCCATCGGGCGGCGTCTGCGATCACCTGATCTGCATCATCTGAGACGCGCTCAGTGACGGGGAGAAGGGCTTGCTCTCCGCTGTTGCCGATGGCGATGAGCGCGTTCCGGCGCAGGCCGGAGTGCTTGGCGCGCTTCACCGGAGAACCGCGAAATTTCTCGCGGAATTCTTCCGCGGAAATTTCTGCCAGCCATGCGAGCGCGGGATTGACGAGTCCTTCACGCGGCTGGAATTCCGGCTTGTCCGTGGCTGGAGCTTTTCTGTTCCAAGGGCAAACATCCTGGCAGATGTCGCAGCCAAAAACCTGATGTCCCATGCCCTCGCGCATTTCTTCGGAGATGGAGCCGCGCTTTTCGATGGTCAAATACGAAATGCATTTGTTGGAATCGAGTTCATACGGCGCGACGATGGCGTCTGTGGGGCAGGCATCAATGCAGCGAGTGCAGCTACCACAGCGGTCAGGCGCGGGCAGGTCGGGAGATAGTTCAAGCGAAGTGACGATCACACCGAGGAAGAGCCATGAACCGATCTTTTGATTGATCACACAAGTGTTCTTACCCAGCCATCCAACGCCGGCGTATTTGGCATAGACACGTTCGACGAGGGGGCCGGTGTCCACGTACGCGCGGGTTTCGATCGGGGCATCAATTGGGTCGTTTGTTCGTCCATCAGCGCAGAATTCTTTGAGTTTGGTTTCTACTTCGCGCAGGCGGCGGAGGACGGATTCGTGGTAGTCCTCGCGGCTCCACGCGTAGCGGGAAACCCATCCGTGGCCAGGTTTGCTGACGTTTGTAGAGTAGGGATGAGCGGTGTTGTAGTTCACCGCACAGACGATGACGCTGCGCGCCCAGGGGAAAGCAGGCTTCAGGGAAGCCCTGCGAAGCTGACCTGCGCCGTCGCGCGATTCGAGATACTTCATTTCACCGGCGCGGCCGGCGGCAATCCATTCCGGAAAGCGCGCGAGCTCGGGGAATTCGTGGACGGAAGAGATGCCGGCCAGGTCGAATCCGGCTTCGCGGGAGGAGCGCTTGATGAAATCGGAGATGCGGCTTGTTTCCGGCAAGGTTCTATTATCTCGCGGCTTTGAAGACGCGCGCAGACAGGGGTTGGTCGTGCGCAGGAAAGCAGGTTCCTCTCCGCCTGCGGCGGTTCGGAATGACAGAACTCATTTTTTGATGACTTAAGAAAGGCCAGCCTACACGCCGAGTTTCTTCACTTCCTCGTTGTAGTACTTGCGGTAGAGGATGTCCCACTCCTGGCTGCCTTCGAGGATGGTGCGTTTCTGGCTTTCGATTTTCAGGCGGGCGGACTGGTCAATTCGTGCTTCCTGGTTCAGCAGGTCTTCCAGAATTTTACGGACTTCCAGGCGGATGGTGTTACGGTCTTCGACAAAATCCACTTCGTCGAGGGTGGCGAGGGTGTCCGTGACAGTGTGCGCAACTTTGTTGACCTTGTCGCGGCTCAGCCTCATAGTACCGCCTTGTATTTCCGCACCAACTCGCTTTTTACTTTGCGGAACATTTCCTGATAGTCGGCGCCAGAGTTGCGCATCTCATCGGAATAGGCCTCGAGAATCACCCTGACCTCATCGTTGATGCGGTCTTCGAGCGAGAGATCTTCGAGCATGGCCGCGTGCACTTTTTCCGTAACCAAGGGCAAGGATTTGGTTTCGATGAATTCGGAGGCGGCCAGTCTTTTGACCGTTTCGCGGGCCAGGTAGCCCACATATTCTTTCGAAAGCAGCATGTGTGTTGGGAGTTGTTGGTGAAAGAAATAGTCTAGCATAGCTCTCAGCCATCGGCCGTCAGCCGTCAGGTAAACCAAAAACCAATTAGGAGCCATGCTGCACGACGAAGCTCAACAGCCCAGAGCGGTTTTCGTGACGGCTGATAGCTGACGGCTGATGGCCAATGGGCATACAATGCTGCATTGGATATGCCCAAGCTTCCGGACGATCTCGCGACCCTGAAAGACGACATGGTGGCCTTTATCGAAGGCCATGGCATGCGCCGCTTTCCGGGATACGTGGACCATGAAGAAGTCCAGACCGTGATGTGGAAACCGGGCGACGACGCCGATGGCTGGAAGGATTTTGTGGAACTTGGCAAGGCTTCGGGATCGCCTTTTTTGACGATGGATTCGTGGCAACTGGAGAAAGAAGAGCTGGAAGGGATGATCCAGCGCTTGAGCAACGCCGAATTCACCAGCGACGAAGACCTGGAAGACGCCCGCTGGCTGCGGACGTATCTAGGAAAGACCGGATTCGTTCAGCTTGGATTCGCATTCCAAGGGGTGATGATGCTCTACGAGGCATCAACCGAATGGTATGACCACTACCAGCGGCTGATTGAAGTTTCCGAAGACTTCGGCGGCATCGCCATTGACGAGTCCGGGGCGGACGACGAACCCTAGCCGTGCGCTGGAACCTAAAACCAACGCAGCCGGGAAAAGTGCAGGCGCTGGCTGACGGAATCGCGTCCCTGCCGTTCCTGCTGACGAATCTGGTTCTGAGAAATACCCTCGCGAAGTTGCTCGTCTTGCGGGGAATTGATTCTCCCGAATCGGCGCTGCCATTTCTTTCACCCTCCATCACTCATCTGCACTCGCCGTATTTAATGACCGGAATGAAAGCCGCGGTTGATCGTCTTGACGCCGCCATCGAGCGAAAAGAAGGAATTCTGGTCTATGGCGACTACGACGTCGATGGCACAACCGCGGTCGTGATTTTGAAAACTGCGATCGAACTCTGCGGAGGCACGGCGGACTTCCATGTTCCGCACCGCATCCGCGAGGGCTATGACCTGCGCGGAGATGTGATCGAGCGCGCGGCGGCTGCGGGCATTCGGCTGGTGATCAGCGTGGACGCCGGAACGCGGGCGTTTGCGGCGGCAGAGAGTGCGCGGCGCGCTGGCGTGGACCTCATCATTACCGACCATCACCTGCCGGGGCAGGACGGCTTGCCGCACGCGTTTGCTGTGGTCAACCCCAACCAGCCGGGTTGTGAGTATCCGTGCAAGGCGCTGTGCGGGGCGGGGATTGCATTCAAACTGGCGCAGGCGCTCATGGAGAGAAGGCTGGCGCATCGCGATCAGTCGCAACTGCTGCTTTCGTTCATGAAGATTGCCGCGATTGCGACGATTGCGGATTCGGTGCCGCTGGTGGGAGAGAATCGGGTGATCGCGAGCCTGGGGCTAAACGCCTTCTGGAAGTGGCGCAACTGGGCGGCAAGCCTTTGAGATCGGGCGAAGTGGGTTTTCGGATTGCACCCAGAATCAATGCCGCGGGACGGATGGACATTGCGAAGGATGTCATTGAGTTGTTCAGTGTGAAGGACGTGGCGCGGGCCCGCGAACTTGCTCAGCGGTTGGACAAGCTGAACAGCGAGCGCCAGGAGGAGGAGCGAAGGATTGTGGACGCCATCGAGCAGCGGCTTACTGAAGACGCGGCGCTGCGCGATTCGTACTGCATGGTCATTGACGGCGAGGGATGGCATCGCGGAGTGATTGGAATTACGGCCACGCGGGTGGTCGAACGCTATGGGCGGCCGGCGCTTGTGGTTTCGCGCAACGGCGACGAGGCGCATGGGTCGGGACGGTCAATTCCGGCGTTCCATCTGCTGAACGCGCTGGAATCGTGCGGAGGTTTGTTTACACGATTTGGCGGACACGCTTATGCGGTGGGATTTTCTCTTCCGTCGGCGCGGGTGGCGGAACTTCAGGCGCATTTGGACGCGTACGCACGAGCGCGACTTAGCGTGGCCGATTTTGAGCCGGTACTGAACATTGACGCCGAGCTCCCGCTAGACACGATCACTCCGGAGATGTTCGAGGCGTTGCGAAAGCTGGAGCCGTTTGGAGCAGGAAATCCTGAGCCGGTGTTTTCTGCGGCGGTGCGGCTGACGAGTCCGGTGAAGGTTTTGAAAGAGAAACATGTTCGCTTGAAGTTGGCACCGGGGGCGATGTTGTCTGCGAGTGCGACGAACGACGCGGCGGATGGGTGGCGGCGTTCGCTGACGCATAATGCGGTGGGCTGGCGCCTGGCAGAACGGGTTGCGCAGGAGAAACTTTTGCCGGGCGATCAGATGGAGGTTGCGTTTACCCTCGACCACAATGACCACCCGGATTTCGGCGGGATTGAGTTGTCGTTGAGGGACTTCAAGAGTGCTGCCGGGCTGGCGGCGGGAACTCCGGCATAGGTTGCGGTGTCTCTAGCGTTGTCTTTAGAAAGAGCGCTGGTCTTGAGTGGCGAAGCCGAATTCGACGAGACCGAAAGCAACCAACTGAGTAGCTACTCACATCGCAAGATTGTCCGTTCTCATCGTTCTTCTGGGGTAGTGCCGCTCACGCGGGGAGGTGGAGATGCGCACGCAACCTTGGGTAGTCCTTGCCTTGTTCACATGCGGGGCTTTTTCTCACGCACAACAAAGAGGCGAAAGTCCTAAGACGTTCAAACCTGTATCGCAAGTTTCGACCGGTGACGACGCGTCTCGCCTTCCGGTGAAGCGGGTGGTGCTTTACAAGAATGGAGTGGGATATTTCGAGCACTCGGCGCGGGTGCATGGCAATCAGGAACTGGCAATTGATTTCACGACGACGCAGTTGAACGATGTGCTGAAGTCCCTGACCGTGGTGGACCTGGGCGACGGGCGCATTTCCGGAGTGCGCTACAACTCGATCGCGCCGCTTGAAGAACGTCTGAAGACGTTGCGGCTGCCGTTTGGGGAGCAAGTGACGCGCACGGATTTTCTGACTGCCATGCGCGGCTCGCGGGTTGAGGTTCGCAGCAAGGGAGAAACTACGAGTGGTCGCCTACTCAGCGTGGAGCAGGAGGACAGGACAACAGACTCGGGCACAACGTATCACGTGACGGATTTCTCAGTCATGACCGACTCGGGAGAGATGCGGAATTTCGAACTGGGCCCGGCGGTTTCGGTCCGGCTGGCGGAGCGCGATTTGAACCAGGAGGTAGGGCGTTATCTGAACCTGATCGGATCGTCACGAGCACGTGATTTACGGCGCATGTCAATTTCTGCCGCTGGAAGCGGAGACCGCGACATCTTCGTGAGCTACATCAGTGAAGTGCCGGTGTGGAAGAGCACTTACCGCATTATTCTGCCCGAAAAGGCCGGAGAGAAGCCGTTACTGCAGGGCTGGGCGATTGTGGACAACACTATCGGAGAAGACTGGAAGGATGTGCAGTTGTCTCTGATCGCGGGGGCGCCGCAGTCGTTTATTCAGAACATTTCGCAGCCGCAGTATGGCCGCCGGCCGGTCGTGCCGTTGCCACAATCAGCGATGCTGACGCCGCAGACGCAGGAGGCGACGATGAGCGAGGAAGAGGCCCAGCCTCCGCCTTCGCCGGTGTCCGCGGCGGGGGTCGTGGGTGGAGTCCCAGGCGGTGTGACGGGCGGTAGCATGCACGGGATTGCTGGAGGAGCATTCAGTTACGGTACGGCTGGCAAGCTCGATCTGAGAGCCGAGAAGTCCTTCCAAATCTCGAACGGTGGGCCGGCAAATTCGCCTCGAGAATATGACCGGCTCGAGCAATTCGCAAAACTTGAAGCAGCCGCTGAAAGTAAAGACCTCGGCGACTACTTCGAATACAACCTCAAGCAGAGCATCACCATTGGCAAGAACCAATCGGCGCTGGTGCCGATCTTGCAGTCGCGGATCGAAGCTGAAAAAGTCACGCTCTGGACTGCAAACAGTAATCAGCCCCCGCTGCGCGCGCTTTGGATCAAGAATGCCAGCGGGCAGACGCTCGATTCAGGGACGTTCAACATCATTGATAGCGGGACGTTCGCGGGCGAGGGACTAATCGAGACAGTGCATCCGGACGAGCGGCGGCTGCTGTCATATGCGGCGGACACGGCAGTGCGGGTCACGTCGGAGTCGGAATATAAAGATCAGCCGGTGAGCCGCATTCAGGTGCTCAAGGGCGTAATGTTTATTTCGCGCGAGCACCGCAACAAAGTCAAATACACGGTGCGCAACGCAGATACTACTGCGCGCCAAGTGGTCATCGAACATCCCGTACGCGATGGATGGAAGCTGGTTGAAGCCAACAAGCCCGAGGAGACCTCGGCATCGCACTATCGCTTCCGCGTCGCGACCCAGCCGAACAAAACGAACGAGCTGACGCTAGAAGAATTTCACACCGATACCACTACGTCAGCGCTTACCGACTTGACCGACCATCAGGTGGAAGTGCTCGTGGCCGAAAACAACATCACGCCCGAACTCCAAGCGGCCTTCCGCAGCGTGCTCGACCAGAAGAACAAGATCCGCGACCTGGAATCGCAGATCGACTTACGGACCAAAGAAGTAAAAGCCATCAACAGCGACCAGGAACGCATCCGCGAAAACATGAAGGCGCTGAAGGGCAGCCCGGAAGAGAGAGCTTTGCTGCAGCGCTACACGAAACAACTCGACTCGCAGGAAGACCGGCTGGCGGTTCTGCAGAAGGAAATCGGGGATCTACAACAAAAGCACAATGAGGAACGGGGAAAGCTGCAAGAGATGGTGCAGCATATTACGTTGACGTAGCCGTCCGCGCTTGACGAGACTTTCTGAGGGCGGAGTTCTTCACAAACCTACGCGCTGCACCAGGCGAGCGAAGCGCCGTCGGAGTACAGGCTTTCCTATCCAAGGTGTTCTTTACTTCGGCGGCTGACCTGTTTATATTCTCGACTCATGGCCGACGGCACTATCTTTTGCAATCGTTGCGGGACGCAGAATTCGGCAGTGGCGCGATTCTGCGCAAATTGCGGCAATCCGTTTTCAGCGGAGCTGCAGCAGGCGGCTGCGCAGCCCGCGCCCGAGGTGTCTGTACAGCCGGCGGCTCCTGCATGGCAGCCGCCACCGGTGAGCTACGCGGCACTTGTGCCGCCGGTTCCCGTCGTGCGGTACGGCGGGTTCTGGGTGCGGTTTGTGGCGGCGATTATTGACGGAATTCTGGTGGAGCTGGTGGTGCTGCCGGTTGGGGCTGTGGTGGGGGCAATGATCGGCGCCGCGGGATACGCGGTGGACATGCCTGGAATCGGGATTCGTATGGTGAGCTTCATTATTGGCGGCACCGTCGGGGTGCTGGCGAACTGGATCTACGAGGCGGCGATGGAGAGTTCTTCAAAGCAAGCCACGGTCGGTAAGATGGCACTTGGCCTTAAGGTCACAGACCTGGAAGGGCGGCGGCTTTCCTTCGCGCGTGCCACCGGACGGCACTTCGCGAAGTACGTCTCGAACCTGACGCTTCTCATCGGCTACATCATGGCCGGATTCACTCAGCGCAAGCAGGCTCTGCACGACATAATTGCGGGGACCGTGGTGCAGCGTACTCAATAGATCCGCGCCGCCCTGGCGAACTCTGCGGTTAAAATCTTTTGGTGCCCTTCTTCCTTGGAATCGACGGCGGCGGCAGTAAGACCCGCTGTAGTCTCGGCGACGAAAATTCATTACTCGCGTCGGGGAGCTCTTCCGGCTGCAATGTGTTGCGCGTCGGGGAAGCCTGCGCGCAGAGTTCTCTTCAGGCAGCGATCCATGAAGCTTGTGTGCAGTCGGGGGTCTCGCCGCGAGAGATCGTGCGAACGTGTGCGGGCGTCGCGGGCGGCGGAAGGCGGGAGATAGCCAGCGTTCTGCGGCGGCTGCTGGCAGGAATCGTGGGCGGCGAAATTGAAATTATCGGCGACATGGAGACTGCGTTTGAAGACGCGTTCGGCGTCGGACCTGGGGTGATCATCATCTCGGGGACAGGGTCGGTTGCATACGGAAAAAATGCGCGGGGAGAGACGGCACGGGCGGGGGGCTGGGGGCACGCCATTTCCGATGAAGGATCGGGGCACTGGATCGGCGTGGCTGCGATCCGGGCCGCACTGCGAGCGCGCGACCGGGGAGACGATTCCGGCCTGCTGAAAGACTTGATGAACGCGCTGGGAGTGGAAACGGCGGAAGAGCTGGTGGTCAGGGTGAACGCGAGTCCGGCGCCGGATTTCGCTTCGTTGTTTCCGGTGGTGTTGTCAACCGCACTTGCTCCACGTGTTGTGTCGGCAGCTGACGCGGGCGACTCGACTGCCAAAGAGGTTTTAGAATACGCCGGCAATGAGCTGGGGAAGTTGGGAGAGACGGTGATCCGACGTTTGTTCAATGGAGCGGAAGAAGTCTGTGTGGCTACTCATGGAGGAGTTCTTGCGAGCAGCGCTCAGGTCAAGGGTTCTTTGGTCGAGCATTTGAGGACCAGGGATCCGCGGACCCGGTTCATTTCGCGCGAGATTGACCCTGCCCAGGGAGCTCTGGGACGGGCGAGAAGGGGATTGGGATCAGGCGCCAGCGGATCTCTAATGGCGAAACAAACTTGAAGGCGCATTTCTTGAAGGCAGACAACAATCCGGCTGAAAGCGCTGAAGCGATGGCGAAGAGTAGTTCCGGCGAGCCTGTTCTGGACGATTCGGCGAATGCCGTCGCGTCAGAACTCACCGAGGATCAGGCGCTCGCCTTGCTAAAACGCTCCGATGTGACTGCCGCAGATCTTGCCCTACTCGGGCGAAATCCAAGCGCGATAAAAAGCCGCAAGGTGTTGCTGGCGCTGGCCACGCATCCTCGCACGCCGCGGCATATCACCATCCCGATGCTGAGGCGGTTGTTCACTTTCGATCTGATGCAAGTTGCGCTTGCGCCCACAGTTGCGGCGGACGTTAAAAGGGCAGCCGAAGAACAAATCCTAAACCGCTTGGAGTCGCTATCGTCTGGGGAAAGGATTTCGCTGGCGCGGCGAGCTTCGGGTCGGGTCGCGGCGGCGCTTCTTCTGGATGCGGAGATCCGCGTCGTTTCGACAGCACTGGACAACTCGCGTCTGGTGGAGGCGTTGGTGGTCACGGCCCTGATGAAACACAACGCTCCGGAATCGCTGTTTGCGCTGGTTAGCGAGCATCGCAAGTGGTCACTGCGGCGGGAAGTGCAGATTGCGCTGTTACGAAGCGAGACTCTGCCGCTGGACCGTGCGATAGAATTGGCGCGGAATTTCTCTGCGGAGTTTCTGCGGGAGATCGTGCCGGAGCCACGGCTTGCAACTCTTGTACAGTCAAACAGCTCATTATCTGGAGATCAAGAATGAACACGAAATTCTGGCTTATTCTCTTGCTCGCCGCTTTCATGCTGGGCGCGCTGGCGAATTCTCAATCCGCTGGCACCACGGCGCTGTTCAAGATCGAGGATGACTTCATGAAAGCCTCCGCCGCACATGGCTCGCAGGGATATCTCTCCTATTACGCCGACGATGCGGTCGAGGTCCCGAACGGCGCCGCGTTTCTGCAAGGGAAAGAAAACATCGCGAAGACCATGGGCTTCCTCGATAATCCTGACAATCACCTGACGTGGGTGCCGGTGGGCGCGGGCATTGCCGCTTCCGGCGATCTCGGCTACACCTACGGGACGTACGAATTCCGCTCCCAGGACAAAGACGGCAAGCCGGTTGTGAACCACGGCAAGTACACAACCATCTGGAAAAAGCAGAAGGATGGAAGCTGGAAGGTCGCGCTGGATATGGGGAACTCGGGGCAGTGATTACTTGCTGAAATGCTGCAGAATCGCCTCAGCCTGGCTTTTCGTCACCACCGCGGAAAGCGCAGCCACATCTGCTTGCTTTACCGCCTGCAAGCTGCCGAAGTGTTCCAGCAATCTGCGCGTAGTGCGTTCGCCGACACCGGGGACTTCCCGTAATTCGGTTGAGCGGTCGCGAATCTGGCGGCGTTTGCGGTGGAAGGTCACGGCGAAGCGGTGGGCCTCGTCGCGGATGAGTTGCACCAGGTGCAGGACCGGAGAGTGGTGATCGAGGACTACGGGCTCACTTTCCTGCCCAAAGACGTAAATGATCTCTTCGCGCTTGGCGATTGCGGCGAGCGGCTGATTGATGATCTGTAAAGAGGATAGCGCCGCAGCGGCTGCGCTCAGTTGGCCGAGGCCGCCGTCAATCAAGATCAGGCTGGGCATTTCTTTTTTCTCCTCCTGAATGCGTTGGTAGCGGCGGGTGACTACTTCGCGCATGGAGGCGAAGTCGTCCACGCCATCCACGGTGCGGATGATGAACTTGCGGTAGTCGGATTTTTTCATGCGGCCGTCTTCCCATACGACCATGGAGGCCACGGTCTCCGCGCCCTGGATGTGGGAGATGTCGAAACATTCGATGCGGCGTGGCAGTTCGGGAAGAGCGAGCGCGTCCTGTAACGCTTCCTGAATAGAGCGGGCGTTGGGCTTCATTACACGGAAGCGCTGGTCGTAAAGCTGTTTGGCATTGCTGGCGGCGAGGTCGATAAGCGAGCGTTTGTCGCCGCGCTGGGGATTGAGAATATGCACACGGGTGAGACGACTGCCTTCGCCGGCTAATTGGTCGCTGAGCACTTCTTCGAGCATCTCGCGATCTTCGAAGTCAGCCGGAACATAGATGTTTCGCGGAACGTAGGGCTGGCCGATGTAGAGCTGCTTCAAGAGGGAAGAGAAGAATTCATCGGGACGAAAGGCAAGAGTCGAGCTTCGCTCGACCGGACGGGCGAGGGCGCCCGTCCCCACGTCGTCGCTGGCTGGCCCAAATTCCGGCAGGTCTTCCCAGAAGAACTCGCGGCGATCGAGGACGCGGCCGCCGCGCATGTGAAAGAGGTTGACGGCCAGCATTCCGTTTTCAAAGTGATATCCAAAGACATCAGCGTCGTCGCCTTCAACGGCGGCGATACGCTGCTTTTCCTGCAACTGCTCGACGGTCGAAATCAGATCGCGATATTTGGCGGCGCGTTCGAATTCCTGAGATTCGGCGGCGTGAGCCATGCGATCGCGTAGAGATTTTGATAAGTCGCCCTCGCGACCTTCGAGAAACAGCTTCACATCGCGGACCGCTTCCTGGTAAATCGCAGGCGTGGTGAGGCCTTCCACACAGGGGCCGAGACAGCGTCCTATGTAGAACTGCAGACAGGGGCGGGGATGGAAACGGTTCAGGTCCACGGTGCACGAGGGGACCAGAAAATTGCGGTGGATCAAATCCACAATCCGGTAGGCGAGATTGGCGGGGAAGTAAGGCCCGTAGTACGAACTGCCGTCTTTTCGCAGGCGGCGGGTCACATAGACGCGTGGAAAGCGCTCGCCGAGTGTCAGCTTTACGTAGGGGTAAGTCTTGTCATCGCGTAGCAGGATGTTGAAACGCGGCTTTTTCTGCTTAATGAGGTGATTCTCGAGCGCCAGCGCCTCTTTGTTATTGGCGACGACGATGTAGTCAACGTCCACGGCCTCGCGGAGGAGGGTACCGGTTTTGGCGTCAGCGGTGCGGCCTTCGTGGAAGTAGGAACTGACCCGGTGGCGGAGGCTTTTGGCCTTGCCGACGTAGATCACCTCACCTTCGGCGTTCTTGTAGAGGTACACGCCGGGGGAAGCCGGGATGGAGCGGATTTTCTGCTGGAGGTCCATGGGGACGACTGGTTCTATTTTAGTGGATGATTTGAGGGGAGTTCGTGGCGGTGCGGGTGTCGAGCGTCGCTCGACCGGACAGGTGAGGGCACTTTGTCCTACGCGGTTCGTGCTGGTCCGCACCGGCCCGCTTAATCTGCGGATTTGCTCTGACCATATAAATTTTCCTCACTTTTGGGCGTCAGAGATGCAACCGGTGTATGATCGAAGTGCGTCTAAGCCTTGCCTGATGAGCAGGTTACGGCATGCTGGTTGATGAATCACGGTTGGCATCGCTCGTGCTCAAGTACAATCAGGCTGAACAAGCCGCCTGCGACTCAGGGCAGGAGATAGACCCAGAGTTCGGTTTTACCCAGTTTTGTATGACCCAGGATTTGTTCGACACGCAGGAACGTGTCACCCAGGCACAGAAATTCAAACTCCTGTTGCCCAGGTTCGAATTGCAGAATGAGGAAGGAGTCCTCCAAATATGAATCGCGCTTCTTTAGTCATTATGTTGGGAGCAAGCATGTTGGCTACGGTGGGCTGCGCCAGCAAGAACTATGTTCGGCAGCAGACCACGCCAATCATCAACAAAACCAATGAGCTCGACGACCTGACCGCGCAGAACACCAAGGCGATCAAAGACGTTGACGCCCGAGCCCAGTCCGGCATTCAGCAGGTGACTGCCGCCGCCGCCGCCGCCGACCAGAAGGCGCAAGCCGCCGGTCAGCAGGCAGCCCAGGCGCAAACCTCGGCCGACAATGCCGCGCACCGGGTTGGCGTGCTGTCGGATGCGGTCGCCAATCTGGACAACTATCGCACGGTGAGCGAGTCGGCTGTGCACTTTGGCTTCGACAAAGATTTCCTGACCAAGGACGCCAAAGAAGAACTCGACAAGCTGGCTACTGCAGTGCCGAACACCAAGGGCTACATCATCACGGTGGAAGGTGGCACGGATGCGGTCGGCCCGGCGGACTATAACTATGGTCTGAGCGAGCGCCGCGCGTCGGCGGTCATCCAGTACCTCGGCTCGAAGTACGACATTCCGGCCCACAAGATTTATGTGATCGGACTGGGCAAGGACAAGCCGGTGGACGACAATAAGACTCGCGAAGGCCGCGCGGCAAACCGCCGCGTGAATGTGCGTCTGATGACGAACACTACGGGCGAGAACCCGCAGGCGCCGCCAGCAGCCCCGAGTGCGACTGCGAATCCGGCACCGCCTTCAATGTAAAGCTTTTCCCTCCTCCCCGGAGGACTTCGCCAAGGGCCGTTCTGCGAGAGCAGAGCGGCCTTTTTTGTTGCTGGGCCGTGCCGTAATGCCGCCCGAAGAGCTGTTGGTGCATTAAAATATCAACATGCCTTGTCGTGCTTTGTTGTTTTTGCCGGTTTCTTGTCTGGCGCTATGCTGCTGGGCTTTGCCCGTTCTGTCACAGCAGGACGATTCCTCTCCAGCCCAAGCCGAGAGACAACGCGCCGAAAACGACGCTCGCGCCGCGGAAGAAAGCTCCAGCAAAGACACTCGCATTGATCTGAGTCCGCCGAGTGACGATCAGAAGAACCATCCCCAGAGCGGGGCGGCGGTGGTTGATGCACAAGACGCCGCTTCGGATGTACAGGAATTCCGCCCCTGGGATCCGCACAAAGCCGCCAAGGATGTCGAAGTGGGAGACTTTTACTTCAAGCGTAAGAACTATCACGCCGCGCTGGAACGGTACAAGGAAGCGCTGGTCTATAAACCGAACGACGCGTTGGCAAATTTTCGGCTGGCGGAGTGCCTGGAGAAAACCGGCAATCCGAGTGAGGCGCTGACGCACTATCAGGAGTATTTGAAGATCCTGCCGCATGGGCCGCTGGCGCCGGACGCGCAGAAGGCGATGGAGCGGCTGAAGGCCAGCGGTTCGACTGCGAGTTCGGCACAAGCGCATTGAAGCTCCTGTCTCTGTTTATTTCCTTAATAAATTCAAACTGTTATTCCGAACGGCGTAAGCCGTCAGGAACCGGCTTTTGCCGGCAGCTCCGATGCTGCGAGCGAACAAGCAGGTTCCTCACCGGCAGGGCTGGCTCGGAATGACGGAGTCTAGTTGGGGGGTGAACGCTAGAAGTGTTTTGCCAGCTCGGCGAAGCTCTGCAGCACTAGCAATCGGCTCGGCGGCTCCGCGGGGGACAGGTCTTCGTGCTCCAGTATCCAGGTATCGTCGTGAGGCACGAAGACGGCGTTGATGCCGGCGCCTAATGCGGGATTGATGTCTGACTTCGGGCTGTTGCCCACCATCCAGGTGCAGTCGCTAGCCAGTTGGTATTTCCCAACTACCTGGTGATAGGCGGGAATAGTTTTGTCGGCGACGACTTCAACTGCCGAAAAGTATTGCTTGAGTCCCGAGCGCTCGACTTTGCCGGATTGCTCGGTGAAGTCGCCCTTAGTGACGAGAATCAGGTGATGCCGGTTCGCGAGATATTGCAGGGTTTCCGCGACCTGCGGCAGAAGCTGCACGGGCTGCTCGGCGATGGTGCGAGCGAAGCCGCGGATGGTCTGGTGCAATCCGTCGGTGAGCGGTTCCACGGAAATCCGCTCGAAGGTTTTTGCCAGGGCGTGGGCAAAGCTCTGCAATCCATATCCGTGGCTGACAATGCATTCGCGCTCGACGTCGTTAAGAATCTCGCGGACTTCGGCGGGGGTACGCTCGCGATGATTCAGGAACGAGATGAAATCCGCGATGGCACGCTCAAAGTAGATGTTGTTTTCCCAGAGCGTGTCATCGGCGTCGATCAGCAGTGCCTGGGATTTTGTCGTGGCGGCCACGTGAATATGATAGCGGTTCCCGGTGCGGTTCATCCATGTACTGCAGGGAGAGTGTCCACGAAAATTCTCTGCTACAATCCGCAATAATGAAAGCCCCCGGGTTTGTACTTGCAGTTGCACTGGTGATTACTTCCACAGCTTTTTCAGTTTTCTCCCAAACCAACCAGCAGGCAGTGGGGAAAAAGTCGCATTCGGCCGACCTGGTCGTGGTGCCCGATCTCAAGCAGAGGCTGGGTCGGTTCCGGCAGGTGCAGATGCCACTGCATTCCGCTGGACTTTCCCCACGCGAGCAAAAAATGATCGCAAAATTGGTGGAGGCTTGCCGGTATTTGGACGACATTTACTGGCGGCAGATTGATCCCGAGGGCCTGGAGTTGTATCAGTCGCTGGAGGCAAGCAAGGATCCGAAGCTGGTCGAACTGCGGCGCTATCTCTGGATCAACGGCTCGCGGTTTGATTTGCTCGATGGTGAGAAGCCTTTTGTGGGGAGCGAGCCGATGTCTCTGGGGCGCGGCTTCTACCCGCAAGGTTTGACTAGTAATCAGGTTGAGCAGTATGTGAAAGAGCATCCAGAGGAGAGAGCAGAGATCTACAGTCCGACTACGATCCTGCGTTCGCAGGGAGACCAGATCAACGGGCGCTTGCTGGTCGCGATCCCCTATCACATCGCTTATCGGTCATTTCTTGAACCCGCGGCTGCGGACCTGCGCGGGGCAGCCGATTTGAGTGCCGATCCGGGGTTCGCGAATTATTTGCGTCTGCGTGCGGACGCGCTGCTGACTGACGACTACTTCAAGAGCGACATTGCCTGGCTCGAACTCAAGAAACCGAAATTCGACCTGATCTTTGCGCCTTATGAATCCTATGACGACACTTTGCTGGGTGTGAAGACGACCTATGGCGCGTCGGTGCTGGTCCGCAATGAAGAGGAAAGCCACAAGATGGAGGCGTTTCAGAAGTACGTTGCCGACATCCAGGACGCGCTGCCGGTGCCTGAGCGCGACCGTCCGTCGAAGCACGGGCTCGAGACTCCGATGGAAGTTGTGGACGCACCTTTTCGTACCGGCGATCTTGGGCACGGCTACCAGGCGGTGGCGGACAATCTGCCCAATGATCCGCGAGTGCACGAGCTGAAGGGGAGCAAAAAGCTTTTCTTCAAAAACTTCATGGACGCGCGGGTGAATTATGTGATCCTGCCACTCGCCAAATACATGATGCCGCAGCGGCAGGCGGCGCAGGCTTCTGCGGAGGGCTATCTGCTGGGCACGATCATGCACGAAATTTGTCACGGCCTGGGGCCAGGATTTGCCCACAATGCAAGCGGGGAAAAGCTCAACATCCGCGAGGCTATCGGCCCGATCTACAGCGGGCTGGAAGAAGCCAAAGCCGACGTGGTGGGAATGTTCAGCCTGAAGTGGCTGGTGGATCATGGCGTTCTGCCCAAAGAAAAGTTGCAGGAATACTACGCCTCTTATGTTGCGGGAAACTTTCGCACGCTTCGCTTTGGCGCCGCAGAGGCGCACGGCCAGGCGGAGATGATGGAGTTCAATTATTACCTGGAGCACGGCGCGGTGAAGCGGGAGGCGTCAGGCAAATATTCGCTGGATTTCGAAAAGATGCCAGCGCAAATCGAAAGCCTGGCCAAAGAACTACTGGAAATGGAAGCCACCGGCGATCGCGCGAGGGCCGAAGCCTGGTTCAAGAAGTATGACGTGATTCCGCCGGAGTTACAGCAATCCCTGGACAAAACTGTGAGCGTACCAGTGGATGTGGATCCTATTTTTTCGTTTCCGCGGAAGGTGAGGTAGTCATCAGCACTCAGCCGTCAGCTATCAGCTTGGTAGCGTCGGGAGCGAGCCCGCGGGTCAAGACGCTCGGGCCGGTTGTGATTGCGGCTGTGGTGGCGCTGGTTCATCTGCTGACCAATCATAATTATGGCTTGCATCGTGACGAGCTTCAGGTTCTGAGTGATGCGCGGCATCTGGACTGGGGTTTCGTGCCGTATCCGCCACTGACGCCGGTTGTGGAGCGGATTGGCCTGGGGATCTTCGGGGTTTCGCTGGTGGGCCTGAGGCTGTTTTCGGTAATCGCGCAGGCCCTGGTTGTGGTCGTGGCCGGGCTGATGGCGCGGGAGCTTGGCGGTGGACGACTGGCCCAAGTCGCGGCGGCGCTTGCAGTCGCACTCTCCCCGGTGCCTCTGTTCGAGGGAACGGAATTCCAATATACGACTTTCGATAATCTGTGGTGGGTATTGATTGCCTATTTCATGATTCGCTTGCTGAAGACGGAGAATCCGCGCTGGTGGCTGGCGATTGGCGCGACGGTTGGCATTGGCCTGTTGACCAAGTACACCATCTGTTTTCTGGTGGCTGGAATTCTCGGCGGATTGCTGCTGACGAGCGCGCGCCGTTTTCTTCTAAGCCGATGGTTCTTGGGCGGGGCTGCGCTGGCGCTGCTGATTTTTCTGCCGAATCTGGTGTGGCAGGTACGTCATGGTTTCATCTCGCTGCACTTCTTGCAGCACATTCACGCGCGTGACGTCGGCGAGGGGCGGGCGAATGGATTCTTGCGCGATCAGTTCATGATTTGCACCAATCTGTTTGCGGCACCGTTGTGGATTGCGGGGCTGTTGAGTTTTTTGCGCGATCGGCGATATCGGATGCTGGCGTGGATATATCTAGTTCCATTTGCGCTTTTCTTCTTTGGGAAGGGACGAGGCTACTATCTGGCGGCCGCGTATCCCGTGCTAATGGCGATGGGCGCCGCGGCAGGGGAACGTTGGCTCGCGTCGCTGTCGCGGCTCTGGCGGCGGACGGTTGAAAGCGTGTTTTTCACGGGGCTGGCGGCTTGCGGACTGTACATCTGTGCGTTGGTTTTGCCGATAGCGTCCAGCGGCAAGCTTAGGGATTTCGCGCTCGCGAACAATGGTGATCTGCGCGAGGAGATTGGCTGGAACGAACTGGTCAAGGCGGTGGCCGGCATTCGGGATTCCCTGCCGCCGGAGCAGCGAGGGAGTGTTGGCGTGTTGGTGGGGAACTATGGCGAGCAGGGAGCGGTCGAGATTCTTGGCCAGAACTACCATCTGCCTGTGCCGATCAGCATGACTAATTCCGCGTGGTTGCGAGGGTATCCGGTGCCACCGCCTTCGACGCTGATCGTGCTCGGCTTTTCGGGCGAAGATGCGGAGAGGGCGTTTACTGCGTGCCAGCTGGCCGGACATGACGGCAATCCTTATGGGGTCAAGAACGAGGAGAGCGAGTACCATCCGGACATTTTTGTGTGCGGAGGGCCGAGGTTGGGGTGGCCGGAGTTTTGGAGGGAGTATCAGGCGTTTGGCTAAGGGGCTTTCTCCACTTGATTCTTAACAGACTAGTTGATAGACTAGTTTCATGAAAACGGTTGGGGCCTTCGAGGCCAAGACCCATCTGAATGAGTTGCTACAAAAGGTTTCCAAGGGCGAGACCATTCGCATCACCCTGCGCGGAGTTCCGATCGCAAAGTTGGTTCCGGACGATGAAGGCGAGCGCAAGGACCTCAAGGAAGTGGTCCGTGAGATTCGAGAAATTCGGAAGGGCGCAACCCTTGGAGGGTTGACTATACGCGAGCTGATCAATGAAGGCCGGCGCTACTAAACGTCTGGTGTTGGATGCCTCCGTTGCCGTGGCGTGGTGTTTCCCTGAGGAAAGCACAGCCTTTACAGAAGGAGTGCTGGACCTGCTCGCGTCAGGAACTGAAGCCCTCACAGCCGCCATTTGGCCGTTTGAAGTGGCAAATGCGCTTCTGATGGGGGAGAAACGCAAGCGCATCTCCATAGCCCAGGTCACCACCGTGCTGCAGCGTATTTCCGCTCTTTCGATCACGGTAGATCCCATCCGCACCGATGCGGCATTCGGCCAGATTCTGTCCGTAGCTCGTCAGGAACAACTGACGGAATATGATGCGGCTTACTTAGAACTTGCGCTGCGTGAAGGGTTGCCATTGGCCACGCTGGATACCGGATTGCGGAGGGCGGCGCGGAACGCGGGGGTAGGGTTGGTGGCAATCTAAGTTCAGTCTGGAGGAGCGTAACGTGAAGACCATCGTTTCCCTGATCCTAGCTTTGCTTCTCAGTACTGGATGTGCTCGGAAAGATGAGATATGCGTGAAGCACTTGGAAGTCCCAGACTACCCGAGGATTGCACTGTTGGCGCGTATTCAGGGTACGGTGACGCTTGATCTTACAATTGCGGCCGACGGAAGAGTTATCTCGGTCAGTGGGTCCGGACATCCGCTATTGAAGTCCGCTGCGGAAGCCAATATCAGGGGATGGGTGTTCTCAGGGTCAACCAAGAGTGCCTCGACAGTCAGGCAACTGACGATCACATTCGAGTACATCATTACGGCGGGCACGGAAGACAATCCGCGTGCCCCAGTTGCGTTTGATCTGCCGGGGCGGGTCCAAATTCGTTCGAACGCCTTGCCCATAGACGTTTGATCTCGGACGCTCGCGCTACTCGACAAACTCCACCCTCGGTTCTATCGAAATAATCCCCGCGCGATAACCCATATCCAGCAACCTGCGGATTGCCTCTTTCCCATCCGGCCCGTAGTCCAGAGTGCGTTCGTTTACGTACATTCCGACAAACCTGTCGGCCATTTGAGGATCGAGATCGCGGGCAAACTGCATGGCGTAGGCCAGGGCTTCCTCGCGATGGTCGAGTGCGTACTGAATGCTGTTGCGCAGCGCGGTGGAGACGCTCGAAATCAACTCCGGGCCCAGGCTGCGGCGGATGGCATTGCCTCCCAAAGGCAGCGGCAGGCCGGTCACTTTCTGCCACCACTTTCCGAGATCCACAATGCGGTGCAGGCCTGACTGATCGTAGGTGAGTTGGCCTTCGTGGATGATTAATCCGGCTTCGTATTTTCCTTGCAGCACGCTGGGGATGATCTGATCGAAGGGAACGACTTCGGTTTCAATTCCAGGGGCAAACAATTGCAACGCCAGATAAGCAGTCGTCAGCTCGCCGGGAATCGCAATCGTCTTACGCTTGATTTCGCTTAGCGGGTACGCCCGGGGGGCGACGATCATGGGCCCGTAGCCTTCGCCAACACTGCCGCCGCAGGTCATGAGCGCGTAGTGGTCCTGAATGTAGGGATATGCGTGGAAAGAAATGGCGGTGACGTCGTACACGCCCTCACCATCACCTTCGGCTTTCATCGCTTTCTGGTTCAGGGTCTGAATGTCGCAAAGGGTATGGGTAAAGCGCAGGCCCGGGACCTGGACCTTGTTGGTGGCCAGACCATAGAACATGAAGGCGTCGTCGGAATCGGGGCTGTGAGCAATGCTGATCTCGCGTGTGCTGTTGGCGGTAAGGCTGGACACTTTTTTTTCTCCGCGAACGAAGTGGGTGGTGAAATTCGAGCGATCAGGTCGCTCAAAGCTCGTGCCCGGTTCCTGAATGACCTGGCTCCGGCGGGCGGTTTTGCGCGTTCGTCAGACGCTGGCGCACGCGCACGTATGCGGACAAAACGGCCCACACCACAGCCCCTGCGGCGACAGCCACGATCAGAAACCACCAGATCATCCGCACGATGAATAAGGATATCAAAAGGGCGGAGGTTTAACCTCAGCGGCCTGGCGGCAGTCCAAGGCGCTCAGAGCCGTGTGGGACCTCTTCTCTCGCCCCTTCGGGACTGGCTTCTGTTCCCCGCCCACCCAGGGCTTGCGCCCTGGGCTGTATTCTTACGCCGCTTCGCTGGCTAAGGACGCTTCACGGCTGCTTGCGGACGCTCCATTGCAGGTCAGCGCACGGGCGTTGCTACTTTCCTGACATCAGGTGTTCAATCTCGTCTGGAGTTTGGGGTAGCTTCTCAGTCAGCTGGATGAGCTTTCCGTCTTTATCCACATAAAACATGTCTTCGATGCGGACGCCTAGTTTTTCTTCGGGGATGTAGATGCCGGGTTCGATGGTGAAAATCATGCCGGGACCGAGGGGCACTGAATAGTCGCCGGCGTCGTGAACGTTCAATCCCACATAGTGGCCGAGGCCGTGGATGAAGTACTTGCCCAGAGGATTGCCGTGAGAATCTTTGCCGTGAGTATTGATGTAATCGTAAGCGGCTTGGTGAATGGAGTCTGCCTGGTTTCTTTGCAGATGCGATTTGCCGGATTGGAATGCTGCCATCGCCGCTTTCTGCGCGCCGAGGACGATTTCGTAGATTTCGCGCTGGCGGGGAGTGAACTTGCCGTTTGCCGGCATGGTGCGGGTGATGTCGGAGGCGTAAAGAGAATACTCGCCGGCAGCGTCTATCAGAACGAGATCGCCAGGCTGAATCGTGCCTGAGTCGTCTGAATAGTGCAGCACAGTGGAGTTGAGTCCCGAACCGACGATGGGAGCGTATGCTGGGCGCTCGCAGCCGCGCTTGCCCCATTCGTATTGCAAGAGGGCTGACATTGCGCGCTCGGTCACACCGGGTTTGATCGCGCGAATGGCGGCGAACTGCGCGGCGATCGAAGCATTGGTGGCTTTGCGGACAAGTTCAACTTCGCCATCATCTTTGACTGTACGCAATGACGCCAGCAGCGGACGGATGTCCTGGTACGAGGTGCCCACCGGGAATGCGTTCGCGGTCTTCAGCCAGCTTAGCGGCTCGGCGGAGTTCGAAATCTGGCCCGCTGCGGGGACGTCGGTGTAAATCTTTACTCCGCGATCCGGGAACAGGCTTACCAGTTGATTTCGCAGGTTGTCCAGGCTTTCGACGCGATCAACTCCAGTCAGTGGTGCGGCTTTCGGATCGTCAGGGCCGAGTTTGGGGCCGGTCCAGCGCTCCTCGGAATAATTCCGGCTGGGGAGAAACAGAATTTCGCCGTACGGCCGGGCCGGAGAATTGTCTTTCGCCTCGCGGGAAGAGACCACCAGCAGCGCAGCGCCAGGCTCGGGCCATCCAGTCAGGTAATAAAAATTATCGTCGGGACGATAGCCATAAATGGCGTTTGGGCCTTCGGCTTCGGAGGGCGCGAACACCAGGGCCACTCCGCCATCGAGTTTGGCCGCCAGTTTTTCGCGGCGGGCATGGTAATCGGAGGCGGGTTGACGGTCGAGAGCGTTAGCAGGCAGACAAAGGGAAACCAAGAAACAGAAGACTGCTGGAATCAGAGCTTTTTTCATGAGGTAATCTATTTTCCTGTCAAAGATTTTGAGGCCGCGACGAACGCGTCCACGTTGCTTTTGTCTACTAGGGCCGATCCGGTGTCAACGAACGCGGGTACGGGAGCAAAACTGTCGCGGGTCCAATCGGAATCCAGGGTGGCCAGGCCTTCGTGGTGCAAATCGTCCAGCATTTTAAGGCCCAGGAAGGCCATGGTGTAAGGCTTCTGGGAGATAGTGGCGGCGATGACTCCTTTTTGAATCCATCCCAGCGTGCCGGGGTCTGCATCCATAGCGATTACGATTCTTCCCTTAATTCCATTATTGTCGAGAACCGTGGCGACTTCGTTCCCCGATATGGCTTCCAGGCACACGAATGCGTCGATGTGTTCCTTCTTGTCATTGCCAAGGAACTGAGTTGTAGTGTCGAAGGCGATGCGGGGGTCGCCCTTGATGTCCACAATATGAGTCACTTTAATCTGGGGATAACCTTCAAGCGCGTCCAGATACCCACGCAGGCGCTCGTTGAGGTTGGGCTGTGAGGGCATGGTGAATACCGCAACGTTTCCTTTGCTGTTGAGTTCTTGCGCGAGCCGTTTGCCGCCCATCTGGCCGGCCTGAAAATTGTTGGTGCCGATGAAGAAAAGCCGCTTGCTGGCGGGCGCGTCGGAATCGAGCGTGACGACCGGGATACCGGCCTTAATCGCGCCATCAATGTCGTCCTTCAGCAGGTTGGCGTCGGCCACGGAAATGAGAATGCCGCTGGGCTTTTTGCTCACCGCACTCTGGAGCGCTTCGCGCTCGGCGGCGGGATCGTAAGAGTTGGGCCCGGTGACCATGTAAGCGACCTTCAGTTGCTGGCCTGATTGTGCGAATCCGGCCCCGGCGCTTTGCCAGTAAGGCACTTTGAGGTTGACGGAAACTAAGATGTAGGTTTCACCGCTGTGCTCGCTTCCGCAACTCAGGAGCGGCGCCAGCCCAGCCGCCAATAGGAGACAAACTGCCAGACGGCGATAAGTCATAGGGGCCTCCTCGCAAGCGTGAAGCGTCTGGCATTCTAAACCTCTGCGCCGGCAAAGGGAAGGAACTCGGTTCAGAGAGTGGGCACTTTGCGCTAAGCACTCTCCGTTAAACCCCGACGGGAAAGGGCTTGGAATGGCTCTCCGCCGCGCTGAGAGACAGCCCGGCGAAACGTCCCTGCAATAGCGACATCAATCCGGTGTACCAATAACCCACTACGAACAGGAGCAGGAACGGGACGGTGAGATAGTTCTCGTTCTGCAAAGCGTAGTAAACCGTCATCGCGAAGTAGCTGCCGATCAGCAGTTCGATCCAGGGAACCCAGCCCAGGCGCTTGCGGTATTTCGTGGCGTGAAGTTTGTCCTTTTTCGATTCGACACGATACTTGGGCGTGCGTGCGAATGCCGTCTGTTTGCCTATGAGGGCCTCAAAAACCGCGATGGTATTGGTGACGGTAAGGCCAATTCCGAGCGCCATCAGGAACGGAAGGTAAAGAAGCGCTCGTGGCCAGGTCTTGGGGAACAGCTCTCGTTGCGAGACCAGATAGAAACTGGAGATCGAGAATGTCGAAGCCAGGAACAAGGGGATATCAATGTACAGCATCTGAAACCAGCCCTGGTAAAAGCGGATGACCATTGCCGGCAGCAGCAGCACCGACAGAACCACCATCAGCGGATAGCTCAAGTTTGCAGTCAGGTGATACCAGGCTTCCAGCTTTACGCGGAAGGGCTGGTCGCTCTTGAGTACGCGGGGAAGGATTTTCTTTCCGGTTTGGATAAGGCCCTTGGCCCAGCGTGCCTGTTGGGTTTTGAACGCGGTCATTTCAACAGGAAGCTCGGCGGGGCACTCGATGTCCTGACGATAGATGAATTTCCATCCCTTGAGCTGTGCACGGTAGGAGAGATCGGTGTCTTCGGTGAGGGTGTCGTGCTGCCAGCCGCCGGCGTCTTCAATCGCCTGACGCCGCCAAATTCCAGCAGTTCCGTTGAAGTTGAAGAACACATCGTGGCGCGCTCGTCCGGAGTGCTCGAGGACGAAGTGCCCGTCGAGGAGAATAGCTTCGACCTCGGTGAGAAAGGAGTAATTGCGATTGATGTGGGTCCAGCGCGTCTGCACCATGCCGACCTTCGGATCGGTGAAGTGGTGGATGGTCCGCAGCAGAAAATCCGGGTGCGGCACAAAATCCGCGTCGAAGATTACGACAAACTCGCCCATCGCCATTTTCAAGCCTTCGTGTAGCGCGCCCGCCTTGTATCCCGCGCGATTGGTGCGATGAATGTAAGTTACGGGATGTCCCTGCGCTGCGTAATGTTCGACCAGAGCGCGGGCTACGTCCACGGTTACGTCGGTTGAGTCGTCGAGCAGTTGGATTTCGAGCTTCTCGCGCGGGTACTCCAGTCGGCAAATGGCTTGCAGCAGGCGGTCCACAACATACTGCTCATTGAATATCGGAAGCTGGACGGTGACGCGAGGCAGTTCGGAAAACTCCTGCTCCGGTCTTACGCTCTTATTTTTCTTCTTCTTGTAATAGAGATACACCAGGGTATAGCGGTGCACTCCATACGACGCCAGCAGAATCAGGACCACAAAATACGGGATCAACAAGGCCATGTCGAAGGCGTTGGCTTTGTACAGACCCTTGAAAGTGGTATCGAAAAAATGCTGGCGGACGTATTGTGAGAAGCCATGCTGGGCCAGAAGTACGGCGAAGGCTGGAATTGACAGGGTCATGAACTGGGACGGCCTGGCCGGCCCCCGCTAAAGGCAGGGCAACCAAGAGGTTACCATTGTAAATGACATCGGGCAGTGCCGTGATATCCTGAATACAGTAGCTGCGTTCGTCCTTTTGGGCAATTCCTCCGCAGTTCCCTAGAAAACGAAGAGAAGCAGAACCATGATTTCAGTCGGCAACGTGTCCATGCGCTACGGCGCCAAAATACTGTTTGATGAAGTATCCACAGGCTTTACGCCGGGGAAACGCTATGGCCTGACGGGGCCGAACGGGGCGGGGAAGTCCACGTTTATGAAGCTGCTGTCCGGCGAGCTTGACCCGCAGAAGGGGACGGTTGTCCGCCCGAAAAAGCTGGGAGTGTTGAGCCAGGACCAGTTTGCCTTCGACCGCTATCGCGTGATTGATACGGTGATCATGGGGAACAAGCGGCTGTGGGCGGCTTTGGAAGAGCGCGACAAGCTTTATGCGAAACCTGAGATGACCGATGCGGACGGCATGAGGCTGGGCGAGTTGGAAGGCATTGTCGGCGAGGAAGACGGATACACCGCCGAGAGCGACGCAGCCGTCCTGCTTCAGGGCCTGGATATTCCGGACGAGATGCACGAACGGAAAATGGGCGAGTTGCCCGGCGGGCATAAAGTTCGCGTGCTGCTGGCGCAGGCGCTGTTTGGACATCCGCAGGCGCTGTTGCTGGACGAGCCTACCAACCATTTGGATTTGGACTCCATCCATTGGCTGCAGGGGTTTCTGAATCAGTTTGAGGGCGTGTTGATCGTTATCTCGCACGATCGGCATTTTCTGAATCGCGTGTGCACCCACATCGCCGACATTGACTACGAAACCATCATTACTTATACCGGCACTTACGACGACATGGTTGTCGCGAAGACGCAGGTGCGATCGCAGATTGAAAGCCAAAATGCGCAGCGGGAAAAGAAGATTTCGCAGTTGAATGACTTCATCGCACGCTTCTCGGCGGGAACGCGATCGAGCCAGGTGCAGTCGCGGCGAAAGGAAGTGGAGCGTCTTCAAGTGACGGAGCTGGCGAGGTCAAACATCCAACGTCCATATTTGAAGTTTGAGCAGAAGCGACCGTCGGGGAAGCACATTCTGGAAGTGGAAGGCGTGAGCAAGTCCTATGGCAAGACTCCGGTGGTACGCAACTTCACCGCCAGCGTTACTCGCGGAGAGAAAATCGCCTTGATGGGCAGAAATGGCGCGGGCAAAACGACTCTGGTGAGTGCGTTGCTGGCGAATTCTCCGACCATTTCGAATGCCGAGCTGCGCAAGACCAGCGGCTATGACGGCGACTTTCTGGACGACGGAAAAGTTATCTGGGGACACGAAGCTTCCGTCGGATATTTTGCCCAGGACCACAAAGCGCTGATCGAACCGGGGACTACGGCGTTCGAATGGCTGCATCAGTGGGATCCTGCCGCCGCGCACGAAGAAATTCGTGGCCTGCTGGGACAAATGCTTTTCCCGCGCGAAGATGCTGAGAAGCGCACCGAAATCCTTTCCGGCGGAGAAGCCAGCCGCCTGCTGTTCTGCAAACTGATGCTGCAGAAGCCAAATGTGCTGGTGTTCGATGAACCGACCAATCACCTTGATCTCGAGTCCATTAACGCGCTCAACATCGCACTGCAGCGATACCACGGGACGGTTTTCTTAGTTACGCATGATGAGGATCTGATCGACGAAGTCGCCACCAGGATCTGGCACTTCGAGGGTGATCATAAGATCACCGACTTCAAGGGCGTGTACGAGGAGTATCAGGCAGTTCTGGTGTAGGACAAGAAGCAAACCCCAGCGGCTGGAAGCCGGAAATCTGCATTGCAACTATTCGGCACGAGTGGAACTCGTGCCCTTCCCAGTCAACTTCACGGGAGTTCTCTTGATCCAGGGTGCCCCATTTCTCGCGCCTTTTTGCGAGAAAGCCTGCCCTGAGCGGAGTCGAATGGGTGGGGCTTTTCTATTACGTCGTTACAGTCTCCCGCGGGCGGGCATAAAACAGTAACCCCGCCAACGCCAGCCTGATCAGCGCTGTGGCCCAGATCAAATACCCGGGATAGATACCGTCGAGTAGCTTAACGGACAGCACCGCCGAAAGGCTGAGAGCGCAGAGACCCACAATCAGCCCGTCGATGACGGCGACGTTGCGCGCCGGGTCGCGGGGGCGGCGACAAACAGCATCACACTGACCATCAGCATCACCCCACCAAATCCCTTGATCAACGACAGCAACAAGTTGGAAACCTCGGACGCCGGAGGATGCATGAACAACTGCATGATGAGCGGCTTGCCGCTGAGGATCATAAACACGCCTGCAACTGCGATCAGCGCCGACACCAGCCGCAATACGAACGACAACGCACGGTAAGGTGGTTTTGACATGGGATTAGACCCTCCTTCTCACGGCGGGACTATATCACGGGGGAAAGCCCCACCCGTTCGACTGCGCTCAGGGCAGGCTGTCTCGAAAGTCACGAGACATGGGGCACCCTAAGTCTTCCTGGATGGAGACGTCGGCCAAGCCTAAGAACTAGGCCGCCTTGCCGGCGGAACTAGAGACCGCAACTGGCTGATTGCGGAACCGCTTGACCGCAAAAATCGTCAGCACCACGAAAATCGCCATCACAACCAGTTGCGCGACCACGAAGGGCGCTTCCTTCTGCGTGGGAGCCAGCGCCTTCAGGGCTGGCACCTTTTCGAACGACTGCACCACCAGGACAAATGTGTTGAGATACAGCGCAATCGCGGCGCTGATAACGTAAGTCCGGCGCCAGCCTGCAGCGAGGTGAAGCGGGTAACGCGCGACGATTGCGATCGCCAACACCACCAGTGAGATGATGCCGACCTTATTTGCGGGCGAAAGGTGATCGCCGATGGGGAAGCCGAAGCCGGTCACGCTGGTCAGCACCGTAGTGGTGAGAAAGATCGCAGTCCAGCGGTCGAGCCGCTTCCCGCCGAGCAGTCCGTACACTACGACAAATCCTGAGGCAATCCCGACCAGGCTGATCAATTCGTGGATGAGAGTGTAGGTCGCGGTGGACATTCCGAGAATCGTAGTCATGGCGATCGTGGGGCGTCCTTTCAGGAAAAACGTCCCTGATACTACTCTGCCGAGGCGGAACTTTCCATGTTTACTGAGGAGTTAACGCTAGGCAGTCAAAGCCTGGATGGCGCCATCAAAACCACGAATTTCTTAAAAATTCCTGGCGAAAGCGCCGCAGGTTAGGCTAATATTCTTCGGACTTTCTTCGCGTTTCCCCGCCAATTCAGTGCGCTGTACTCGAAGAGTCGAGATCTGTTTCCAGGAGTTCCCCGGTGAAAACTGTTTTATTTCTTGCGGCCGTTCTCGGTCTAGGCGGGAGTGCGGCCGCGCAGACCTTTTCCTGCCCCTCGGGCACAGAGGACATGTTGAATTACTTTGTGATGTCGTATCCCAATCGCGTTGACCGTTATATGGGGCCCGGCAACGTTAACCCAATCTACAGCTCGATCAATCCCGAACTGCAGTCCGTTTTTGCCACGCAGGGATATTTCGTGTGGACCAAAAGCGTGAGCGGTTATCCCTGGGACGTGAAAACATTCGATGCCAATTATGTGTACGACCGGAGCACGGAGCTGCATTGGATCGATCCGAGCAGCTTTAAGCGATTCAACACCGATCTGCCCATGTCGCCGCGCTGCGTGCCGGCCAACCGGGCCAGCCACAACATCCACATTACTCCGGCTCAGTCGGCCTTCACTTTCTATAACAGCTGCACGGCGCAGCAAACGTCGAACTTAGGATACGTGGTGAACTCCGTCACCAAGCCATCGTTGACCGACACCGGCGGCAGTCTCGGACAGGTAAGGACGCGGCAGTTCAAGTATCAGTACGGTTGCGACTTGAACTACTCGAACTGTACGGATATGGAGGTGTACAGCCTGGGATATCAGATTGGACTGTATGACTGGAAGCACTACGTCGCGCAAAGCGGGTCGTGGTGGCTGAAGCAGGAATCCATTATTAACAACTTCAGCATTGGCCAGACAACGCCGCTGTTTATGTGTACCAACACTTATCAATGAAGGAGCAGGTCAGGACGCACCACTCTTTGGCCTAACCCAGACCGAGGGTGCCCCATTTCTCGCGTTTTTTGAAGCTGTGAAAAAACCGTTTTCCGGAAGCTGCGAAGAGACGCGAGGGTTGATCTTGCAGTAGAGGAAGGGGTCTAGGTTGACGGAGAAGTAGTTTTAGGTTCCGCCGAGCGGTTGCGGGTTTAGCCGGGGAGTA
>WNFC01001017.1_pt1 | contig 32992 bp, 37 predicted proteins | sample 5400541 | NCBI WGS metagenome assembly WNFC01 (sample SAMN13153342, study PRJNA577476) | soil metagenome | isolation source: 120 cm saprolite under Douglas fir tree site 2 hole 2 replicate 1 | place: USA:California | collected 2015-04-18
GTCATATTGCCTGACGGCATCAACCATGATCTTAAGCGCGGGATCGATAATCGCGCGGGCGCGCTCCGGGTCGAGGTCTCGCATCAGTTCAGTCGAGCCCTTGAGGTCGGCGAACAGCGCGGTGACCGTTTTACGTTCACCCTCGAGTGCCAACACAGCGGCTGACTGATCCGGCGCGGTTCCTATTTCAGGTGTCAATGGTCGATTCGCAGCAACATCCGCCGCCGCGCCGCCGGTTGGCGCCGCACCGCAATTGCCACAGAAACGCTCACCCGCCTCGTTCTGCACACCGCAAGAAGGGCAGACAAGGGTCAGCCGCTCACCGCATTGCGAACAGAAGCGGCGCCCGGCACGGTTCTCGGTTCCGCATTTCGCGCAGTGCATTGATGTTCCGCCGCTCCGCGCTCTTCAGTGGCACAGACTCGCAGCCTGTGGGGTTTCTTTTCTTCGAGGAGTCACAACAGCCTGTGCTTGGTTTGATCGAGCAGACGGATCAGGCGGCGCGCGGCTTCATCGTCTGCTCGACCGAATGGCCGACCCTTTGTCACCGATCACTTCGCCGTTCTCCATCACCAATTTTCCGCGCAGAAAGGTCATCACCGGTGCACCTTTTACTGTGCGGCCGTCCCACAGCGAGTAATCGCACCGTCCACGATAACGATGCCGTCCCAGGGTCAATTCTTTGTCCTGATCGAGCAAGACGAGGTCAGCGTCGGAGCCTACTGCAATGGCGCCTTTTCGCGGATAAATCCCGTACATCAGCGCCGCGTTCTCGGATAGCACTCGCGCGAGCGTGACCAGATCGATACCACGCCGGTTGATTGCTTCGTGGAATAGCAGCGCGAGCGTGTCGGCAACTTGCATGTTCACGCCGACGCGGCAATCGCAGAAATCGCCGCTTTCTTTGAAGCCCGCCGAATAGGTAAGACTGTCGGTGTCGACCACAGAGAGCGTACCTTCCCGGATTCCGCGCCAAAGCCGCTCGCGATCCTTGTCGAATCGAATCGGCGGCTGGATTTTGCCCTTTGCAGCCGCGCCCTTCGCGTCCATCTCGGGCGCTGTGGTTGAGAGAAAATAGGCGATGGTTTCAGCGACGATGGGAAGCCCCTGCGCCTTCAGTGCGGTGCGCCACTGCAGACCTCCGTCAGGTGTACCAGTCAACCTACACTCTTGCCGACTAGTGGTCTGTAACGTTGAAAACGATAGTGGACGGTCGTATCGAAACGAAGCCGGACGTCCCCCACCTAACCTCCCCCTGGTCAGGGGGAGGGATTTCCAGCGATACCGATTTCAATGTTACAGCCCACTAGTTGGTGGTGATTCGCGCAACCGTCGTGCGTCAGCGCCGCCAACTAGTCAGGGCGAATAGGATATAACCTCAGCGCATTGTCCCACATGATCTTGCGCTTGCTCCCGGCCGAGACTCCCGGCAGTTCGAGCAGTTCTTTGACCGCAGATATGTAGCGACGGCCTTCCGGATGAGCAAAATCAGTCGCGGTCACGATATTGTCGTCACCCAAAACGTCGATCACCTGCTTGATGCCGGGGTCGTCCTGGTCAGCGGAGATGTAGCATTGGCGTCGAAAATATTCGAGCGGACTGAGCTTCAGACCTGGAATTTCCAGCCCGCGAAAGCCGCCTTGTACACTCGCGGCGAGCCGATCCAACCAGAAGGCGACCCAGCCGGCGCCCGACTCCAGATGAACCACGCGCAGCTTCGGATGCCGTTCCAGCACCCCGCCCATAATCAGGGCGGCGCAGGCCAGCATATTACCTATGGTGAAGGCGACCGTGGTCTGCGCAGTCCGCAATCCGGGAAGATAGTGATAGAGCATGTCGTCAGCCGCGGTTCCGGTGCCGGTATGAATAGCGAGCGGCACGTCCAGTTCCTCCAGCGCATTCCAGAGCGGCTCGTAAAAACTGTCATATAAGCGATGGCTGCCGACCGGCACCGGATTTATATGCACCGCTTTGAAGCCGAACTGATTGACGCAGCGGCGCGCCTCGCGCGCAGCCTCCTCTGCATCGCGGAGATCGAGCGAAGCAGCGCCAAACACGCGTCCGCCAGCTTGCGAGCAGAAGTCGTGCAACCAGTCATTGTAGGCGCGCCGATAAGCGGCGGCCGTATCCGCAGCCATGTCCGGAACGGCAGTGCTCAATAGCCCAATTGTCGGATAAACGACCATATAGTCGATGCCGGTCCGTTCCATCGCCTGGGAGTAGGTTTCCGGGGCGAATCCTTTGCGCGCGAACTCCAAATAGGCTTGCTCATGTCCTGGAAGTACCAGCGGCTCACCCAGATCGAACGTAAGGCCGCCGAAGCGAGCGCGCCGTTCATCATTCAGCGGGTCACGGCCGAACGGCATTGAGTATTCCGCGCCGCCAGCACCTGGAATAACCAGCTTGAAGCGGAAGGCGAGCGGTTCGCCGGAGTATTCGGACCAGGCAACCGGGAGCGGCGAGCGAAACTTGGGCTCCAGGTACTTCTCGAACATATCAGCCGGTTCGATAACGTGCGCATCACTGTCGATCAATCTGTAGCCGTCAAGCATTGCTGTTCTCCCTCATGACGCTGGACAACCTTGAAATGGGCGATTCTCGAAGCCACCTGACTCGTTGGGCGCAATCGGTCGAAAATCCCTTCTATCGCAATTTACGGCGGCAGGCCAAACGGAGTTGCGGCGCCGGCCGGCAGAAACGACCCGCTGAAGATGAACTTCAGGTCGAAGTCGGCTGTGGCAGGCGCTAAGATGGCCAGGTGCCGGAGTTTTCATTCACTCCAGATCTATTCGCACCTTTCCGTTTCACCAGAAGAGGTGAAAGAAGCGCTATGAGCTTCAGCGACGAACCAGGCATTCCGTGTCAGCCACTGTGTCATACCTACTCGATTGTCGCCCGGGACCCCCTGACCGGGCAGCTCGGTGTGGCCGTCCAGTCCCATTATTTTTGCGTCGGCGGAGTAGTCACTTGGGGGGAAGCTGGTGTTGGTGTGGTGGCAACCCAGGCGATGGCAGATCCCGCGTACGGTCCCCGCGGACTTGAGCTGATGCGGGCGGGCAGCAGTGCGCCCGCAGCGCTCGCGAAGCTGGCCGCTGCCGACCCCGGCCGCGATGTCCGCCAGGTTGCGATGGTTGATAGCGAAGGCCGCGTCGGTGCGCATACCGGCTCGTCAACCATCGCAGAAGCCGGCCATATGGTTGGCGACGGCTTTTCCGTGCAAGCCAATATGATGCTGCGGAATACGGTTTGGGTGGCGATGGCTGACGCCTATCGCTCGGGGCGGGGCGAGTTGGTGGATCGTTTGCTTGCCGCGCTGGACGCCGCAGAGGCCGAGGGCGGCGATATTCGTGGGCGCCAATCGGCGGCGCTGCTGGTTGTGGCAGCAAAATCCTCCGAGCGACCCTGGTTGGACAAGGTCTTTGATATTCGCGTCGACGACGCGCGTGAGCCGTTGGTCGAACTCAGGCGGCTGGTCGGCGTCAGCCGCGCGTATGAGCATCTGAGAAGGGCACAGGCGGCGCTCGCGCGTGGCGATTCGAGCGCGATGAATACCGAGTTCGAGCAGGCGGCGCTGCTCTGCGGCGACAATCCAGAGATGCATTTCTGGCATGCTGTCGCACTGATGAGATCCGAACGCATCGGCGACGGGCTGGCGTTACTCGGCAAAATTGCGGCGCGCGATGCGAACTGGCGAGAACTGGCTCTGCGCCTGCCAGAGTCAATGTTGCCGATTAGCGAGGAGCTGCGGCAGCGGATCCGGCAACTGTCGTGAAGATTATGGCGAACGCGGAATGGATGAGCGCAGTAATGAGGAGACGGGTATGTTGTTGAGGCTTGCAATAATGGCCTGTGCTCTTTGGCCGTCACTCGTTCGCGCAAGTTCGACGGAGGCCCCACCACTAAAATCCTACTCTCTTCAAAGGGATCGAATATTCGTGGCCGGCGTCTCCTCTGGCGGAGCGATGGCGACGCAGCTCGATGTCACTTATTCGCCGACCTTTAAAGCTGCGGCAATTCTCCCGTATGATTGCGCAGAAGGTGATCAGAATAAAATTGGCAGCTGCTCTTCCGGCTTACCTCAAATCGAGGTGAAGGAGCTGGAACGAACCACCAACTCATGGGCCGAACACGGTCTCATTGACCCTCCGCTGAAGCTCCTGCTCAGAAGAGCGGAGCACAGATGCGGGCGCTTTACAAAATCGTGATGCGGGTGGTGGGAGGCTCAACCGCCGAGTTGAACGAGTTAGTGACCGGGATCGAATTGCCTAGACGCAAGCCAGGTAGAGGAACCCTCACCCACACCAGCTACGCTGAATGCTCCAGAAAAGTGTGGTAACAATAAAGCGCGTTAAGAGATGGGGCACGAGCCTCTTAATACCGCTCGAACTGTGGCTCCTCTTTTCCAGTGCTGGCATTTTGTTAGCAAGCAATCAGTTCACTGCTGTAGATGGGGCCATGCGCTGCTTGAGCGTTTATTGGCATCGTCCGCCCTACCTTGGACCGAACAACCATCTGCTCTACCCCCTCAATGTGTGGATGTGGTGGCGTCTGGCCCAAGCTGTCGGCGTTCGCGCCGACGGACCGGCAACTTTCCTTCATCTCGTCGCCGCGATGAATGCTATCTGTGCAGGGGGCGCTGTGGCGGTGGTCCATATGCTGGTTTGGCGTTTCACGCAAGGCTGGAAGACCTCACTGCTCGCAGCCCTTGTTTATGGTCTGTCATCGGTGCTGCTCGCGCACGCGACCACCAGCGCGGAGCCTATGGTCGGTTTGCTCGTGAGCCTCTTCGCTGTTCTCGCGACAGCCGCAGGACTTCGACGTGATCGTCTCACGCCGCTGTTTATCGGCGGCGTTTGCCTTGCGCTTGCACTTGCAAACTATGAATCGATGTTCCTCGTCGCCCCGCTGCTCTACTCGCTTTGCCTGATCTGGCCGGGGAAAGAGGGTGCCTCCGATTGCACTCTCCCGATTCGGCGGTCAATCCTCCGGTTGCTTATCATAATGCTCGGCACTGTCGCCGGCGTCGTCACGATTTATGGGTCGGCGTACTACAGTCTCGGCACTACAACTGTGAACGAGATGTTACGGGCATTCCTCCAGTTCGGCGGTGAGCCCGAAGTCTATGCGGGATTCCGTATCTCGAAACTTGCGAATCTTCCGTTAGGGCTGATTGACAACTCGATAGCAGTTCTGCCCAGCGACTATCAGGGACTCAGGTGGCTGCTTAGTACGCGGAAGATCGTTTCAGTAGCCGCTCTCGTGGGTATCTTCGCGTTGGTCGCGATTGCGTTGATCCTGTTCGCGCGCTCCGTTGGACCGCTATGCCAATCGCGCTGCGCCAAGGTGTTCGGCTTGGCCTGCGCGATTGGTCTTTTGTTTGAGTTGTTCCCGCTGCTGTATTGGGACCCGATGTACGGCAAACTCTGGCTCCAGCCGCTGGCCCTGATGGTAATATCAGGAGGTGTGCTGGCAGGTCGGATGGATGCGGCCTCGGCTCACCGCTGTGGCGGCGTTGTGGTGGTCATTATAGCACTGGAAGTGTGCATCAACCTGCCGCGGGTGGTATTCGCTCATATCGAGCCGACCAGATGTCTGGACGATGCCTCAAAGGCCGCAGAACTTATTGGTTCGCACGATAAGGTGGTCACGGATTTTGACCCTGTCTCTTCGTTATGGATGGCGCTCTACGACAACGAACCCTCGCGCACCTTGTTGTTTCCGGCAACGCCGGCATCGGCTTCGCTCACAAGGCTCGATCGCTGGACTTGGGAATGCAAGCGTTCAGGATGCCGAATCATGTTCGTCGCGCTGCTCGAGCAACCGAGGGATGTGTGGGACGCCTTTCTCGAGAAGCGCCTGAAGGTGCACTACGGCACCTTCGATCGCTACCGCCACTCCAGTCAAAGCATTGAGAGATTCTCCTGCGAGAACGGCAGCTTGCGCGTCTACGAGCCGGCCACTATTCAAATGGAAGTTCATTAGTTGCCCAGAACTACCCTGTATTACAGACTCAACGTGTTTCCGGTAATTGTACCGTCGTTGACCGATCGTCGCGAAGATATCCGCTCGCTTGCCAACCACCTCGTTGAGAGATTCGAGCGTGAATGTGGCAAGAACCCCCGCTGTCCGTGTCAAACAACAATTTCGGCCGACTGACCTCGGATTTCCGCCGCGTACTCGAACATTGCCTCGGTGGTGTCAACGGGCCGACTGGTGGCGCGCTGGCTTAGCTCGATGACGATTATGGATTCCGTCAGATTGCACGGCTGCAATCCAGGCCGCGCCACCACAGCGCCGCCTTAAGCTACGTGGAACGCGTGCTCAGGCCGATATCCGCCCTCGACGGCGGTCGAGCTCCACGCGCTTCAGTGCGACGCTTCGTAGTGCTTGTCTGGACTGCCGGCAGGCACCAGCCAGAGCGTTCCATCCGGATAATTGAGCGTCATTGTGAATCGCTCCAACACGGGATTGCCGATAATCGCAGCCACCAACGGATCGGCCAGCGCACCTTTTTCATCCATGCTGAAGATGGTTTTGTCTATACCCTTCAGAATGTTGGCTCCGAGTTGCAGCGACGAAAGCTTGCCAACCTGACCTTTGGACCAGCCGCCGAAGCCGGTCGCGACAATGCCGCGCGTCGGCAGCAGCGGTATCATTGCTGAACCACTGAACCATCGCGGTAGCACCTCGGGGTGCGCATCGATAAAGGGTTTGCTCACGAGGATAGTAAACGAGCCGGTATCCAGCTCGCACGTGCCGTTAATGCGCGCGAGCTGGCACTGCATCGCTGGGACCGTTCCACTGAATAACAGCGGTATCGGCGAGCCGCCTGGTGACGTCAGGCGGAACGCTTCAGGAGTGCGCAGCGTCATGCGGCCAGCAGCGTAATCGATCGTAGTAAGGAATCGTGCCGGTAGCTCATAACCAATCAGGCCTTGGACCTCTCGTCTTGGCGTTTGACCAAATGGGACGTAGGTGTTCCGAGGCCCGAGTTGCGTTATCAGGAAATCCTGCCCGGTGAGAGTGGCGGCGCCTATGGAGATCCGGTCAACGCGGGTGAGTTGCATCTCGCTTGAGCGTCCACCTATGCCGCCAGCGCGCAGAGACCCCACGGGGCTAGCGCCGACTTCCCAGGCGACTGTCGGATCCATGATGTTGCGGCCACCGGTATCGAACCAAAAATGAAACGGACCTTTTCCGTTGATCTGTACATCGACGAAAATGTGGTTGTCGATCATTTCAATCGGAACGCTGGTCTCGCCACCCGGCAAAGCGAAATCACTCGCCGTCGTAGCCGGGCGGCGTAAATGCGCCGCGATGTCGCGAACATCGGTCGCGACGCTGGTTATTTCAATCGTTTGCCGAAAACCGTTGTCATTCGTGGTGATCCCCTTGTGCGCGATCATCAGACCCTCGATGTTCTGATAGTCGGAGAAGCTCGTTGTGCTGGTGTGCCCACGTGAGATCACAACCTCACGCGCGAGCAGCTCGGTCGTGGGGTCAAACCACAATTGCTGCTGATTTCCATGCACGGGCGTCAGCGAGATGACCTCGTATGATTTCCCTTCTTCCGTGCGGACACCGAGATATAAGACGGTCGCGCCACCATAGTGCGGGGTGAAAAGAGCGTAGCTTTCGTTGAACACTCTGCTAGCGCTTTCCGCGATCGCACCCGGGCCATTCTGTGCCAGCACGACCCCCTTGGAATCCTTCATCCACGCGACCTTTCCATCGTAGCCTCTGGCGCCGGTGAACGGACCCGCATCGACTGACTCCAGATATTGTCCGGTGGTCAAATCGATCCATGACTCGAAAGTTCCGCTAATACCAGCCGCGTCCAGCTTTCCGGTTAGATGGAGTGTGTGCACTCGACTGAGCCCAGGACCAAGCGCGGCGCGGGCGCGGCTGATTAGGTTAGAAAGCTGGTCGCTTTGTGCGGCACAAAAAGGTTTCACAGAAATGGTCAGCGCTGCAACGACCATGATGATTAGCCACTGCGATAACCGGCACTCTATGCGAGACGCATAACTGCGCCTCCGGATAAGCTCGCACCGCGGATATTTCATTGTCACCAAAACCCTCTCATCACAGCATAGAACGGCTCAGGTGACTTATAAATGGCTGGGGGAAATCGTAGAGTGCCCGCGCGCTCAAAAGGGGCCGCGATTGGCTCGATCGAACGCGATTTCGTTCAGGCGCCGCTCGCTGCGGATGGCTTTAAGCGCGGCTTCGCGGGTGGTTTCGAACTCTCGCGCGAGCCACGCTTTTAGCCGCTCGATCATTGCGTCAGCCTCCGCAGGCTCATCCAGCAGCACCCGCGCAATTCGACACCTCGTTACGATCCGCTCGATGCCATCGGCGCGCTCCATCGCAAGCGTCAACACCACGGTGTCGGCATTGCGTTCAAGCGGGGCAGCCGCTGAGAGGCGATAAATGCCGCGTCCAGTCGCGATTTCGACCGACATGAGTTAGCACTGAGCTCCCCGAGGGCGGCTCTCCAGCCGCGTTCTGACTCATCCAGCCACTTGCAGCCTGAATCAGGCCGCCCGCGCGGCGGTACCCTTGATCCGATGACCGCGTTCCCAAAACAGTACCACCGGCGCTGCGATGTAGATCGATGAGTAGGTGCCGGTGATTATTCCGATAAACAACGTGAAGGCGGCTGGGCGTAGAATCGGACCGCCTAGGGCGAGCAGCGCTGCAAGCACCGTCAATGCGGTGCCCGAGGTGAGAATCGTGCGCGAGAGCGTTTCGTTGATGGCGCGGTTCATGATCGATTCGAGCGGCTCGCGCCGGCGCTTGGCCGCGTCCTCGCGGATACGGTCCGACACGATAATCGTATCGTGCACCGAGTAGCCAATCACGGTCAGCAACGCAGCCAGCGTGGTCAAGTCGAACTCGAAGCGCGACAGTACCAACCCGCCACTTACCACTAACACGTCGTGAATCAACGCGATGACCGCGCCGGCACCGAAACTCCAGCTTACACCAGCAAATTGCCAGGCGATGTATACACCCATGAAAAGCGTCGCGACCGCGACCGCGAGAAAACCGTCGACGCGCAAGTCGTGGCCAACCTTGGCGCCGACTGTCTCGACCCGCAGCACATGAGCCTGGTTGCTGGAGCCGTAATTTTCGTTGAGCGCACCCTCGATGCGCGTACCGAGGCTGCCGATGTTCTTGACTTTTTCGAACCTGACGAGGAATTGATTTTCGCCCTTGGCACCGAAGTCCTGCACGGTAATTTCGCCCAATTCGAGCGCGCCCAGGGCCTGCCTTATTTGGTCGCCGGAAGTCAGTTTATCGAACTTGATTTGGACGACGCTGCCGCCGGCGAAATCGACGCCGTAGTTGAGGCCGACAAAGAGCAGCAGGAAGATGGCAGCGATATTGATTACGGTCGAGAGCGCGACAAAGCGATAACGCTTGCCGACAAAGTCGACGTTAATGTCGGGCGGAATAAGCTGTAGAGACATTCCTTCTGTTGCTCCTCGCCGCGGGGCCGGACAGCGTCATCCAGCAGCCCTCTCCCGGGTTTGCGCCGAGGCCTTGGGGCCACCCCGTTCAACTTAAAAGAGACGTACTCGTAGGAAAATTACCCGGAAGCCACACCAAAGGAAAGGAGCGGCAAACTCACCCAATACTATGGGCTGCGGTGCCGGCTTTGGCGCATTTTGCGCACGTGTTGTTTTGATTGTTGGGATCTTCCTGCAGCCCTTCATCGAGGGAATGACAGACCTTCAGACAGCGCACGCAAATGAAGTAAATTCCTTCGATTGTTTTGTTGATCCGTTCACGATTGAGGATGCGGCCCTTGAGTTTTTCGATGCGGATACCGAGCAGTTCCTGGTACTGGCGCTTAATCTTGCGGCGGCCAGCTTCATCCTTGGGCAGGTCGGCATCTTCATCGCTGACTTCGGTCGCATCGGCGAACCCGGCATACAATTCGCGCTTGGAAGACTTGGGCTTGCGGACTCTCGCCATGGCCTGCGCAGCCTCCGTTACCGTAGGCGGCCGATGTAGCCGCAATTCTTTTCGCATACAAGAAAGAATCCCCGCCGTCCGTGACCAGCGAAGAGGGTCACCTTGCTATCGGCGCCACAGTTGGGACAGAGGTGCTTATGCTGAAGCTGGGAGCCTCGCTCGGCAGTTCTCGCCTTTTTTTCCGCCATAATGTTTTTTCTTCCTGCTTAAAGTTGTTGAACAGACTTAAAAGCCGGCCAACCTTTTCCCCGACAGCCTGCGCCAGTCCATCGAGTTTGGCCTCATTATCCCACGCCGTGAACCGCCAAAAAAAAGACCCGGCCATCGCTTAGCCTGATGCATGCATCGGATGAATCGCGATCGCCGGGGTTCCGTTTCCAGCGTAAGCGCTGCCCCGAGCCGCAGTCAAGCGTCGTTCGGCTTTCTCGGGATGCGTAAGCGGACGCAACCCAAAGGCTCGTGTTGCTACTAACGCACTTGCGCGATCCGGGCGCGCGGTCTAAGCCTTGATTCAATTTGAATCGTCCCCTCAAAGAGCACGACGCTGTCCTGTTTATTGATCGCAAGGCTCGCCGCTATCTTAAGCTTTTGCGTCCGGGACAAAAGATAATCATCCGCGGCGAGATCCGTAGCGAGGAGCTCTATGGGTTGGAAGAGGGCTCGCGCGTCAAACTTAGCTCGGGTGAAACGTTCCTGGTGTTGCGGCCGACCTATGCTGACCTCATACCTCATTTGCCCCGCGCGGCTCAGGTAATCTATCCGAAGGACACCGGGCCGCTGCTCATATGGGGTGACGTTTATCCGGGCGCGACCGTGATCGAAGGCGGTGTCGGCGCGGGCGCATTCACGATCGCATTGCTGCGAGCGGTCGGTCCCCAAGGGCGTGTGATCTCGTATGAAGTGCGCGAGGACTTTGCCACCCGCGCGCGCCGCAACGTCGCCGATTTCCTGGGTGAGGCGCCACAATGGGAGCTGAAGCTGCGCGATCTTTACGAAGGATTCGACGAAACCGGCGTCGATCGTCTGTTTATCGATTTGCCGGAACCTGGAAGAGCGCTTGAAGTAGTGGCACGTGCGTTGCGGCCAGGCGGGGTGTTCGTCGCCTACGTGCCCACTGCAATACAGTTAAAGGACACGGTCGAGGCGCTGCAGCAGCGCGCCGATTTTGCCGAAATCGAAAGCTTCGAAACCCTCTTGCGCAACTGGCAGGTTAAGGGAATGAGCGTCCGCCCGGTACATCGGATGGTCGCGCACAGCGCTTTTATCATTGTTGCCCGCCGGCTGGCCGAAGGCACCCGGTCGAAACCGCCGGAGTCTGCCGCCGGCGCACCAGAGAAATTCCCTTTTGATGAGTCAGAGAGCTGATGGAGGCTATCGCCATGGCGAAAACATACACCACCGCTGAAATTGCCGAATTGCTGCAAAAAGTCAGCAACTGGGGCCGCTGGGGCGCAGACGATCAGCGCGGCGCACTCAATTACATCTCGAACCAAAAACGCGCGGGGGCCGCACGCCTGGTGCGCACCGGCGAGGCGGTCTCGCTCGCCCTGCCATTGCCGACTCGTCCGGCGCGCGACAATCCGACCCCGGTCACCCACCTGATGATTCGCTCCGGCAACGTCGGTCATCCACTCGGTTCGTGGGGATGCGCCGACTATTTCGCAATCGAACCTCACGGCTTGGCGACCACGCATCTCGATGCGCTGTGCCATCATTTTTACCAGGGCAAGATGTACAATGGATTCGATTACACGGAGGTCGACTTTCAGGGCGCGCACAAATGCGCAATCGACGTGGCGCGTGACGGGATCATCAGCCGTGGCGTGCTGCTCGATATTCCACGGCTCCGGCAGGTCGAATGGGTCGAACCGGGCAATGCGATCTTCCCGGAGGATCTCGAAGCCGCCGAGCGCGCCCAGCGCGTCGAGCTCGCTGAAGGCGATGTGATGCTGCTGCGCACAGGGCGTTTCAAGTTGCGCCGTGCCCAGGGAGTGAGCGCCATCGCAGGGCAGAAAATGCCGGGGCTGCACGCCTCGTGTCTTGAATGGCTCCATCAGCGCAAGATCGCAGTGCTCGGCTCCGATGCGGTCAGTGATGTATTGCCAACTCCATACGATCCGCCCCTGAAAATGCCGATTCATACCGGGACTCTGGTGATGATGGGGGTGCATCTGATCGACAACGCCGACCTTGAACCACTCGCTGAGAAATGTGCGCAACAGGCCCGTTACGAATTTATGTTCAGCCTGTTACCGCTCATCCTAGAACGCGGCACCGCCTCGCCGGCTAACCCGGTCGCCTTGTTTTGATGATCTTACGAACGCAAGTAGGAGGAGCCACAATGGCGATGCCACTGGATTTGGACACTATCTTAATCGAGTTTTCCGAAGAAGATACCGCTTGGACGTTGCGAGATTTGGAATCGGGGCAGTACGTCACGATACCACACTCGCGGTATCCTGGACGCCAGATATTCCACTTCTTCATGTCGTCTGACGACGCAAAGAAAGTATCAAGTAGGCTCGATCTAGAGAACCCAAAATTAAGGGAGCGTGAAATCTACCCGTACGAGGTGAAACTGAAAGCATCGTTACGAGCTTTGGCGGCTGATCCCGAAAACGGCTTCGTCGCGCACACGCCGAACGAGGTGTTCGAGTTCCTTGACCAGCCCGGTCATAACTGAATTTCGGCATAACTATGGCCGGACAGATTACTTCATTAGCCGCTTGGTCCAGGTGATCATCAAAATGGATAACGGCGCTGCTGCTGAACCTGCGGAAATTTCAGAGGTTACGGAGCGACTGTCGAAGTATGGTAACGCCGAAACAACCAGCGAACTCTATGATTTCGGCAAGCTTCTTCTCGAAGAGGGGGTCGATCGAGCGCACTGGCTCGATGCTAAAGCCGGCGTTATAGCAGGTTTTTCGGGAACGATCGTCGCACTGCTCCTGTCGATGTTTCCGATGTGGAAAGCTGCGTTGGAGGTGGTCCCGAGCACATTTCGCGTTTTGGTCTTCGCTGGAATTATCTGTTTGCTCCTCGCGAGTATCTCCTCATTCCTAAGCCTAATGGTTCAAAAATTCGAATGGGTCGACGAGGACAAGGTGTGGCTTGCACCTGAATATCTTGATTTCCCCGATCTATTGCGGCGCTACTATTTAATTGCAATGTATCGCGCGACGGTATCCCACGATCGAAAGAACAGACAAAAAGCGAACTGGTTGTCTGTTGCCCAGTGGCTCTTGCTTAGTGGCGCAGGTCTACTAGCCATCACGCTCCTGGCCATAACCTGGTCAGCCGTGCTGCGTCTCTAACCACTCTTTTTGATTGGCTTACTCGGCGGAACATGCAAGGGCGGCGGTTTAGGGGGCTGAGGCCTCGGCTGTTCCGGCATGGTTGGCTCCCGTCAATCAATCGCTCTTAACGTCAGCTTACGCGGCACGAACCTGTCGCGCAAATAGGCCCATTCGCATCGGATTGCGGTATTTTACTTTACAGGCGGCAATTCATCATCTGGCCACTCATCTCCGGCTAATGGCACAGGCATCTGAACTCGATTTCGGCCCCCTGTGAAACGTGAAAAAGTAGGACATATTATGCAACGGCGGCAGCTTAACGCATCAGCATGCTGTCAGTGATGTATTGCCAACTCCATACGATCCGCCCCTGAAGATGCCGATTCATACTGGGACTCTGGTGATGATGGGCGTGCATCTGATCGACAACGCCGACCTCGAACCACTGGCCGCGACATGTGCGCGAGAGGCCCGTTACGAATTTATGTTCAGCCTGTTACCGCTCATCCTCGAGCGCGGCACCGCCTCGCCGGCTAACCCGGTCGCCTTGTTTTGATTTGGCACCGCGAACGACAATCCCCGTCGGTGGAGCCGGACATCTTTTGCGGTGCGCTGGCGGCAATCTTTTGCTTGGCTCCTTGCCATTGGCAATGCTAGCCTGTGAGCATTCCAGCGACATCGCTGACCGAGGTCTGCGAATGCACTGCCACAACCAGCGTGACAAAATTCGGCTTGTTGGTGTCGTCTCGGCCGCCCTGCTCATTGGCTGGGTAGCCGGGGGCCGCCGAGTAGATGCGGAGTCGTTGGACGATTCGTCCGTGTGCGCCGGCGAGCCCTCAGTCGTGCGCTCGGTTCCAGCCGATGCGGATCCATTAACTATGGACATCTCGGAGGCGCCAGCCGTTTCTGACGATACGATAACTACGAAATCCATAGATGATTCTGCCGCTGCTCCGGTATCTGACAATTCTGAAGTCGAGTATGCTCCGTCGAGTAGCACGGCGGCTTCGGCAGACGCCGATGAGGCATCAGGCTCTGGTTCGGACGAGGGCGCTGTGCTCGAACTTCCGCGGGTAGTCAACTTGTCAACGGGCACCACCACTAATCGGTCGGCTGGTGGAGCATCGGCGAGCGCCGAAGGCAACGATGATGATAGCGCGCAATCCGGCGAGGACGGGCCGGAAATTGCCGGCGACAATGAGTTGGCGGCGGCGCCCGATCAGGTAGGCACATTAGAGGACTATGAGAATCAATCGGACGAGCCGCTCGGCACGTTTTTCTTCGCCCCCGCTGTGAGCGTTGTCCGCTTCCCGCGTCCACCCCTGTTCAATCCGCCACCGCGGGCGCCGCTGGGTCTTTCGGTGCCGACGTCGCCGATCATCTTGCCGCCGACCAGCAGCGGTCCGTTTCCCTCGACCAGTCCGCTGCTGATGGCGCCGCGGTTTGCGACACCTGGCGGCTCATTCCCCAGCGGGGGTTGGATGGGGGCTCGCCGCTAGCGATCGTTTATTGCTTCGCTTCGCTGAGGGGCTAACCAATCTCCTTTACACGGAATCAACCCACAAGGGTGCATCGATGCTGGTCGCAATCGACGTCGGAAACACGCATACCGTTATCGGAATCTACGATGGCGAGCGGCTAGTCCACCATTGGCGCATTTCCACCGATCCGGAGCGCACTGCCGACGAACTTGGCGTGATGCTGCAGGTATTGCTGCAGGGCGCTGGATTGCCGATGCCGTTCCGGCCCGAGGGGGTCGCGATCGCCTGCGTCGTGCCGCCCCTAAATCACACCATCGAGCAATTGGCCGAGCGCTACTTTCACTGCCAGCCGCTGATCGTCGGTCCCGGCATCAAAACCGGGATGCCGATCCTTTACGAAAATCCCAAGGAGGTCGGCGCCGACCGCATCGTCGATGCAGTCGCGGCCTACGAGCGTTACGCCTCCGCGGTGATCGTGGTGGATTTCAGCACTGCAACCGCGTTCGACTACATAACCGGCCGCGGCGAGTATGTCGGTGGCGCTATCGCGCCCGGATTAGGAATTTCGATGAATGCGTTGGTCGAACACGCCGCCAAGCTTTATCGGGTTGAACTCATTCGCCCGCGCGACGTAGTCGGCCGCACCACTGTCGGTGCAATCCAGTCCGGGCTCATCTACGGCTATAGCGCGTTGGTCGATGGCCTGGTCGAACGTATTATCCGAGAACGCGGTGAGAAAACGCGTGTGATTGCAACTGGCGGATTTGCCGAGCTGATCGCGCCGGAATCCGAGATGATCGAAGACGTCGACGAATTCCTGACGCTCAAGGGTTTGCGGCTGATCTTTGAACGCAATCGCCGCTTGTGAAATATAACGGAGTTGAGAAAGGAACCTCCGATGGCTGAACCCCAACGAGTCGTGACCGACACAATGCTCGGGCTCAAACTGCCCGACTACGCCAGGCTGTCGCCACGGGTTGCGACCGTACTTGGGCATAATCCCGGTCCGTTCACCGGTCCCGGCACCAATACCTATATCATCGGGACCGGGCACCGCCCGCTTTTGTTGGATACCGGAATCGGGGTGCCGAAATGGGCCGAGAATCTTCCGCGGGGCTTGCGCGAACTAGCCAACACCGATGAACTGGAGCGCGTCGTCCTCACGCACGCGCACCAAGACCATATCGGTGGGGTCAAAGACGTAACCCGGATATTCGGCCGTTTGGAGGTCGTGAAGAAGCCCTGGCCAAAATCGGGGCCTGACGACGCGGCCGGTACGCCGATTACCGCAATCGATCACGGAGCGTTCGTTGCAACCGAGGGTGCTACCCTGAACGCGATTTTTACGCCCGGCCACGCCCCCGACCATCTGTGCTATTATCTGGTCGAGGAAAAGGCACTATTCACCGGTGACGTAATTCTTGGCGCCGGCACAACAGTGATTCCTGATGAAACCGGCGACCTCGGACAATATATGGACTCGCTGCGGCGCCTATTGGCCCTGGATGTTGAAAAGATCTACCCGGCTCACGGCCCGGTGATCCACAATGCCCGGCAAAAGATTAGCGAATACATTGCTCATCGTGAATTGCGCGAGCGCCAGATTATCGAAGCACTGCGCGATGGGCCACTGGAAGTGACGGCAATCGTTAAGCGGATTTACACCGACGTGCCGGAGTTCCTGCACCCTGCTGCCGCGCAATCGGTGCGCTCGCATTTGCGCAAACTGCTCAACGAAGGACGCGTCGTGGAGCATGAAAAGGTGTGGTCGCTCAAATAGTGCCACCGGCTTTTGCCGCGACGCGCGGCGGAGGCTGTGTTCTTTCCGATTCCTTGCGGATCGGGGGCTGAGTCTGCCCGTGGTCTGCATGCTGACTACAATCGCTGCCGCATTGATGGCAGCGACGGTCTCTGCTGCCGGTGGTGCGGGTTCGAGCCGGCGGCCCTCCCCAGCCTCTGAGGCCTCCAGCACCGTTGATTTACCTGACTACGCGGAAGACAGCTCTCCCAACTCAGCCTCAGCATCACCTTCGGATTCGGCCGCTGAGCCGTCAGCGGTCAGCGCACCCGCCTCAGCCGTTTCCACGCCCGGCGTCGCATCGACGACCGATGCTGCCAATTTGTCTCCCGAGCCGGTAGCGCAGAGCGCCGGCGCGCCCGAGACCACCACTGAGATTCCGCAAGCCTTGCCGAGTCCGGCAGCAGGCGGCGGAGGACCTGCGGCTACACCCCGAGAGCGCGCGGCCCAGCCAGCCGCCTCGGCCGACTACGACGACGGAATCATTCGCTACGAGCATGCCAAGAACTCAGAGATGAACGGTCCGCCGATCGGTTCGCTGCAGGATTTCATGAGCGAAGGCGATATAACATCACCGCTCGGAATCGAGGTGCGCGAGGACAAGCGGCGGGTCAAAAGCGGTGGAGAGGCGCAGGGCTTGTTAATTATTGACGTTTTCGCCGGAAGTCCGGCTGCCCGCGCAGGTCTGCGTCCCTTTCGTCGTGCGACGCGGGATGTGCTCGAGACCGCAGCCGTAGCGGGCGCAATGTTCTTTCCGCCGGTGGTGCTGCTCGTACCGGTATTCGACCAAGTTCATCTGGGCGAGAGCTACGATCTGATAATCGGGGTGGACGGCTCACGCGTTGCCAATTTTCTCGATTTCGAAGAACGGCTGCGTGACGTGCAAGCAGGGGAAATCGTCTACTTCAGCATCGTCCGTAACGGCGAGCGGATGCAGATTCCGATACAAGTGCCGGATAATCTCGCCGGCCCGACTTTCTAAGCGTCATCTCCTGTTTCTGGTAGTAGCCGCAGGCGTCCCAGCAGGGACGACCGAATCCGTTGATCCGCCCGCCCAGGCAAATCAATGAAGCCGCTGGCCAGCCAACGCAGCATTGCCCTTGCCGTCGAGCGGCTGTACGCTCGGTAGCGATGATTCGCGAGGCGCGCCGAGGCGGCATGAATCTGATCTTCGACGCCGATGATACGCTGTGGGATTCCAACATCCATTTTCTCGAAGCCGAAGCGACCTTCCTCGAAATCCTGCGCGTGTGCGGCGTTGGTCACCTGGAAATTCGAGCGGCGATACGCCGGCACGAACTCGACATCATTGCCGAAGTGGGCTATGGACGCCGCCCATATGTGCTGGCTTTGCATCGGGTCGTGCGAGAATTGCTGCCGACGCATCATCACAACACACTCGCCAACGAGGTTGAGCGCATCGGGACGAAGTTGCTTGGCCGCCAGTGCGAGTTGCTTCCTGGAGTTGAACCGACGCTGCGGGAGCTCTCGCGCCGCCATCGCCTCCTGTTGTTCACCAAGGGCCAACCGACAGAGCAACTGGCGAAGCTCGACCGGACGGGCCTGCGGGTGCTATTCAGCCGTGTCGGTATTCCACTCGAAAAGAATCCGACAGCCTACACTCTGCTGCTGGCGCAGGCGGAACTCGAGCCGGTGCGCACGTTCATGATCGGCAACAGCCCGCGTTCGGATATCAACCCGGCGCTGCGTGCCGGCCTGCGCGGGGCGGTTTTCATCCCCCATCCGCACACCTGGGAGCTCGAAGACGAGGAAATCGAGGTAGCCGACGAGCGGGTCGTGACGATTACCACCTTTTCTCAGCTGCTCGAACTGTTCTAAGATTAGGTGATCGATGGCAACCGCAGGTCTCAAGGTAGTAGAGGGGCCGTTAGAGCAACCTCGCCGCCGCAAGCATCCTGGGCGAAACAGGCCGCCCATTCCATTCAGGCCGCTACATCGGATGTGGCGGCGGACGATCGATGAAATCGAGATAGTGCGGGTGGACCTGCCAGTGCGGCGTCTGCGGCCGGAGCTTCATGGAATTATTGCCTGCCAGATAAGTGATTTTCACCTGGATCGCGATGAAGACGTTTCGCGGCTCGACCATGCGGTCAAAGCCATTAACCGTCAACATCCAGAATTCGTCTTTTTGACCGGCGATTACTTTTCTGGTCCGGCGACGATGCGGCGCTACATCGACCCTTTTCGCCGGGCGTTGGCAGAGCTGAATCCGGCGGTGGGCGTTTTCGCCATACCTGGCAACCACGACCACTGGTCATCAATTAGCGTGATCGGGGAGGCGCTTGACGCTGCCGGTGCGCGGGTGCTCGCCAACGAGCATCAGCGCGTCCACGTCCGTGGAGAAAAGCTGGTGATCGTTGGCATCGACGATCTCTGGTCGCGACGGGCCGAACCGGCGCGCGCGTTCCGCGGTGTCACGCCCGACGACTGCACCATCGTGCTCGCGCACAATCCTGACACCGCGCTCTATACCCGTCATCTCGGGCCGGGCGTGATGCTATGCGGACACACCCACGGTGGCGTGGTGCGAATACCGTTTTATGGCTCGGTAATTAATTCAATCCTGCGCATCGGCAAGCAGTACTACGCGGGACTCAATCGTTACGGCGAATTCTACATCTACACCAATCGCGGGCTGGGCACGTTCTGGCTGCGCATTCGGATCAATTGCCGGCCGGAAATTTCGCGTTTCCGGCTGAGTACACTCACCGAAGATGAGATAACACACGAACCTGCACTGCCCCGCACTTTCCGTCGCCACCACGGCCGCCAGCACGCCTAAGCTCGCTACGACGCCGGCTCTGGCGTTTTTATTCCAGCGGCTTGGGCGGTGGGCTACAAGCGACACCACCGCAGACAACTGCGGTGACTAACTACCACGGACAACTGGTCTGGCGCGGTTAGATCGGGCGGTAATTCGTCGCCGTCTGTGACAGAACCCGGATCTCGCTCGCCACCCCCTTGTCAGGCGCTCCTGAGTAAGTCGCCGTCACCTAGTTCCCGACTTGCGGTTGGGAACCGGCGGTACTGCCATAGAGCGGTACAATTTGTGTGGCGGGCGTAATCGCAAGAGTCATCGGCGTACCCTCGGGCACGTAGCTCGACATGGCCCGATCAGTTACTAACGTCAACTGCTCGGCTGAACTGGCGGTCACGATTCCGATTACGATTTTCGCCGCTTCCGGCGGCGGTTGTTGGGATTCCGCGGCCTCACGATTCCAGATGATCGTGCGACCATTATCGTTCGTCATTGAGAGCTGTTCCGCCCGACTATACTCGGAGACCGGCCAACTTATTGAGTAGGAGCCTTCTCGCATCTGCCCGACGCTTCGCTGATCTGCCAGCGGCGATTCGCCGCTGCGATTCTGCCCATGCACCCGTGGTAGCTCTCGCCCCAGTCAGACAGAGCGAAAGTCCCCCAAGGCGCGATGTCCAGTGTCATCTGACCCCGCGGATCGAGATATCCGCCGCTGGTCGAAGCTCTCCACCCCCCTACCAGAGCCGGATCGACGCCCTCAACCATGCTGCGGTGCGAGAATACGAGGTGTATTACAAGAGCTACCGCAGCGATAACAGAGGCCGCTGAGATCACTATCGGCAGAAAGCGCCGGAGATCTACCGTCGAGGAACTAAGAGGAGCTGTTTGCTCGACTTCCAATAGCTGGTTCCGCCGCCCGCTGGATTCGCCAAGTCCCTGCTGCAGTAAGGACAGGTGCGCGCATCTCCGGGAACCTGCCGGGTGCAGTGACGGCATGGAATCGTCGTTTTTTCCGGGCGTGCCGCAACCTCTTTTAAGCGGGGTATGGTAGGTGCGAACGGCTCTGGCCGCGAGGGATCTGCCGCCGTGATCAACATCAGCCGTCGTTTGAATTCGGCGGCACTCGGGACACGGCGATCTAGACTATACGCGAGGGCTTGGTCGATCAGGATCGCGAGAGCCTGGCTGCAAGGCTGGATTCAGTTGCGCGACCGGCGGGAAGCTAAAAGGGGCAACGGTCGAGGGATCCCGGCCCGTAACCAGATGATGCATCATGGCGCCCAAAGCGTAGAGATCGCTGCGCGCTTCGACCTTGCCACTGTATTGCTCGGGCGGCGCATAGCCATGTGTCCCGATCATTGTCGCGGTGATTTGCGGCTGGAAGTGCCGCGCGGTGCCGAAATCCACGAGCTTGACGCGCCCTTCAGCAGTGATCATCACATTGGAAGGCTTCAGGTCGCGGTAAACGATCGGCGGCTTGAGTCCGTGAAGATATTCGAGCGCCCCCAGTGCCTGAATGGCTACGTCTACCACCGCGGCTCCCTCCAGCATGCCGCCTGCTGCCTGAAGCTTCCTTTCCAACGTTTCCCCCACCACGTATTCCATCACCAGATAATGGCGAGTGCTGCACCGGGGCAGATTTAGGCAGGACACATGGTGACCGCCGAAGGAATCAGAGCACGGGAAATGGCGGCCGCGAAAGGTCAAGCGGTTTGTCCTCGCGGCTGGCCGCTTTAACGCTTGGTGACCGTTACCCGTGTCACATCATTAGGCCGCTGAAAGCTATCGCTGCTAAAGATGAAAGTGATCGTGAACGGTCCGTAGGTCCGATTGCCGCAAGTGTAGTTCTGGGCACATACGATGCTGCATGGTGCCGCTCCGTTCAGCATATTCACCCCTGCAGAAGTTCCGTTGCGATTGTCGGAGACGAAGTGAAAATCGGGAAAGCCGTTGGTCGCCTGACCGCCTCCCAAGGGCCAGTCGAACCGCATGAAGTTGTTCAACTGCAAGCTCACGCTGGCTCCGACTTGAAAATTGAGGCGCTGCCCCATTCCGCAAACGTTTTGCGGGTTCAGGCCGTTGATATTGCACGTCGAGTTCTGAAGCTGAACGTTCTCGACTATCTGGGTGCCGTTCCAGTTCGCTGAACCCGGAAGCGTTGCCATTTCGATTACCGCTCCGCCTCCGGTCCGGCCCCCATGGGGAAACCACTCACTCTGGAACCGCGGATACTGATCATCCGTCCCAAGCACAATAAAATTATCGGGGCATCGCGGTCCAGGCTGTCCTCTGGGACAGTACATCGAGACTGCCTGCACGACCCGCGAGACCACAAAATCGGCTTCGCCCACTGAGAGCGCAGTTGTACCGAGTCCGTTGGCGCAGGAAATCATAGGAGTGTCAACGTTGCTGACCACGTTAGGAGGGATGTAGCCCCACCGGCTCCAATTCCCCGAGATCCCACCGAGACCGAGCCCGCCTTCGGGATGATGCCACGTCGCCCCGAACTGCGAGACCGCGAAGGTGCCGGGTGCGGGGCCGGGCGCTATTATCCGCGAGCAACGGATTTCGAGGTCGGCGCTGTAATCGAACGCGATGCTGTTAGGAAGCCGCTGGACGTTCGCGTTGGGTAAGCTTTCGGTGGGCACTCCGAACGTGACTACCCGGCCGCGAAAGCCCGAGACCATCTGGTTGGCATTGCAGATCATGTCCGGATGGGGATCGCCGCCGTTGGGATTACCGGCTGACATCTCCCAGTTAATATTTCCACCCCACGAGCAACCACGATTAGTACAGACCGGTGTTCCGCAACCGACCTGGACAAAATCCAGCACGTCCCCACGGCGGATTCGCAGCCCGACCACTGCTTCCCCGGTGCCGCATCTGAGATCCTGGAGCCGATATCCCCGGCCCGTCTGGTCACCACCTGCCTGGCCGCCCTGATCAGCCGTATCAAGCTCATTGGGCCGCGGCCGCGACTGCATTGGGACGGTCAGCGGCTGCGCCAACGCCTGGCTTGCGCCGATCAATATAAGCAGTAAAAGCATCGACACTGCGTTGACGGCCACACGGGAGCAAATGGAGCGTTGATACTGCAAGTCGCCACACTGCAGCGAGTAACGCGCGATCATTGGCGTTCCGGCGGAGTCATACGCTTATACGGGTACACCTCAGATGATTTTTCGTTCGCGCAGCGCGGCAAACTGCTCCGCGCTCATGCCGAGTTCCCCGCAGTAGACTCGTTCATTATCGGCGCCAAGTGCCGGGCTGGGCGAGTATGGCCGGCTCGGTTCGCCGTTAAACCGCAGCGGCGAGGTAAAAATGGTGATCGGGCCCAGTTGCGGATGGTCGAGCTGTTGTAACGCGCCGCGCTGTAACAAATGCGGGTCGGTCATCACTTCGGGCAATTCTTTGACCACTCCGCAGATGATGCCGTTGGAGTTCAGCAACTCCATCAGCTCGCTGCGCGTCCTGGTGCTGGTCCATTCGCCGATGAAGGCGTCGATTTCGTCGCGATGCCGGGAGCGCCCGGAAAGTTTCGCGTAGCGTGGATCTTCACCGAGTTCCGGCCGTTCCATGATCAGGCACAGCTTGCGCCACCGATGATTGTCCGCGGCCAGGATCACCACCCAGCCATCGCTCGCCGGATAGGCGTTGGCCGGCGTGATTACGCCGCCCGAGCCGCGGTTGCCCTCACGCAACTGCCGCAACCCCATTCCATAGTACGCGCTGATATGCGACACCATCGACGGCAGCACCGCTTCCTGCATCGAGATTTCGACCATCAATCCTTCGCTGGTGCGGTCGCGCTGGCGAATCGCACCCAGAATGCCGGCGCAGAGATGGGTCGCGCCCAGGACGTCCGCCATGATCGCGCCTGCTTTGAGCGGCGGATCTTCGGGCCGGCCTGTCACCGCCATCACACCGGTCATCGCCTGCACGATCGGATCAAATGCGGGCAGATTGCGATTTGGCCCCGACTGTCCATAGCCAGTGCTGTTGGCGTAGATGATGCGCGAATTCACCTCGCGCAACACCTCATAGCTGAGGCCCATCCGCTCCATCGTGCCGGCTTCGTAGTTCTCGACCACGACATCGGCTTTTCGGAGCATGCGCTTGAAGATGTCGCGGCCTTCGTCGCTTTTTAGGTTAAGCGTGATCGACCGCTTGTTAGAGTTCATCAGGGCGAACGCGAGCCCGATCGGTTGCTCGGCGCTGCGGCGATAGCCGGGGCGCATGCCGTCCCCCCATTTAGGCGACTCGACTTTGATGACTTCGGCACCCATATAGCCGAGCAGCATCGTCGCGTACGGACCATTGACGAAATGGGTCAGGTCGAGCACACGGATATCCTGGAGTGGAAGAATCGGCGGACTCATTATTGCGCAGCCTCGCTAATCAGACGCAGACAGTGTGTTGGCTAGATATTTCGCATCAACGCATAATACGCAAGTCGCACTATGAAGAAATGGCTCGGTACTGTCGCCCTTGTTGTATTTGGTTTTGGGTTGGCGCTTGGCCTCGCCGACGTTGGCATTCGGCTTGCGAATCACTGGTTTCCCTATTTCTACTGTTATGACGATCAGCGCGGATGGGGGCTAAATCCTGGCGCCCATGGATGGTACCAGCAGGAGGGTGCTGCCTACGTGAGGATCAATCATGACGGCTTCCGCGGACCGGATTATCCCTGGCGCAAGCCTACCGGAGTAATTCGCGTGGCCGTACTCGGCGATTCCTATGTCGAAGCGATGCAGGTGCCTGAAGACAAAACCTTCACTGCGGTTATCGGGCGCGCACTCTCCGACTGCCCCTTTCTCAAGGGAGAACGGATCGAGGCGATGAACTTTGGCGTTGACGGTTACGGTACCGCGCAGGAATTGATCACGTTGCGCAGAAAAGTATGGCAGTATTCACCCGATATCGTCGTACTGGCAATTTTTCTCGGCAACGACGTGCGCAACAATTCGGTGGTGCTCGAGGGCGATCGATGCCGTCCATTTTACCGCGACCAGGATGGCCGGCTGAGATTGACTGGTCCGCTGATCGATTCGCCTGCCTATCGAGTCTGGTGTGCGGCGCGTTTTGACTATCGCGATCTGCGGTTCGTCGGCTTGTTCAGGAATACTTGGGAAGCCGTCAAACTAGGAGCCGGAACGCCCACCGCCGAGCATCCGGTGGAACGCGCAATCAACTACGACATCTATAAGGCGCCGACTGATCGCGTCTGGGAGGACGCCTGGCAGGTAACAGAAGCTCTCATCAGCGAAATGCGCGATGAGGTGGTACAGCGCCATGCGATATTTCTGGCGGTAACCGAAGACACCGGCATCCAGGTGTGGCCCGATCCGCAAACCCGCAAGCGCTTCGCAGAGAAACTCGGCGTCGGCGACCTGTTCTATCCGGATCGGAGGATTGCAGAACTCGGGCGTCGCGACCGATTCGAGGTGCTGAATTTGGCGCCCGTGCTTCAATCATACGCCGAGACGCATCACGTTTTCCTGCATGGGTTCAAGAACACTCCAATGGGCTTTGGCCATTGGAACGAGGCGGGCCATGAACAGGCCGGCCGTGCTATAGCGGCGAAGCTCTGCGGTATGCTTGACGGCAGAAGCGCAAAACACTGAGCGGTCACACCTCTCCACAAACTACCCCCACTTAACCTCCCCCTGGTCAGACATTCACGGGTCCGTCGGACCCGCCACGTTGCACGAAAGTGCACCGTATATGTCCGTCATCCCGGTGAGCCGAAGCCCTGAGCGAAGCCGAAGGGGCAGTCGAGGGATCGCGCCCCGTCCTCGGGGCGCATGCCTGGATCTCTGCACAGCCGAGGCAGCCCGGCGAGGCGAGAGGCTCGCGCCCGCGCGCCTTAGACGGCGCGTGATCCCTCCACTTCGGTCGGGATGACAGAATCTGATGTCGACCCTACAAGCCCCCGCTTTCTTCATGCGAGGGGGGGGATCGGTCGCGCTAGCTCTATTCTGTCGTTACGCCGTCCGTTCAGTCCTCAATCGAATGGCTTCAGTTCAGGCAACGTGAAAAGCGTCACCGGCTCCTTGACGCCACGCATTGGATGGCTGCCCATCGGTGCCAGAAGTTCGCCGCATTGCGATGAGACCGCCTCCGAGATTAGTACCGGGCATCCAAGCCGACGACATAATCCTTCAATCCGGCTGGCCACGTTGACCGCGGGACCGATGGCGGTGAAATCGAGACGATCCGGCGCACCGATATTGCCGTACATCACGGCGCCCAGATGCAGCGCTACGCCCAACGGGAGCGGCGGCAAGCCGGTACGGACGCGTTCTTCGTCGAGTCGTGCCATTCCCTGACGTGCCGCTCGCACGGCGGACAGCGCGGCGGCGCAAGCGGCATTCGTGCCACGTGCCGCCAACGGAAAGATCGCCAGCAGGCCGTCGCCGATAAATTTCAATACCTCACCGCCGAATGGATGGATCGCACCGACCAGGCGTGCACAACAATCATTGAGAGCTATGATGACCTGCCCTGGCGGCAGTGCCTCCGACAAGAGGGTGAAGTCGCGGAGATCGGAGATCCAGATTACCGCTTCAATCATCTCACCGACCCCGCGGCGTACGGTACCGCCGAGCACCTTGTCGGCGCTTCGACGCCCGAGATAAGCCCGCAGCAAACTCCTGGTGGCCTCGCGTCCAACCACTACCTGGAGCGGCGCTGCCATCGCCAGAGAAATCGCCTCCAGATAAAGCCGCTGCTCCAAGGTAAACCCGGTCGACCGCTCGGCCATCCACTCGATCTCGTGGCTGGTTCCAGGAAACGCAACACGAAGAACGCCGATGTTGCCGTCGGCCTTTTCCAAGGCCGGCATGCCGTGGAGCAGCACCTCTTGTATGACGCGGCCATCGCCGCGTTGCCAACGAAGCCGGCTTCCCGCTACCAACGGATCGAGGCTTGCGACTCTAAGCAAGGCTCCCTCGAACGGGAAGCCTTCGGCCGTCAGGCGATTGCACAATTCACCTAGCAGGATGCCAGGTGCGCCGACCCGCGCACCGTCATGCAAGAGCCAGTTTATGGCCGCCGTGGCTGGCAATGCGCCCGGAACCGATTTGCGCTCCACGTGCCTTCTCGGGGTGCAGAGAGGCGGAATTTCATTCTGCTGTTAGAGATTCGGATAGGCAGGCTTCAAGCCCTCGCGCTGCGCCTCGAGTTACTCTCCGCTCGGCTGCTCATGAGCGATTGAGCCGGAGATCGGGCCCAGGGTCGCCGCCGCTCGCAGCTATCGCCAAACGTCCAAGGTAATGAGTCCATCCTTCGCTATGTCCCGGCACCGCCTCAGCCGGTAGACCGCTATGCGTGAAGCGCACCAAAGTGTTGCCGTTATTGGGTAACAGATCAATCTCGATCAGCGAGGAGCCCGGCGCCACATTCTCTTTGCTGCCGTCCCAACCCCAGGTGTAGGCCAGGCGCGAGACCGGCACGACTTCTTTGAACTCACCACGAGCCATCCAATCGGAATTAACGTCGACCAAAAATATTCCGCCGGGGCGGGGGTCCAGTTCGGCAGAGACACCCATCCAGCGTATCAGCCGCTGCGGGTCGGTAAAGAATGCGAACACGGTAGCGGCGTCCGCGCCGACCGTAAACTCACGCCTGATCGAATTTGCTGTATCCATCGCTGCGTCTCGTCCAATCCGCCGCCGGTGTCAAAAATTCCAAGCGCTCGCACGGCCATTATTCAGGTTTTTTGACGAAGTTCAGCGAAGCCGAGTTGATGCAGTAGCGCTGGCCGGTCGGCTGCGGACCGTCATCGAACACGTGTCCGAGATGGGCGCCGCACCGGCTGCACATTACCTCAGTACGCTTCATACCCCAGCTATGGTCCGACTCTTCTTCAATCTGTTCGCCGCTGGCCGGCGCATAAAAGCTCGGCCAGCCGCATTCGGAGTCGAACTTGGTGTCCGAGCTGAAAAGCTCGTTGCCGCAACAGATGCAGAGATAGACACCTTGGTCATTAAACGCCCAGTACTTACCGGTGAAAGCTCGTTCGGTGCCCTTTCTCCGCGTCACCGCGAACTGCTCGGGTGTCAGCATCTGGCGCCATTCTTCGTCGGTTTTGGTGATTCGCTCGCTCATATTCGTGCCGTCCTGAAGAATTCGTTGAGACTACAGTAGGATTCCACCGGGATGCAATTTCCATTCGTCGGTTGCCGGATTATACCGGCAATTCCAGAGCATATAAGCGCATGACATTTCCACGGACAATCTTCAGCTTCTCCTCTTCGGGGACCTCGGCAAAAGCCCGCGCGATGACGTCCTGCGAATGAGGCCAGGTGGATTGTGTATGCGGATAATCAGACGACCACATTACGTGATCGACCCCGACCTGATGACGGTTCCGTACGCCGAACGCATCGTCGATAAAGGTTGCGTAGATTTGCCGGCTGAAATACTCGCTCGGCCTCATTTTCAACGGCGATGGGTATAAGTGCCGGTAGTGTTGGAAAGTCTGATCCCATCGCTGAATCACGAACGGTAGCCAACTGACTTCGTTCTCGGCGGATACGATCTTGAGGCGGGGGAAGCGTTCCAACACCCCGGAAAAGACCAGTACCGTGAGCGACCGCTTGACTTCATCGCCCAAGCTCACCGACTGGATATATCGGTCGACCGGCTTGACCTCGCGGCCCATCACGCGCAGCGCCTGGCTCTCGCGGCCCATTCCGGTCACCGCATGCAGACTAAGCGGCATGTCAAGCTCCTGCGCTTCGGTCCAGAATGGATCGTATATCGAATCAGCGTAGGACCGCTCCTCCGGCGGCGACGCCCAGATCATTGCGCCCCGCAGGCCCCGTCGGCGGCAGAGGCGCAACTGCCTCACTGCTTCCCGGATATCGTACAGTGAGATCAGGGCCATGCCGGTGAGCTGTCGGGGCGCATAGGCGCAGTACTCCGCCAGCCAGTCGTTATAGACTTGGAAACAGGCCCGCTGCAGTTCGGCATCCTTAAGCCAGAACTGCCGAAATCCGAGCGTCGTATAGAGTACTTCCGCTTCGACGCCATCGATGTCCATGTCTTTGAGGCGTTCCGCCGGGTCCCATCCTCCGCGACGAGCATCGCGGTAGGTCGATGCCTGAAAGAATTGAGGTAACGCCTCAGCCGTCTTACCGGCACCCAGACCCTGGCTCACATGGACTGGTGGAATATCTTCGAGCACCAGGTAGGAGCCGGGCGGCCGGCCCGGAAGATTGTCGACAATTCGAGGTGCGCGATCGCGAAATTTGCGATCGATCCGCTCGGTCCAGAGGTCGGCAGGTTCGTTAACGTGAGAATCCGCTGAGATCAGTTTACAAATGGCCACGACGGGCCTCCTTTAAGGGGACTGGGCCGTCAGCATCAATCGGTAGCGATACTGCCCCGCAATTTACCGCATCGTCGCAGCGAACCGGTAGCGGCGAGAATTTACCTACGCTGCCCTATCGCATCGCGACATAGCGGCTCTCCGTAGTCTCCTCGTGGGTCGGCAGCTAAGCCGCCAGAAGGTTTACGGCGCCCCGATTCAGATGTATGTAACGGCGAGCAACTCAACGTATGAAAGCCGGCCGTTTTGCTCAAGCCAGGCCTTTGAGTGCCATTGAGTGACTCAATCGTAACCTGGGGGAAGACCTATGCTGCTCCAAATGTACGCGATCACCGCGATTGTGCTCGCCCTCAAGATGGCGGCGATTTCCATCGTGCAGGGCCGTGGCCGCGCGAGTGCCGGAATTTTTACCAATCCCGAAGACGCCAAGTCATTTGGCGGCCAGCAAGCGTCCGCGGAGGCGCCGATGGTTGAACGAGCGAGCAGAGCCTGGCGCAACGACCTTGAAAACATCCCGATCTTTTTGATCCTCGCCTGGATTTATGTGGCCGCAGGTCTCTCGGCAGGCGCATTTGTGATTTATTGCATAGTGTTTATGGCCGCCCGGGTGATTCACACAATTTGCTACCTCAACGCGATTCAGCCCTACCGCACGATTGCTTTCACCGTCGGCGCCCTGACGATGCTGGCGCTGATGATTCACTTATTCGTCGGTGTCGTCGTGTGAGGCCAAAGATGAAGCTTAAGAAGGCGGTTAATATCGAAGACCTCCATCGGATGGCGCGGCGGCGTCTGCCCAAAGTCGCTTTCGACTTTCTCGAGGGCGGCGTCGAGGACGAACTTGGACTTTCCCGCAACGAGTCTGCGCTCGCTCGCTTCTGTCTGATGCCGCGTTACCTGGTTGATGTTGCTCAGCGCGACCAATCAGCCAAGCTCTTCGACCGGGTCTACGCCAGCCCCTTTGGAATCTCGCCGACTGGCGCCGCCGGACTGTTTCGTCCCGGCGCCGATCTAATGCTGGCGGAGTCGGCGGCGGCGGCGAATATACCGTTCATCATGTCCGGCGCCAGCACCGGCTCAATCGAAGCGGCGGCGCGGCTCGCTCCGACCCACACCTGGTATCAGCTCTATGTGGCGCGCGATCCCAAAATCTCTGAAGATCTAATTCGGCGCGTGCGCGACGCCGGACTGGGCACGCTGGTGTTGACGGTTGACGTGCCGGTGGCCTCCAAGCGCGAGCGCAATATTCGCAACGGCTTCGGGCGGCCGCTGAAGATGTCATGGCCGATTATGCTCGAAGCGCTGACGCATCCAGGCTGGATGGCTGGTTATCTGCGGCACGGCACACCGCTGATGGAAAATTGGGCCGAGTACGCGCCGCCCGGCTCCAATGCTGACCAAGTCGCCGATTTCGTCAGTTCCCAGATGCCATCGGTGGCAACCTGGGCGGACCTCGAAAAATTCCGTAAACTCTGGCCCCGCCATCTGGTCGTCAAGGGCATTCTGGACAAAAACGACGCGATCCGTGCCGCCGATCTCGGCGTCGACGGGATAATCGTGTCGAATCACGGCGGGCGACAACTCGACCGCGCCCCTGCCTCGATCGAAGTGCTCCCGTTGATTCGCGCGGCCGTCGGCGATCGCGTCACGCTGATGCTCGACAGCGGCGTCCGCCGTGGCGCTGACATCCTGATAGCGCTGGCGCTGGGCGCGCGCTTTGTCTTTGTCGGGCGGGCGACTCTCTACGGCGCCGCGGCGGCCGGGATCCCCGGCGTGCGCAAGGCAATCAGCATTCTGCGCCGGGAAATTGATCTGACGATGGGGCAGATTGGCTGCCCTAGCCTTGACCAGCTCGACACGACTTTCGTTTACAACGGCGCCCGCTGAATTATACTCAATCTCCGATCAAGTCCGCGCGCGCTTCCGCATAGTCAATATCGGCGGTGACGTAGTTTCCACTGGCGAATGCGCGGTTGCCGTCGGACAGTTTTACCGCCGCCCAGGCGATATCGTCGCCGGCGCGCTGCGCCCGCTCGAAGTCGAGGCTTGCGCGTGATCGCTCTTCAACCGCAAGCGACCGCTCACTATCGAGCACACTCACGGCTTCGCGGGCACGTCCGTAATCTTCCGCCGCCAGCACCAGTTCACCACGTCGAAGCGCTTGGTCGCCTTCGGCTTGCAAGCGCAACGCCCGACCGACGTTGGCGCCGCGATCGCTGACTCGGGTTATTTCCGTCCGAGTGCGGGCACCAATCGCTTGCACCGCCGGTCGGAAGTCCCGATCGCCGTTGATCTGGGCTGATGCCGTGGAAAACGCGCCGCATAGGGTTAAGAACGTGAGCGCAGCAATTGGCATAAACAGAGTCTTCATAGTCCACCTGTTCAGAGATTGGTCTTTGTCCTGGAACCCCATTCCGGCCATTCGATGTTCCAAAGTGCTTCGCACAGCAGGAGACATGCCATTGTTGCTGGCGATTGATTGCAATTCTTTAGAGACCTTCGCCCGCAGTTGCAGCCATTGGCTTAAGGCGATCGGCTTAATTTCGCATACGGCCGATTGCGACTTGTCCACAGTACGCCGACTGCGATTGACCACGCGAACCACCCCGGTCTAAGTTGACCCCGGGCTAGGCGGAGCGAAGTGAAGCCGGTGAGCCGAAGCCCTGAGCTTGCCGAAGGGAAACGAGTCCGCGAGGTGCGTATAAAACACGGAGAGAAGCAAGCAAGCGACACCTCAGCGGAGCGAATGATCAAAGCTATGAAGGAGTTGGTGATCCAGAAAGCTGCGGTAAATAGACTTTTGTTCCTTTCTAGCTCTTCAGTATCGCTTCTCAGCGCAAAAGGAGTCGATAAACAATGAAAACTATCAACAGCGTGACCGGAACCGTCAGCACGGACAAGCTCGGGACTACTTTGATGCACGAGCATCTGTTGGTGGGATGGGCCGGATGGGAACTGGATTGTAAAGCGCCGCGCTTCGACCGCAAGACCGGGCTCAAGCAGGCGGTCGAGCGGCTGAAGCAACTCAAAGACCTCGGCCTCAGCACTTTCCTTGACCCCTGCCCGAACGACATCGGACGCGATGTGGTCTTCATGGCTGAGGCCGCCGACGCCAGCGGCGTGAACATTGTTTGCACGACTGGCCTCTACAAAGAGGACCTGGGCAACACTGTTTACATGAAGCAGCGTTCGGCCGACGAAATCGCCGAGATCTACACTGCAGAGTTGACCGAGGGAGTCGGTGAGACCGGGATCAAGGCCGCCTTGATCAAATGCGCAACCGGCAAGGACCATATCACTGAATATGAGGAAAAATGCCTGCGGGCGGCGGCGCGCGCCTCAAAACGTACTGGCGCACCCATCACGACGCATACTGATGACGGTACGATGGGGCGGGAGCAACTCGATATTTTTGAATCAGAGGGGGTCGATCTTTTCAAAGTAATTATCGGCCATAGCTGCGGTTCCGCCGACCTGCGCTACCACACCGCCATGCTGGATCGCGGATGCTACCTGGGATTCGATCGCTTCGGGCTGGAGTTTCTGCAGCCGGATCGATTACGCGTGGCGTCTCTCATCGGCCTTTTAGGAGTAGGCTTCGATAGACAGATCGTCCTTTCACACGATTCAGTCGCATGCATCCTGGGGCGAGGTCTTGGCCTGCCGCCGGAGATAATGGAGACTATCAAGAATTGGGAACCGACTCACATCTTTAAAAATATTTTGCCGGCTCTGCGCAAAGCGGGGGTGCCGGATCAAAAGATCAACACGATGATGGTCGATAATCCGCGCCGCTTTTTCGAGCAATAGGCACATCGAGCCCGCGACCTGATACGCTCCCGCTGGCAGACCGGTGAGGGCGGCGCCTCAGTTATGTCCTGTGCATCCCTCGCCCAGTTCGTTGACGAGAGAGGAGCCGGGCGCTGGGAAGTGTCGCCGAGCGCGTCGTGCGTGAATCCACTACCACCGATGATGACGGTGCGAGCGGCGCCCGCAGCGTAAGCCGAACAGAACTCTCACCCTACCTTCTCTCGCAACCGAGCGGGCGACGCTTTTGCGTCCAGGGCGATTCGACCGCCAGGTTGTGATCGGATTACCGGACCGCAAGGGACGTGAGGGAATTCTGCACATTCATACGCGCCACTTGCGCCTCGCGGATGACGTAAATTTCGTGACCTTGGCCGGCATGACCATCGGTCTCAGCGGCGCGGACCTCGCCAATCTGTGCAACGAAGCGGCCCTGGCCGCCGCTCGCCGCAACGCGAGAGTGGTCACGATGGCCGATTTCGAAAAGGCGCATGACAAAATCCGCCTCGGTGC
>WNFC01001272.1_pt1 | contig 32985 bp, 30 predicted proteins | sample 5400541 | NCBI WGS metagenome assembly WNFC01 (sample SAMN13153342, study PRJNA577476) | soil metagenome | isolation source: 120 cm saprolite under Douglas fir tree site 2 hole 2 replicate 1 | place: USA:California | collected 2015-04-18
ACGTAGCCCGGAGGTGCACCGATGAGGCGCGCCACCGAGTGCTTTTCCATGTATTCGGACATGTCGATGCGCAGCAGGGAGCGCTCGTCGTCGAAGAGGAACTCGGCGAGGGCGCGGGCAAGTTCGGTCTTGCCTACACCCGTTGGACCGAGGAAAATGAATGAGCCGATGGGGCGCTTGGGATCGCTGAGTCCAGCGCGGGAACGGCGAATAGCGTTGGCGACGCGTTCCAGAGCCGGGTCCTGGCCGACAACACGCTGGCGCAGGCGTTCTTCCATGGTGACCAGCTTCTTCACTTCTCCTTCGAGCATCTTCGAGACAGGAATACCGGTCCACTTGGAGACGATGCGGGCGATATCTTCTTCGTCCACTTCTTCTTTGAGCATGCGTGGCGCGCCGGTGCCTTTGCCGTCGATCTTGGCAGTCAGTTGGCTTAGCTCCTCTTCGGCCTGCCGCAATAATCCGTAGCGGATTTCGGCGACACGTTGCAGGTTCCCCTTGCGCTCTTCGGCTTGCTCTTCGATCTTGAGTTTTTCGATTTTCTCTTTCAGCTCGCGAGAACGCGCGATCAGGTCCTTTTCTTTTTTCCAATTGGCCTTGAGGGCGTTGGATTTCTCGCGGATTCCGGCAAGTTCCTTCTCGATTACGGCCAGACGTTCGCGGGAATTCGCGTCGTCTTCTTTCTTCAGGGCTTGCTTCTCGATTTCGAGTTGCGTGGCCCGGCGCTCCAGTTGGTCGATGTCGGTGGGAAGCGAATCGATCTGGATGCGAATCGAGGCGGCGGCTTCGTCGACCAGGTCGATCGCCTTGTCGGGCAGGAAGCGGTCGGAGATATAGCGGTGAGAGAGCGTGGCAGCGGCGACGATGGCGGAATCTTTAATGCGGACACCGTGGTGCACTTCGTAGCGTTCTTTCAAGCCGCGCAGAATTGCAATGGTGTCTTCAACGTTGGGCTCTCCAACAAACACAATCTGGAAGCGACGCTCGAGAGCGACGTCTTTCTCGATGTACTTGCGATACTCGTTGAGCGTGGTTGCGCCAATGGCGCGCAGCTCGCCCCGAGCCAACGCGGGTTTGAGCATGTTCGATGCGTCGATAGCGCCTTCCGCTGCGCCGGCTCCGACCAGGGTGTGGAGTTCGTCGATGAAGAGGATGACCTGACCTTGGGAGTCTTCGATTTCTTTTAAGACGGCCTTGAGGCGGTCTTCAAATTCGCCGCGATATTTCGCTCCGGCCAGCATGGCGCCGAGATCGAGCGCGACCACGCGCTTATTCTTGAGCACTTCGGGGACATCGCCCGAGATGATGCGCTGGGCCAGGCCTTCGACAATGGCGGTCTTGCCCACGCCGGGTTCACCGATGAGCACCGGATTATTTTTCGTGCGGCGAGAAAGAACCTGAACCACACGGCGGATTTCTTCGTCGCGGCCGATGACTGGGTCAAGCTTGCCGCGGCGTGCTTGCTCGGTCAGGTTGCGGGCGTAGCGCTCAAGGGCTTGATACTTCGCTTCGGGATTCTGGTCAGTCACCTTTTGCGATCCGCGGACAGCGATTAGAGCTTTCAGAATTGCATCGTTAGTTGCGCCGTGGCGGGCGAGGATCCGCTGCGCGGCATCCTGCTTGAGGTGAGTGATCGCCAGCAACAGATGCTCAGTGGAGACGTATTCATCCTTGAAGTTTGCGGCCTCTTTGAAGGCTTGTTCGAGCAATTTGTTGGCGGCGTTTGAGAGCGTTGCCTGCGACGCTTCTCCGGAAACTTTCGGGAGTTTTTCAATTTCGCGATACAGATCGCTGAGAACCGCCTGCGGGCCGATGCCGATCTTTTCCAGTACTGGCGCGACGATTCCCTCTTTATCTTCGAGCAGCGCGGCCAGCAGATGGATGGGGAGCAACTCGGGGTTGCCGTGCTCGGAGGCGAGATCGTTTGCCCGCTGGACTGCTTCCTGCGCTTTTACAGTGAATTTATCCCAACGGATGGGCATGAGGAAACTCCATTTCGTAATTTGGCAATTGCGTAATTGGGCAATTTGAAAACTGGGTCGAAATCGGAGCTGCTGACTTCAGCGAAGATTTTCAAATTGCCGAATGGCACAACTATTTAGGTTGCAAAAAACAGACGGGAGGCAGCAACTTTCGCCGCCATCCCGTCGATTGTTAGATCGTCGAGCTTCGCTCAACGACCAGGTCAGAGACCGGTCCCACACAACCACACGACGCGACCTTACGCGGCTTTGCTCGGGGACTTGGCTTCGAGGGTCTTTTCCGCGCCCACGTTCACCTTGATCTGCTTGGGCTTGGCTTCGGCTTTCTTGGGTAGGGCGATCTTCAACACGCCCTTATCGTAGGTTGCCGAAACTTTCTCGGCGTCCACGGTGTTCGGCAAAGTGAAGGTGCGGGTGAAGCTGCCATATTGGCGCTCCACGCGGCGGTAGTTCTCTTCTTTCTCTTCCTGTTCGATCTTGCGCTCGCCGTGAACGGTGAGGGTGTTGTTCTCGATGCGGACGTCGATATCTTTCTCCTCGATGCCTGGGACTTCGATCTTCAACGTAACTTTGTGTTCGTCCTCGTAGACGTCGACAGCGGGGGCGAAGCTCGAAGCGGTGAGGGATTCATCTCGGCCGCCTTCGTTATACGAATCGCGGAAGAGGCGGTTCATGCGATCCTGCAGGGTGGCAAACTCACGGAAAGGCTCCCAACGGGTAAGTACGGTCATGGCTAAATCCTCCTTCAGAAATCTTGGGCTTGAATTTGGTGAGAAGTCCGTCTATGACACCTTAGTGGACCTCACTACATTCGATGCCACAGTTATTATGAAAGAAGCATAAAATATGAGTGTCTCATTGTCAATGCAAAGATATGGTTTGTTTTCAAGTATTTATGCTAGCTATAACACACTTTAAGTAGGCCGTTTCTGGGATATTTAAGAGGGCTGGGTGGTCTTTCGCGGCTCCGCGAACCTCAGTTAGACGCAGTGAGCGGTGGGCATCGCGGGCTGCGTCAGCGAGCATTTCCAAAAAGTCACCCTGGGTTACGTGGTAGGAGCATGAACAGGTCACCAAAACCCCTCCCGGACGAAGCATCTTTAGAGCGCGAAGATTGAGTTCCTTATAGCCACGCAAGGCAGCGTCAAGGTCTCGTTTGGTTTTGGCGAATGCGGGCGGATCGAGAACGATGGTGTCGTAGCGCTGGCCGGAGTGGGCATAGTCCTTGAGAAGGTCGAAAGCGCTGGCTTCGATCCACTCAATGTCGCGGTGGTTGAGGGCAGCATTCTGGTCGGCGACTTCGAGCGCGGGGCGGGAACTGTCAATGCCCGTGACGCGCGAACAACGCGGGGCCAGATGAAGGGCGAACCCTCCTTGATAGCAGAAGACATCCAGGGCTTCACCGCGGCCGTATTGGGCAGCGGCGGCATAGTTCTCGCGTTGATCGAGGAAGGCCCCGGTCTTTTGGCCCTCAAGCGCGGCAAAGTGAAACTGGACGCCGTTCAGGGAGAAGATTGTTGAAAGTTTCTCTCCTTGCAGTAGGCCAGAGGGGCGCGGTGACAATTCTTCGAGTTGACGGACTCGCGGATCCACGCGTTCGATAATGGAAGCTGGCTGCAGTCGCTCGGTGAGTTCTGAGAGCAAGGTCTCTCGCACGGTCTCCACATCCATGGCCTGGGTGAGAATCTGTATCGAAAGAATATCGCCGTAGCGGTCAACGATGAGGCCGGGAAGAAAATCAGCTTCGCTGAAGATTACGCGGTAGGCGTTGGTGTCATGAATGAGGGGCTCACGATAGGCGATCGCATCGGCGATGCGCCGGCGAAGAAGTGCTGGAAAGTCGTCGACAAGCTCTCGCGAGATTAGTCGGACGGCAATTTGTGACGAACTGGAATAGAGCGCGGTGCCGAGGGACTGGCCTCGATGATCGGCGACGGTGACCAACGATCCAGGCGGAACACCATCGGCTGAAACGATGTCTGAGCGGTAGACCCATACGTGGCCGTCCTTCAAACGGGAGGAGCCCCGGGGGGAAACCTTCACTGTAGGGACGGCTGGGCTGCTACTGGTCTTGGACATGCAGCAATCTTAAACGCAGCAGCTAGCTGGCGGCTTGCTCGGTGGGAACGCCGGCTGGCTTCTCGGCCTTGGCAGAGGTGCGAGCACTCATCTCGTACTGTGCGGCCTCCAGGTCGACATGAAGCGAATCCAACGCGGTCATGGGCATCTCGGCGCCCCAGTTTTCCATGTCACGTTCGCTCCAGCTTCCATTCAGGCGGATCGCGCCGGTGATATCTTCCGGGAAGGCATGACGGTAATCGCCTTCGCGGGTGAGAATGTCGCCGATCAGACGACCGGTATGCATGTCGAAGACGCGGCGGCTGGCCTGGCCAGCCGAGTTGGCCAAGCACAGGAAAACTTCGCCGGCATCACCGAATTCCTGACGGTAGTACCAGGCTTGGGGCGCATCGATCTTGGGATGGTGGCGGCGGGAGCGCTTGTGCTCGGGCTCAAGGGCCTGCATTTCGTTGGCGGGATTGAAATAGAGAATGCGCTGGCAGGAATCGCAGACCACGGTTTGCTGCCCGGTGCGGACATCGTTGTAGGTCTGAGGTCGCAACATGACTTGGCACGCTATGCATTTGTGGTCGCGTACCTCGGAAATGCCGGTACCACGAAACTTGGAGACGCGCTCGTAGTGGCGCAGAAGATCTTCGTTGACGCCGGCCCGCATCTGATCGCGCTTGGCGCGCCAATCGGTGAGTTGCTTTTCGTCCTCGGCGGTGACCTGACGGGCGTCCGCTTTCTCTTTTTCGATCTCGGCGGCTTCTGCCTTAAGGTCAGCCTGCGCCGCCTTTACTTGCTTGTCACGCGTATCGGCATTGAGCATTAACTCAAGGATCTTGTCTTCGGCGGCGGCGATTTCTTTTTCCGCGAACTGGATTTCGTGCAACAGCGCCTTGTACTGGTCGTTGGTTTTTACGTCGAGAGACTGGTCGCGGTATTTGGAAATTTTGCCGCGGAGGTCGCTGATTGTAGTTTCGTGCTTGCGACGAGTGGCCTCGTCGGCCTTGACCGCAGTCTGAGCGTTTTCGAGTTGCGCCTTCGTGTCTGCCAGCTTGTGTTCGATGGCGGCGACGCGTTTGGGGAGTTCGGCGATTTCGTCCTGCAGGCGGCGAATTTCCTTATCCGCTTCTTGCAGGCGCAGCAGGTTTTCTATTTCTGGAAGCATCCCTGGACGGCTCAGACTTGATTCTACCACGCGGAAACCTTCGTCCTCGCTGAGAATCTGGCGCAGACGGCGCTACAAATGGCCTTTGGGGTGTAAACTCTTTCGTTCGCGTGGTGTGTCTTTTTCCTTCGATTCTTGTCTGCGGAGTTCATCGTGAAAAATAGTGTCTCAACCTTGGGCTTGGCCGCTATTCTCATTGTTCTCCAGGCGGTGCCGCTATTTGCGCAATCATCCTCGCCCGTTAAGCCGCTCACCATTGAGGCGATCTTTGCTCCTGGCGGACTTGGCGGACGCGGCCCGGAAAATACCGAGTGGAGTCCCGACGGGACAAAGTTCTCGTTTGTGCAGCGCGATGATGAAGGCGAACATGGCGAACTGTGGTATGTAGACGTTGCGACTGGCGAAAAGAAGGTGCTACTCAGCGCGGCCAAACTGGCCTCGCTCGCGCCCGATTACAACAAAGTGAAAAATGAGCGGGAACGAGAGCGGCTCACGCGATATCACGTCGCAGCTTACTTGTGGGCGCCAGACTCGAAGCACTTGATTTTCGATTCCCAAGGACAGCTTTGGCTTTTTGATTTAGCAACAGGCACAGCCGTACAGTTCACTTCAGCGCCGGACCCGAGCGGCGATCCAAAATTCTCCCCTGATGGCAGCCGCGTTTCTTACGTGCGCAAGCACAATCTTTACGTTCGGCCGATAAGCGGAAAGAGCGAAAAGCAACTCACCAAGGACACAGCGGACGACCGGTTCAACGGCGACATCGATTGGGTGTATACAGAGGAACTGGCGGTACGAAGCAATTATTTCTGGTCGCCCGACAGCAAGCAGATCGTCTTCCTGCACATGGATGAAAGCAAGGTTCCTACCTATCCCCTGACCAACTGGATTCCCACGCATCCAACGGTCGACAACGAAAAATATCCGAAGGTCGGCGACGCAAACCCTACGGTGAAGCTGGGTGTGGCGGATGCAGACAAAGGGAAGGTTCGCTGGATTTCCCTGACGGATGACGAGGAGAGTTACATTCCCCGTTTTGGTTGGGTGCGCGCGGGAGTGGTCTGGGCGGAAGTTCTGAACCGGAACCAGGACAAGATGGATTTGTACTTCGTCGATGCCAAGTCGGGGAAGTCGGCGAAAGTGTTAACCGAGACCAGTCCCGGCGCCTGGATCAATGTGAACGACGACTTCAGAGTGTTGAAGACCGGCGGCCGTTTTCTGTGGTCGAGTTGGCGCGACGGACATACTCAGTTATATCTCTACAGTTTTGACCAGCAGAATCCGTTGGCGGCAGAGGCCAGGCTGGAGCGCCAACTCACGCAGGGCGACTTTGAGGTGATGGGAGTTGAGGCGGTTGATGAAGCCACGGGCACGGTGTTTTTTTCTTCCAATAAAGACGATCCGAGGCAACGGCATATTTTTTCGATCAAGCTGGACGGAACCGGCTTGCAGCAGCTTACTCCCGATGAGGGACTTTACTTTGGCAAGTTCTCCGACGATGGCAAGCATTACCAGCAGACGTTCATGGGGCCCTCGACCGTGCCGCGGATGTCGTTATGCGCGGTGGGCGGGGCTTGTGCTCCGGTTTGGCAGGCGCGCGATGAATTTGCGGAATACGGAATGCGAGCTCCGAAGTATTTGGAGTACAAAGCGGAGGATGGGACGACGCTTTACGGACGTTTGTTGCTTCCGCCGGACGCTCCCGCGACAGGCAAGACCCCGCTGATCGTGAACGTCTACGGCGGTCCCGCCGCGCAAATGGTTCTGAAAGAACCGTTGAGTCCGTTCGATGAAATTCTGTCGCGCCAGGGCTTCGCGATTTTTGCTGTCGATAATCGCGGGACTCCGGGACGAGACCGAAAATTCCAGGCTGCGATCCGTCACGAGTTCGGAGCGATCGAGTTGAAAGATCAGCTTGACGCTCTCGACCAACTTTTCGCGCAGTACCCGCAACTCGATAAAGACCGGATGGCGATCTGGGGATGGTCGAACGGCGGCTCGTTGACGCTTTATGCGATGACGCACTCCGAGCGGTTCCGCGCCGGGGTCGCCGTGGCGCCCGTGACCGATCAGATCAACTACGACACCATCTACACCGAACGCTACATGGGTCAGCTCAAGGACGATCCGAAGGGCTATGCCGAGTCAGATGTTACTGCCGATGCCGCGAAATTGCACGGAGCGCTCCTGATGGCTCATGGAACGGGCGACGACAACGTGCACTTCCAGAACAGCGTTCAGATGATCAATGCACTGATCAAGGCAGGGAAACAATTTCAGCTGATGATTTATCCTAACAAGACTCATAGCATCTCTGGCAGCGATGCGCGCACGCATCTGTTCCACATGATTGACGATCACTTTATGCGGGAGTTGAAGTAGGGAGAGCTACTTGCGCTTGTCGGGCTTGCGGGACGAACTTACTCTCGTGGTGCTTTCTTTGCTCGCGCTTTCTTTGCTGGAACTCTCTTTGGAGGAGCTCTCCTTCGACGAACTTTCCTTGGAGGAACCGTCCTTCGACGAACCATCCTTCGACGAACTCTCCGGCTTGGACTTGTCTTCCTTCGTGGAGTCCTTCGAGTCTTTGCCGCCATCGGAAGAGGGCGCGTGGGACTTGTTGGCGTAGTCGGTGACGTACCAGCCGGACCCCTTGAACTGCACGGCGGGGGCGGAGATCATCTGCTCGATGCGGCCGCCGCATTCCGGACACTTCTTAAGCATCTTGTCGGAAAACTTCTGGATTTTCTCGAAGCGGTGACCGCACTTTTCGCACTCGTATTCGTAAAGGGGCATGGATTCTGAGACGGTTGTGAGGAAAATCTGTTTCATATCGATTCTAGGGGCGCGGGTTCGATTGCGTCAATTCTGGCGGCGGGCACGGAGGTAGCGATGGGTGTGGTTCTCAAGTGGTAGACTCCGGCCATGAAGCGCGCTGGCGGAAAACGTGACAGGGCGACGACAGTCGATTCCGAGAATGTTCAGTCCGATAAGCTGGCTGAGACGAAGGAGCGCGCTGCGCTCGCGACAGGGCCAGCGCTTTATCTCGTCGCTACGCCGATCGGCAACCTTGAGGACATCACGCTGCGCGCAGTACGAGTGATGAAGGAAGTGGATGTTGTCGCCTGCGAAGACACGCGGCAGACCCAGAAGCTGCTCAACCACTACGGCATCACGACGCGCACCATCAGCTATCACGAGCACAACGAGATGACACGCGCGGCGGAACTGGTGAAAGAAATGCAGGAGGGAGCGAGCGTTGCGTTGGTGACGGATGCGGGCATGCCGGGAATTTCCGATCCCGGATTTCGGCTGATTTCGCTGGCGATCCGGCACCACGTGCCGGTGGTGCCGATTCCGGGAGCGTCGGCGTTTCTGGCGGCGCTGGTGGCGAGCGGGCTGCCGACCGATTCGTTCCGCTTCAGCGGGTTTCTTCCCGCGAAGCGCGGCGAACGGCGGGCGGCGCTGGAGGCGATCAGGACGTCGCCGCGCACGCAGGTTTTCTACGAAGCTCCACACAGGATCGTTGAAGCGCTTTCGGATGTGGTCGAGGTTCTGGGAAAAGACCGGCATGTGGTGATCGCGCGCGAGGTGACCAAGCTGCATGAAGAGTTTCTGCGCGGACGTGCGGGTGACGTGCTGGAGACGTTGATCTCGCGCGACGGAGTGAAGGGTGAGATCACGCTGCTGATCGGCAAGGCCGAGGAGGGAGAAGTTCATGCGGGGACGAGCGCTTCCGGCCGAGCTTCAGTTCGGCAAAGAGTCGAGCAGATCATGGGCGAAGAGAAGGTTGAGGAGAAAGCCGCGCTGAAGAAGGTGGCGAGGGAGCGCGGAATTTCGAAGAGCGAGGCGTATCGGGAGTTGCAGAGGAGCAAGTGAAGGCAGCTACTTCGCGCCGAGTTCACGCTTCACCGTCTCGCTCACCAGTTTTCCATCCACGCGCATTCCCGCACCAGAGAACCGGGCCATGGCATTCTTCATTACCGTGCCCATGTCTTTCATGGTGGGAGAGCCCATCTCGGCGATCACGGCTTTCACTCCGGCGACCACTTCGGCTTCGCCGGCTGCTTTCGGCATGTAGCTCTCGATCAGGACGATCTCGGCGGCTTCTTTGTCGGCCGTTTCCTGGCGTCCGCCTTTGGTGAATTGCTCTACAGATTCTTTGCGCTGCTTGATCAGCGTGGCGAGGACGGCTTGCGACTCTTTGTCATCGAGCGGCGCCATTTTGTCGACCTCACGGTTTTTGAGCGCGGATTTAACCATACGCAGGGTGGAGAGGCGCTGCTCCTCGCGCGCTTTCATGGCGGCGGTGATGTCTTTCTGAATCTGTTCGGAGAGGCTCATAGTGGGATTATAGATAAGTGGCTCGCCGTGCCTTACGCTCCAATCACAAGCTTGGCCCAGATAAAAGGGAAAACCCTGCGAAATGCCAAAACGAACGATGTGAGCCAAATGAGTCCCCAAAATCCCGTAAACGCGGCAATTCCACTGCGTCCCGAAAAATAGACGCCAAAGCCGCCCCTATAAGTGAGAACAAGCTCCGCTATGATTATTGGGAGTGCAATGCACATATAGAATGCGCAGGTATAGAGTGTCAGCCTGAGAAAGAACATCTCGCCACCTCCAGCATTGATTCGATTTTGCCGTTTTCAAATTAGCGCATTCGGGATAGCATCAGGCTTATAGTGCGCCAATTATACCGGAGGAATTAAGCGCTAACTGTCTCGCACATTCTCTATATCAAAATCCGTCACCAAGCGATCTCGAGGTGCATCTGATGCTCAGGAGGAAATCAAAGATGAGCAGAGTCGCTATTTGGGCGCAACTGGAGGCGAAGCCGGGAAAAGAAAAAGAGGTGGAAGCATTTTTGAAATCGGCGCAGCCGCTGGCCGAGCACGAAGCGGGGACGCTTAGCTGGTATGCAATCAAGATGGGGCCGGGGAAGTACGGTCATCTTCGATACGTTTGCCGACGAAAATGGACGCAACGCCCACCTCAACGGCGAGATTGCCAAGGCGCTCTTCGGCAAAGCCAAGGATCTTTTTTCCAAACCGCCGGATGTTGCCAAGCCGGAAATTCTTGCGGTGAAATCTACGCGCGGCTGACCTCATTCGTGCCGCATTTCAACACTTGCCAACATTCCGATAGACTACTGAAGCAACATAATCCCCAGACTTTCAGGACGCTATCGGAATGCTACGCAAGAATCGTCTTTTTACTCCCGGGCCAACGCCGCTGCTGCCGGCGGCGCAAACGGCCATGGCTTCATTCACGGCGCATCACCGCACCGCTGATTTCCGCGCACTGTTTCAGCGCGTGCTTGCCGACATGAGGGAATTCATCGGTACAAAGAACGACGTGCTGGTGCTTGCTTGCTCGGGCACTGGAGTGATGGAAGCCTCGGTTTCAAATCTGACATCTCCGGGCGACAAGGTCCTGGTTCTTACCGCTGGAAAGTTCGGCGAGCGCTGGACAGGCTTGGCCAAGGCCTTCGGCTGCAACGTCGAAGTGGTGACTGCGCCTTATGGCGAAACGTTTTCATTGGAAGACATTCGCGCAAGGTTCACTCCCGAAGTGCGGGTCGTCTTCGTCCAGGCGACCGAAAGCTCAACTGGCGCGCGGCATGATGTTCATAGCATTGCGAAGATGGTGCGTGCCAGCGGCAACGACACGCTACTGGTGGTGGATGCGATCACCGGCTTGGGCACAACTCATCTTGATGTCGATGGCTGGGGCGTGGATGTGATTATCGGCGGGTCGCAGAAGGCGCTGATGATTCCTCCCGGTCTGGCGTATTGCGCCGTGAGCGAGCGGGCGTGGCAGCGGATGGAGACCACGGCTTCCCCGCGCTTCTACTTCGACTTGCGCAAAGAGCGTAAGTCGGCGGCCAAGGGTGAATCGGCGTACACTCCGGCAACATCACTATTTGCGGCGTTGGGAGCTGCGTTGGATTTTGTGCGGGGAATGGCTAATGGTGACTTGGCCAAGGGACGGGAAGTTCTCGTCGAAAATGCGGAACTCTGTGCCGCCATGACTCGCGCCGGCGCGCAAGCCGTTGGACTGAAGCTTTACGCAGCCTCGCCCGCAGCCGCCCTCACCGCAATTTGCTCGCCTGACGGAATTGATTCCGGAAAACTCGTTAAGGAATTCCGCGACTCGTTCGATGCCGTTGTCGCTAATGGCCAAGGTGAAATGAAAGGCCAGATTTTCCGCATCGCGCACATCGGCTACTACGACTATCTGGATACGATCGGCATTCTGGGTGCGCTGGAGCACGTTTTGGCGCGCTCCACCGGAAAGACTGTCGATTACGGAGCGGCCGTACGCGCGGCACAGGAAGTGTATGCGCGCGGCCCATCCTATAAGCGGCAACTCGTTGGAGCTTAAGCGTGGCGGCGACGCGCTCCAGGTTTAGTTGATCGTGAAAGTCATGCTGTTGGATGTTTCCGCCGAAGTACCGCCGCCGTATATGCCCCCGGGAGTGCCGGGATTGGTCACCGTGACCGCTGCCGTTCCCGGGCTTGCAGTGTCCGAGTCTGGAATTGTGGTCGTCAGGTCAGCCGCGCTGTGGGCGGTGGGCAGCGCCGTACCGTTCCAATTGATGGTCGCATTACTGTTGAAGTTGGTGCCGCTGACCGTAAGGGGCTGCATAACGGCGCCGTGGGTCGTACTAGTGGGAGTGAGTTGGGTGATGGTAGGCGTGCTACCAGCGACCATGGGAGTGGTGGCGTGCTTACTGTAGCCGCAACCCAGGCCTACGGCGAGAAGTCCGGCTAGAATTATTGTTTTCACAGTCTTCATATTTTTCATATTGATTCTCCTGCGGGTCGACAGAGCCCGATTTAGAGAAAGTGTAGGAGCAATCCCCGGTAGGGGTGTCAGCGCGGTGTCATTTTCGTGTCAATGTATTGTCAAGCTGGAATTCGTAGTTCAAAAGAATCGGGTCTCCCTTGAAAATTGTCATTGCTGAGAAAATCTCGACTGCGGCCCTCGAGCAGTTGAGAGAGCCGGACTGGACAGTGCTTACCGCAGACCAGTTGGACGGCAAACTTTCAGAGCACCTGGAATCCGCTGACGCGCTGATAGTGCGCTCGGCGGTGCAGGCGGACGCGGAGTTGCTATCGCATGCGAAAAAGCTTCGCGTAATTGGCCGGGCAGGCGTGGGTGTGGACAATATCGACCTGGATGCGGCCACGCGCCAAGGGATCGCAGTGATGAATACGCCCGGGGCAAATGCTGTCGCTGTAGCCGAACAGACGCTGGGCATGCTGCTGGCCATGGCTCGCCATCTTTGCCGTGCCGACGCTCTAATGCACGCTGGGCGGTGGGAAAAGAAATCGCTGCAAGGCACGGAGCTGCGGGGCAAGACGCTGGGGATCGCCGGACTGGGGCGCATCGGTATGGAGGTCGCGCGGCGAGCGCGGGCGTTCGGGATGGTGGTGGTGGCGCATGATCCATTTGTTTCCGCGGGTGTGGCCAAGGAGCAAGGAATCCGCCTGACGAGTCTGGATGAGTTGTACGCAGCGGCGGATTACATCACTCTGCATGTGGGACTCACTCCGCAGACGACGGGCATGATTAACGAGGCCTCGCTCAAGAAGATGAAGAAGGGTGTCCGTCTGGTGAACTGCGCGCGCGGAGAGCTGATTCATGAAGCCGATTTAGTGGAGGCGCTGAAACAAGGCCATGTTGCCGCCGCGGCGCTCGATGTTTTCGCCGAGGAGCCGTTGAAGCAATCACCGCTGACCGCGATGGAGAATGTTATTCTCACGCCCCACATCGGCGGCGCGACTTATGAGGCGCAGGAAGCCGTGGGTGTACAGATTGCGCAGCAGGTCCGGGAGTATCTGAAGCATGGCGTGATCCAGAATGCGGTGAACGTGCCCTCAGTTTCCGCGGAAGAGTATGAGGAAATGCACCCCTACATTGTGCTGGCGGAGCGTATGGGAGCATTTCTCGCGCAAATTTCTGACGGCTCGATAGAAGAAATCTCGCTGCGCTACAGCGGCCACATCGCGGGTTGGAAGACGGAACTCATTCGCAACGCAGCCATCAAAGGCATCCTCGACCAGACTCTAGAAGAGAAAGCCAATCTGGTGAATGCCGCGTCGCTGGCGGATTCGCGGGGGCTGCGCGTGCATGAGGCGCATAAAGCGAAAGTGTCAACCGGCGGCGCGGGGAGCGTCTTGTCCATATTTCTCAAGAGTTCGAAGGAAGAGCACATGGTCAAGGGCGCAGTTCTGCGCGGAACCCTGCCCCGCCTGCTGCATATCGATGACATCGACGTGGAAGCGCCGCTCGAACGCGACCTGATTTATTTGCGGAACCGCGACGTTCCCGGCGTGATCGGAAAGGTCGGGACGATCCTGGGTGAAGGCGAGATCAATATCGCGGACTTCTCGCTGGGACGACGGAGCGTAGAGGCATCTGCGGAAACGCGTGAGGCCATCGCCGTGGTTCACGTCGACGGACCTGTACCGGACGAGGTATTGAAGAAGCTCGAGAAGATTCCGGCAGTGCGGCAAGCGAAGGCGGTGCGGCTGTTCTGAGTTCGGTGGGCGCCTGCTTCCCTCTGGAAAATGGAGAGACTCAGGATTCCGCGCCGTCCCGCCGCAACTTGCGGCTCTCGGCAAGCAGCGCCATCGAATGCATCAAATTCTGCAGCGTGACAATGCCCACCAGTCGCTGATCCTCGACTATCGGAATAATGCTGAGATTGCGTGAGGTGAGTTTTCGGAAGGCCGAAGACAGTGACTCCTGCCGCACCGAAACTTCAAAAATCTTGTTCATCACGGCTTGCACGTAGCCGTTGCCTTCGATGCGCAGAGCCTCGAGAATGCGTTGCTTGGAAATCACGCCCACCATGTCACTGCCGCGCACCACGGGGAAATCGTCCTGTAAGGAGTGCACCGCCTTATCCAGAGCATCCTCGAGCGTATCTGCCGGAGAGAGAGTCGCGAAATCGGTAAGCATCACCTCTTCCAGCCGCACGTTGTCCAGCACCGACTGGAAGATGACCGCCCGTTCCTCAAGCTGCGCCGCCGAAAAAATAATCACGCCCACCATGGTGAGCCAGGTATCGCTAAACAATCCCGCAACCATCAGCATCATGGCCAGGGCATGACTGATGGAGACGGCGCGGCGCGTGGCCGCGGCGGAATCAATACTGCGCGCAAAGAACGCCCGCAGGATACGCCCGCCATCGAGAGGATAAGCGGGAAGAAGATTAAGACCAGCGAGATAAAGATTGGCCCACACCAGGCTGCGCGGCAAGTTGCTGGCCTGCAAAAAAGGCCACTTCCACAGATGTGCTTCGGGGACAGCAGGAACAACAATGCCGGCGGCGATGATGGCGAGCACGAGATTCACCAACGGGCCCGTCAGTGCGATACGGACGTCTCGCTTCCACGCGGCTGCAGGCGATGCCGGTGGCTCTGAGCGCGATTCGTCGAAAACGGTTACGCCGCAGAGTGGAAGGAGAATCACTGCCTTGGGAGTCAATCCGTAACGCCGGGCGACGAGCATATGCCCGATTTCGTGGGCCGCGACGCAGGCCAGCAGGATTCCGACCAGGGCCAAATCCCGCGGCCCGTTGGCTGAATGGACGGTAGATTCCGTCCAGAAAACAAATAGAGGCAGGATCAGGAACGTCAGATGAAGGCGAACTTCGACTCCGAACAGGCGCCCGACTTGAACCGAAAAGCTTCTCATAGATTGCCACTACTACAGTTATTTTACATGGTCGGATATATTGGCTCCGGTACTCGAAAGTACAGAGCCATGCGCGTAATCGCCGGCAAGTATCGGGGCCATCCCTTGCGGTCACTCCGCGGAATGGACATCCGTCCCACCTCGGATCGATTGCGCGAGACCCTGTTCAACGTGCTCACTGCCGGCAATCCTGAAGCGCTTGCGGGTACCATCTGGTTGGATCTTTTCGCGGGCACGGGAGCGGTGGGAATCGAAGCGCTCAGCCGAGGAGCCAAGCAAGCTTACTTTGTGGAAGCATCGGCTGGCGCAAGGAAGTTGATCGAGCAGAATCTGCAAAGCCTGGGGATTGTGGAGGGATATAAGATTCTGCGGGATGATCTTGCCGGAGTCATCTGGCGGCTGCAGCGGGAACACTTCGCGGCCGACGTCGTGTTTCTCGATCCGCCTTACCGCATGCAGCAAGCTTATGAGGTGACGCTTACGGCGCTGGCCGAGTCGTCGCTGGTGTGGGCAATGTCCGTGGTGATAGCGGAGCACGAGAAGAAGTTCGATCCGGGAGATGAATTTGGATCGCTGCGGAGAATTCGAAAGCTGTCGCAGGGAAACACGGTCCTCAGTTTTTACCGCATTGGAGGGCTTGCCGATCTGAATCGATAATGCGGCGTTCGGGTGAAGCGCGCCTGTTTCTACATCAGCAATTCGCCCTTGCGGCGGGTGATGGGATGCTGCATTTCCTGCAAATCGTTTTTCACCATGTTCAGCCCGTACACGCAACCTTCGAATTCGCGGGAGAGGTGAGCGAACAGCGGAGCCACTTTCGCGTACTCGAAGTGTTCGAACTTCGACACGATGTAATAGCTCTCTTTTCCCGCTTTCATCCATTCCACAAAATTTTCCAGGCGGTGATGCCGCAGCCGGAAGTGGTTGATGCTCTCGGGAAACATGCCAGCGAAAAACAACGCATAGTCCCCGATGTGCTTTCGCACCTGGCGTTCGCGATCGAACGAGGGAGCGGGGCCGTACACGGGGTCGGACTCGAGCAGCATTTCGCCGAGGTCAGTGAGAGGCCGGTCAGCGGGGTCGTGAATCTTGAACAATTGATCGGATTCGCAGAACTCCGTCAGCAGATGCGATACGTAGGCGACCACCTGGGGATCGCGGATGCCAATCTCCTCGGCATAGTGGCGGCCCACCAATTCCTGGAAGAGCTTCCGCAGTGGATGAGATTCCGGAATCATCGTTCTGGTCCCCCGAAAGGCCCGGTTACGGGCTTTCAACATCCGTTGCTAACTAGTTAACTTACTTCCGACGCAAAAGCAAGTGACTTTTGTGTATCGGACGAATCACTTTCACCAATAATTAGAAGTGGCTAGCCCTGCCCGGGGTTGCAGCCGGTCTTTTGTTGGCACACGAGCGCATCGGCTGCTAATTGATTAGCGTTCGTCGGCGAATAGAATGAGAGCACGAGGATTGAGCAAATGCACAGAATGAACATCTCCAGCGGCACTCCCTGGGAACCTACTGTGGGCTACTCGCGCGCTGTAAGGGTTGGACCCTATATTCATGTTTCGGGCACCACCGCAACGGGATCGGGCGGCAAGATCGTGGGCGTGGGAGACGCTTACGCCCAGGCGGTTCAGACTTTGACAAATATTCAGAGCGCCTTGCAGAAAGCGGGCGCCAGCTTGAAGGACGTAGTACGCACGCGGATCTATGTAATCAACATGGCAGAGTGGGAGAAGATTGGAAAAGCGCATGGAGAGTTCTTCCGCGACATTCGCCCCGCGACCTCCATGGTTCAGGTAAGCGCTCTGATCTCGCCCGAGATGCTGGTCGAAATCGAGGCCGATGCCTATATCGCGTCCGAGTGAGAGTAGAATTCCACCATTCTTTACGCTAGGTAAACAACGGGGAAGCCAAAAGTGAAAAACTACTTCGCGTGCATATTGCTTCTCGCGGTCGCGATTACGGCAGCCGCGCAACAAAGCGACAATCGCCGCCCTGAGGCTTGGACAGCCATTCGCGCGGGTTCGCTCATTGATGGCAAGTCCGACAAGCTGCGTCACGATCAGATGGTTATCATTCATGGCAACCGCATTGAGAGCGTTGGCGATGCTGCAAGTGCCAAGATTCCGGCAGGCGCTAACCTAATCGACTTGTCGAAAGCTACGCTCTTGCCTGGTCTTATTGATTCCCACACGCACATCTTTCTGCAGGGCGAAGATCCCGCGCAGGGAGGATACGACGCAAACATTCTTAACGCGCCGCTTGCGTTGCGCGCGGCGCGGGCCACCATTGCGGCGAAGCGGGCGCTGGAGCAGGGCTTCACGACCCTGCGAGATGTAGAGACCGAAGGCGCCGGCTATGGCGACGTGGGCATCAGGCAGGCCATCGACCAAGGCTATATTCCGGGACCGCGCCTGTTGGTCTCGACTCGCGCCATCTCGACCACGGGCGGCTATCCGCTGGAAGGCTATGCTCCCGAACTCGACATGCCGAAAGGCGTACAAATTGTCGACGGCCCGGTCGAGGCGCGCAAGGCGGCGCGGGAGCAACTCGATCACGGCGCCGACTGGATCAAGGTCTACATGACGCATCGTTCCTGGGTGGGCAAGAACGGAGAGCTGGTCTCACAACCCACGTTGACGGTCGAGGAGTTGCGGGCGATCGTGGATGAAACTCACGGCTGGGGAAAAAAGGTCGCGTGCCACGCCTACGGCGGCATTGGCCTGCACCGGGCGTTAGACGGGGGATGCGACTCAATCGAGCACGGCCTTGATCTGGACGATGCCGCGATTTCCCAGATGTTGAAGCAGGGCACGTGGTATGTCCCGACCATCAGCGTCTATTACACCGACTGGGCTCCGGCCGAGACTCCTGGTGGGCAGCGCGACCGACTGCGGGCTTCGGCCCATGAGCAGTCATTCAAGAGGGCGCTCAAGGCTGGCGTCAAGATCGTCTTCGGAACCGACATGGGCGGGATTCCGTGGACCGAACCTATTGCGCAAGAGTTCTCGCGCATGGTGGAATTTGGCATGCAGCCGATGGATGCCATTCAGAGCGCAACCTCGCGGGCCGCCACTATGCTCGACATGGAAGGAAAGATCGGCGTAATCGCCGCGGGGGCATTTGGGGATATTATTGCGGTCAGCGGCGATCCGCTGCGCGATATGAAAGCACTGGAGAATGTGCAATTCGTGATGAAAGACGGCAAGGTTTTTAAGAGCCAAAACTAGGAGGCAGGCCTGCAGAAGACAGTGAGGATTTCCCATTTTTCGCGCATGCGCGATAAAGATTCGTAGTATCGCTTCAATTCACTTGACATCGGCTTCGACGCGAGCATAATTCATCAATCGTTTCTGACACTGACCGGAACCCCGGCTCAGCGGAGATTGTCGAAGGCCCGAGGAGGTGATTATGAGTGTGCTGGAACTTTGTGATCGGGAAATCGCGGCGGTTCCGCTGGAAGCCACCGTCGCCGACGCCATCAACAAAATGCTTGATCACCACGTTGGTGCCGTAGCTGTGGTCGATTCGGAATACCGCGTCGCCGGAATTTTTACGGAACGCGATGTCCTTCGCAAGATGGCGCTCAGCCGTACGGACCCGGAGAACACATCGGTGCGCGAACTGATGACCACGCCGGTCGAAATGGCCACGCAGCGCACCGGTCCGGGCGAGGCGCTCACCATCATGCTGGAACGCCACTTCCGCCATCTGCCGGTGGCTGACGACAACGGCAAGCTGCTGGGGATTCTCTCCATCCGCAACCTGTTGGAGTGGCGCGTGGAAGACCTTAGCCGTGAACTGGAGTCGCTCGAGCAATACGTCTCGAACGATGGCCCAGGAGGCTAGACGCGACCCCGAGCCTTCTCGTCCTAATCGATGGCAACTATCTCTTCTACTGCAGCAAAGACGATCGCTGGCGTGCGTATGGCGACCTCGATTTTCTTTCTCCTCTTTGGCGAGTACAAGCTGGCAGGAGCCGGCTTTGCCCATGGTGGTTTTCAAGGATATCTTCACGATTACATCGCCAGCTCTGCGGTAAGTTGTTATCGCCCGATACTGTCGGGCTTTATCCTGCCTCATGCAGTCTTCTTCGGATACCTCGTCGGTGTGATTGAGATGTTTGTCGGAGTCAGCCTGCTGCTTGGACTGTGGGTGCGCCTTGCTTCCGCTGTTGGTATATTCTTCCTGCTCAATTTGACGCTCGCCGCCTGGTGGGATGTGGGCCATGGCGCGCGGTTGTGGCGCTACTTTGGAGCGAGGCTCGATACTCTGCCCCTGTTGCTGCTGCTGCTCATCTTCTACGCCGCGGATGCCGGCAAAGTATGGGGTCTGGATGGTCGGCGAAGATGATGCCCGGGACCTGTGAAACGTCGGCACAACTGGACAAGCAGGAGAGAGATTTATGAAGAGATTTCAGCGTTCCGTGATGGCTGCGGTCGCCCTGCTCGCGCTGGCGGGAGAAATGATCGCCCAGCAGAGCTCCAAGAGCGTCGTCATCCATGCTGGGCACGTACTCGACGTCAAGACGGGCAAGATGCTTGCAGATCAGGCGCTCATCATCGAAGACGGAAAAATAACGCGCGTCGGAGCGTTTGCGGAAACGAAAGCTCCCGCAGATGCTCTTCGCATTGATCTGCCGAACGCCACGATATTGCCCGGATTGATTGATGCCCACACGCACCTCACCAGCGATCCCAAGTTTGGATACGAGCGACTCGGAATTTCGGTGGCGCGCGAAACTCTGATCGGAGCCAGGAATGCACGCGTCACGTTGCAAGCAGGGTTCACTACGGTACGCAATGTGGGCGCGGCTGGGTATAGCGATGTGGCCTTGCGCGATGCAATTAACGCCGGCGACGTGCCAGGACCGAGAATGCTGGTGAGCGGGCCGGCGTTGAGCATTACCGGCGGACACTGCGACAATAATCTGCTGCCTTACGAGTATCACGCCACGGGAGATGGAGTGGCCGACGGCATTGCCGCGGTCCAGCACAAAGTACGCGAGAACATTAAGTACGGTTCCGACTTGATCAAGGTCTGCGCGACCGGCGGAGTGCTTTCGAAAGGCGACGACCCGCAAGCCTCCCAGTACACGCTGGAAGAGATGAAGGCTATCGTGGCAGATGCTCATCGCCTCGGTCGAAAAGTCGCTGCCCATGCCCATGGAGCTCAGGGCATTCTCTGGGCTTCGCAGGCGGGCGTCGATTCGATCGAGCACGGCTCCTACATTGACGACGCGGGAATCGCCGAGATGAAGAAAAATGGCACTTACCTTGTGCCCACACTTTATCTGGGTGACTGGTTTCTGGAAAATGCGGAAAGAAACCGCGTGCCCGACTTTCTGCTGGCCAAAGCGAAAGCGGTAATGCCGGCTGCGCGCAAGAACATTGCACACGCTTTCGCCAGCGGAGTGAAGGTGGCATTCGGTACCGATGCGGCAGTTTATCCCCATGGTCTGAATGCGCACGAGTTTGCCGTGATGGTCAAGCTTGGATTGTCACCGTTGCAGGCCATTCAGGCGGCCACGGTGAATGCGGGGGATTTGTTGGGATGGACGGGTAAAGTAGGCTGCCTCGATCCCGGGTCTTGGGCGGACATGATTGCGGTCGATGGCGATCCCCTCAAAGATGTGACCACGCTGGAGCAGGTGAAGTTTGTGATGAAGGGCGGAGAGGTGGTTAGGAACGATTACGGGAAGTGAAGAGCTTTAAGCGCGGAGTGCGCTGGGAACGGCCGCGGAGAACGCGGAGGAATCAGCCAATCTTGCTTCGTCGCGCCCGCTCGATGACCCAGTCCGTCCAGACAGAAGAAGCTCCGCTGGCCAGCAGGGGCGTCTTGCCGAGTACGGCGTCGACAAAATTCTCGATCATGGGATAGTGCGGGTTGGCGTGAGGCGGCAGATTTTCGCAGCCGCCTGGATAGAACAGCTCGGGACCATTTAGCGGAGTTAACTCCATCTGGCCCTCGCTTCCGCGGATGCGGCACTCGTCCCGCTTCACCTTCGAATGCCAGCGCACATCCACGACGCCGCGCACGCCGCCTGCATACTCGATCATCACAGTCGCATTATCTTCCACCGCGTAGTGATGCAAAGCGTTGGATCGGTGAGCGCTCACCCGCAGCGGTTGGCCGAAGAGAAAATTCAGAACGTCAATTCGATGCGAGGCGATGTCGTAGAGCGGGCCGCCTCCGGCCTGGGCAGGATCGATTAGCCAACTGCGACGACCTTCATTTTCGTCAAACCAAGCGTGGCTGGTCAGTTCGGCGAGGACCGGCTTACCGATCACACCAGCTTCCAGCAGTTGTTTCGCCCGGTGCACTTTGGGATAGGTTCTGCGATAGTAAGCAACGCCAAGCGTGTGTCGACTCTCTTCCGCCGCCTGCACCATCGAGTGTGCCTCGGCCTCATTCATGGCCATTGGTTTCTCACACAGCACATGCCTACGCGCACGAAGAGATTGAATCGTTTGCGGCGCGTGCAGGAAGACTGGGGTCGCAATGTAAACCGCATCCACCGCGGGATCGCAGAGAGCTTCATCGAGGGTGGTCCATACGCGCGCGTCATAAGGCGCGGCCTTTTGCGGATCGCGCGTAACCAGGCCATACAAGCAGCTTCTGGGCTCGGCCTGAATTGCGGGAATGACGCGGCGTGTAGCGATATCGCCAATTCCAATTACGATCCAGTTCAGCATAAGCAAGAAAGAGAAAGTGCAGGCTAGCACAAAATCAAAGGCCGGCTCTAAGCCGGCCTTCGGAACAACCTGTGACAGATGCTACGGCTTCTTGGGAGCGATTGCGTCCTTGGCAGCCTTGGCCACGCGGAACTTGACCACGGTCTTTGCCTTGATCTGGATGGGCTCGCCGGTCTGCGGATTGCGGCCAACGCGCGCCTTGCGATGCGCCTTAACTAGCCGGCCCAAGCCGGGCACAACGAACACGCCATTCTTCTTGGTTTCCTTCACAGCGACGTCGGCCAGCTGCTCAAGGAATCCTGCGACCGTCTTGTTGGGAAGTTCAGTTTTCTCCGCCAGATGACGGACGAGTTGAGTCTTGGTCAAACCTGATGCCATGTTTCCTCCTGGGAAAAGTTTGGAATTTAATTCCAGTGGGCCTTGATCTTATATCAGGTCCCTGTGGAAAACACCCTTATTTTACGCGGGTTCTGTGCAGATCGCACGCAAGAAGGAGCATTTTTACACGGTTATTTGCTGCTGAGGGTTCCAAAACGGCCCAAATACGCGTACCACAACAGTTACGTCGCGGTAAACAAAGCTCGGATATCACCATGTGTCGCAGCAATTGGCAGTTAGCAATTAGCCCTTAAGGTCTCGGACCTGCTGCGCCTGCCTCCGGAGCCCCATTACTGGTTGCCGATTGCTACTTGCATTCAAGGTTGTTCCCAAGTGCCATAATGCTGGAGACGAGGAGTTCGATTTGAGTTGCGCGATCTGCGAGATTCGCAAGGAAAAACGCTTCTGTCCGGCTGTGCATGGCCGCATCTGTCCGCAGTGTTGCGGTGAGCAGCGCGAGGTAACACTCGATTGTCCAAGCGACTGTCCTTATCTGAAGCAGGCACGCGAACATGAGAAGCCGCGTCCGGCGGACCAGTTCGACCGAGCGTCGCTGTTTCTGGAGGTTGAGATTTCAGAGCAATTCACTTACGAGCGCGAGCACCTGCTCATGGGACTGAGCTACGCCCTGGCACAAGCGGCTCATGCCGACCGGACCTTGAATGATCGTGACCTGATCGGGGCACTCTCGGCCCTGTGCACCAGGTATCAGCGGATGGTGAACTCAGGTTTGCACTACGATCAGCCCCTGGCCGATGCTGCGCAGCATGCAGTCATCGCGCAAGTGGAAGAGATGTTGAAACAGTATCGCGAGGCTGAGGAAAAACAGTTGGGTTACTCCACCCTGCGCGATTCCGAAGTGCTCAAGTCTCTGGTGTTTCTAGTTCGGTTGGGACATGGCCGCACTTCGGGCCGGCCCAAATCGCGTGCCTTCATCGATTTCCTCTTCGCGCAGTTTCCCGAGAAGCAGTCGGCCGTACTCACGCCGCAAGAAGCAGGCAGCCGGATCATTGTGCCGTAAGCTGCTGGCGTTAGTCGTTAGTCGTTGGCCGTCGAGAAGCGCGGTACCCGCCTTACCGCTTGCCCTTCCGGCAGCTCATGCAGTAGTTCGCGAATTGTCTTTTTGAATACCGGATGTAACGCTTCGGGCGCAATTTCCGCCAGAGGTTCCAGCACAAAGCGGCGCTGGTGCATCGCGGGATGAGGAATCGTGAGCTCGTTCGACTCCATGATCGCGTCAGCGAACAGCAGGATATCGATGTCGATGGACCGCGGACCCTTTTTCTGAATGCGCCGCCGGCCCATCTCCTCTTCAATGCGGAGAATCGCCGCCATCAGTTGCTGCGGAGTCTTATTAGTCTCGATCGCAACCGCAGAATTCAGGAACCACGGCTGCCGGGTGAACTCCACCGGCTCGGTTTCATAGAAAGACGACAAAGCAATAACTCGACCGACCGCACTCAGACGAACCTGAGCGTCCCGCAGTTGCGCCTCGCGGTTACCGACATTTGATCCGAGAGAAAGGTAGACGATCCTGGGCATGATAGAAGCGATGGTGTCAGGCTTTATTCCGCTGCTTTCCACTGGAAATTTCTCGCGCCATCTGCGTCGTTATCCGCAACCGCCTTCAACCTCAATCCAAATAACCCTACACCTTAGTCACTTTTGAGGGGTTTCGTTGCACGCTAGAATTACCATATGACGTTAGAGTCTCTGCTTCTGAGCCGGGATGCCGAAGTTGTGCGCGTTCTGCGCCCGACGCTGGAAAAGCTGGCGATTGAGGTGGAGATCTGCCAGGAGGCGAAGAAAGCCACTGAGATTCTGATCGCGGAAAAGTTCGATGCCGTAATCGTGGATTGCGACGACCTGCGAGGGGGCCTGGAAGTGCTGCAGGGCCTGCGCACCACTCCCAGCAACAAAAATTCGGTGACCTTTGCCGTTCTGAATGGCAAGAAGACCACCACACAGGAAGCCTTCTCCATGGGCGTGAACTTCGTTCTGCAAAAGCCCATCACACCTTTGAACGCGTCACGGTGCTTCAATGCCGCCCTGAATTTCATGGTCCGGGAGCGGCGCCGCTACTACCGTCAGCCGGTGAAGATGCTGGTCAGGGTGGTCGCCGGCGAAAAAGAACTAAAAGCCACCAGCACGGACATCAGCGAGGGCGGAATCGCGCTCCTGCTGCACCAGGCTCTGCCCAAAAATGCCAGCCCTCATTTGCAATTTACTTTGCCCGAAACCACCCTATCGATGGACATCGAATCGGAAGTAGCCTGGGTCGACCTTAAAGGACACGTCGGATTGCGCTTTCGCAACGTAGCCCCGGGCTTCCAGGAAGCGCTCGAAAAATGGCTCAACGATAAAATGCCAAAACCAGCTTCCGGTTCCAAGGAGCCTGCTGGCTCAGGTTCCGAAGCCATCCAATAATCCTTCAATCCGCGTAATTTTTCCTTTCAGCGACCATTCTGCGGGGTATTCACCTTGTAACTTGCGCCTCGGCCTGCACATGGCAATCTAGTGTGACTGCTGGAGAGCCATCATGCTTACGAACACCTACCGCATCACTAAAGTAGAGAGAACCTTGCGCAGGTTTGAAGAAGACATACCTATGCTGAACCTGCGAGTGAAGGATTTATCGGCAGAGCGTCAACGATCCGCTCGCCAGTTTGCCGCAGACCTGATCAGCCAGGCTCGCGCCGAACTGCATCGATTGCTCGAGGAACAGCCTGAGCTTGGCGCTGATGCTGGAGACGTTCCATGCGAGCCGGCTGACTAGCGTGGGTGCGGGTCTGCTTGAGTAGTCAGCCCTAAATCGAAGACCCCGCCGTGGCCTGGCTGGCGTAAGGGCTGGCAACGTGTTTATCGTCCTCGGGCAGGGTTACTTCTTCCCAAAGAGTTTTGTCGCGCAGGATGCGAGAGACCAGCGCGGTGTGCATGGCGTGGCCGGCGCGGTCCGCCACGATCTTTCCCAGAATTGGCTTGCCCAGCAAGGCAAGATCGCCGACCAGGTCAAGCACTTTGTGGCGCACGAACTCGTCAGGAAAACGCAGTGGGCCGTTTTCGATTCCGTCGCGAGTCAGCACGATGCAGTTTTCCCGGGACGCACCGCGAATCAATCCCATGTTGCGCATCGCTTTCTCGTCTTCGCGCGAACCGAAAGTGCGGGCGCCCGCGATCTTCCGTAGATAACTGCCATTGGAAAGCTCGACCTGAAAAGTTTCTTTGCCGATGAGCGGGTGGGGAAAATTGATCGAATAAGAAACGGAATAGCTGTCGGCCGGATAGACCGAGATAAGTTTATTTCCTTCCCGCATTTCTACGTCTCGAAGAATTTTCAGATACTTTCGCGGGCGACGCTGTTTGCGGATGCCGGCCTTCTGAATCAGTTCCACAAAAGGCAGCGCGCTGCCGTCCAGAATTGGGAGTTCGAGGTTGTCCAGTTCCACGACGGCATTGTCAATGCCCAAGCCGATGAACGCCGAGAGCAGGTGCTCGGTGGTTGAAATCAATACGCCCTTCTTCATGAGGCTGGTGGCATAGCTGACGCGAGCGACGTTGCGGCTGATGGCCTCGATCTCAAAGTCGTCCAAGTCCGTGCGGCGAAAAACGATGCCTGTACCCGGCGGAGCCGGAAGAATGCGCATGCAGACCGGCGCGCCGCTATGGAGTCCCACTCCACTGCATTCAACGGTCGAGCGAAATGTCTGCTCCTGGGTCAAATGTGTTTGCGTATGTGCCAGTGAATGAATAGATTACAGCCGTGTTACGAACCATGACTGTGGTAAAATAGCCACACTGCGTGGCGGAATCTCGACGGACCCTCGTTGATTAAGGGTCTGCCCGCTCCTCGGCTCAAAGCTGGACTGCGCTGATAGGCCTAGGGCGGCGGCCCGGCTTAAGAGGCCGCTATAAAGGCCTTCGCCGGCCGAATGATCGCCAAGCGGCTTGAAGCCGCTGTTGAGTTTTGATGGGGCTTCACGGCGCGACTGGAAGTCGCGCCCTTTCAAACACCCAATCGCGGATCGAATCCTTCCGCTTCCCATTTATCTAATTCCGATAACTATCGAAGCGCTAGTGTTTTCCCGCAGGCTTGTTGGGATCGTAGTGGGAATTGGGATCGAACATTGATTCGTTGAGTCCCTCGTTGTAGCGCGCGGAGTAATTGTCGTAGATCTCTTCTTCCACATTGCGCTCTTTGTCGACGGGATCGCGCCAGGTGTAGCTCTTCTTGATGGGCAGATGGGTTTCAATATCAAAAAAAAGGCTCACCGCCTCATTTTTCGCGTTGATCATTGTGATCTGCTGAGCTGGCAGATTGCCGGCTAGCGCATTGCCGTCATAGAACAGCGCTAGTCCGGGATCTTTTGTCCACTCGCGGAGAAGGGTGTCCAGAGAGAATCGGCGGCGCCGCAAGTAATCCTCGAGATCCTTCGTTTCTATGGGATGCGGGCCCTTGTAGGTCACTTCATAACCCTTGTCAACGGTGTAAATGTAAGCCACATCCCGTTGCTTCGTGATCTCGATCCGCTCCTTGTTGGGATACGCCACGAACCGCCAGAACAGCACCCCGTTGCTGGTAGGCTGCCCGTGATGAAAGCTGTAGGTACGTCCCTCCTCCTGCATATCGTGAATGTTCAGGAATGCGGGTCCTCCCAGGGCCTGAATCGCCTGGTCGAGCAAGGCGCGCGCCTTACGGGCGTTCTCTTGATCTCCAGGACTCGTCGGGCTGGTGGCAGCGGATTGTGAAGGAGTCTGCGCGGCCTGAGTTGCAGCCACAAGCTTGCGGCCGCCAGACATCTCCAGGAAAAACGCCAGCATAACGATGAGAATCAGATATTTCATGCAACCGGTCAGTGTGATGCCCAAACAGGAAATTGTAGCTGCTTGCGTTGTCCCTGTGGCGCGGGCACCGCTGCCCCGCGAGCCGTTTTCTACGCTGGAAGCAAGCGGGCAGGAGTGCCCGCTCCGCACAGGCAGTGGAGTTCCGCTTTCTCTTGGATGCAGAAAAAACCGGCGAAGGCCTACTCCGGTTGGAATTTCCCGCCCGCCAGCTAGCCTGCCAGAACTGCTCCGCCATTTACGTTGAAAACTTCGCCAGTGATAAAGCTGGCGTGTTGGCTACACAAAAACAGCACGGGGGCCGCAATTTCCTCCGGCTTGCCCACTCGGCCCAGCGGAATGGTGCGCCGAATTTCTTCCCCGCTTCTGGGATCGTCCAGAGCGGTTCGTGACATGTCGGTATCTACCCAGCCGGGCGCCACCGAATTCACATAGATTCCGGCCGACGCCAGTTCGGTGGAAAGTCCTTTCACCATGCTGATCAGAGCGCCCTTAGTGGCGGAGTAGTCGCAATGAAACGCCTCACCGCGCTGGCCGCTGGTGGAGCTGATGAGGACGATGTGGCCGGCGGCAGAACCAGTTCGCGGCTGCGACTTCATCTGCGCCACCGTGTATTTGACCAAACCAAACACCGCGTCAAGGTTGATGGAAAGAGTCGAGCGCCATTGCTCATTTGTCATGTTCTCGATAGCTACGTCTTCGGCGGGCCAAACGCCGTGGTTGGCGACGAGAATGTCGACGCGTCCAAAAACTTTGGCGACCTCGGCAATCACGGCCTGAGAAGAGTCCGCGCTGGTCAGGTTAGCGGCCAGCGGGCGACAGTTCGCTTCGCCACACTCCTTCGCCAAAGCTTCAGCCTGCGATCGGGCTTTGTGATAGGTGAACGCAACCTTCGCGCCTGCTGCGATAAACAAGCGCACCGTGGCCGCGCCAATGCCGCGCGAACCGCCTGTGATCAATGCAACTTTGCCGGAAAGAGAAAGCGAAATGGACATGGATAGTAGTTTCCAGTTTCCTGTTGCCAGTTGCAAGTGGCACGGATTGGAAGGACTGGAAACCAGAAACCGGAAGCTAGAAACTGTCTTTTGAGGACGACGTGCGTTCTGACTTCAACTCACGCAAAAGCAACCGGACCAGCATTCCGTCGAAGCCCGTGCCACTCATCTTGGCGAGCTCGTCAAGCGCTTGCTCCGGAGTGCGTGCGGCGGCAATCGATTGTTCTGTCAGCATGTTGGCGTAGGCGTCCGCCAGGGCAATAATCCGCGCCCACAAAGGGATTTGCTCACCCTTTGCGCCGTCGGGATAGCCTGTGCCATCAAAGCGCTGGTGATGATGTTCAATCGCCCGCTGCATCATTGCACTGTGCGGCAGAATGGCAGCAATCTCGGCTCCGACTTGCGCGTGCATTCTTACCAGGAAAAACTCGTCATCGTTGAGAGGGCCCGGTTTATTCAGAATGCGTTCCGGGACGAAGATTTTGCCAACGTCGTGAATGCGCGCGGCATACACCAAGTCGGCGGTTTCCTCGGGAGGCAAATTCATCGCGCGCGCCAGAATTTCGGTGTAGCGCGCCACCAGGTCGCCGTGACCGGAAGTGCGCAGTTCGCGGGATTCGGCGGCGCGGCTGAGAACTTCAATCGATTCTTTCAGCAGCGGTACATTGCAGTTTTCTTCCCCTCCGCAAAATTTCACCAGCATCGAAGCCAGCTCTTCCAGATGCTCCGGCCCGTTGTGCTCGCGCTGCAGAAAACCTTCGATGTAGGCTGAGATTTGTTGACGCTGCGAAGCAAACTCTTCGCCTTCAGAAAACTCCTCCGCCGCCGACACTCGATTGCCACCCGAGCGTTTTGAAACGTACATGCCCGCATCGGCTACGCGGATGATGTCCTCGATGGAGAAGCCATGCGTCGGAAAACTGGCCACGCCGAAGCTGCCAGTGATGTGGTGTTCGCTCAGCATCGGGTCCGCGGTGATCCACTGCCGCAAACGTTCGGCGAGCACTTGGGCCTGGTCCGCCCCGGTTTCGGGCATGAGGATGATGAACTCGTCACCGCCATAACGCGCCACTACGTTCGACTGCCGGGACTTTTGCTCCAGCAGCCGTCCTACCCGAGCCAGCACCAGGTCGCCTTCAAAGTGGCCCATGGTATCGTTTACTTCCTTGAACTTGTCCAGATCAATCAGGACGACTGAGAACGGCCGTCCCGAGCGCGAAGCGCGCTTCCACTCCGCCGAGAGCGCTTCCCAGAAGAAACGTCGCGTCTTGATGCCTGTCAGGCCATCCGTGATCGATTGCTGCTGCAATTTCTGAAATACAAAAGCGTTATGCAGGGCCGTGGCCAGCAGATCCGCCAAGGTGTTGAGAATAAGAACGTCTTGCGGCGTAAACGCGCTCTCGTTGCGGCTTTCGATATTTAGCGCGCCCAGCAATGTTTCGCCGTAAGTAATCGGAATGCACAACACGGATCGCGACTCCGGCAGAATCGCCCCCATCTGGCCTTCGAGACCGTTCTGTACCAATGCCCGTTCGCCGGTGCGGGCCACTCGTCCCAGAATTCCTACCCCAAGCGGGATCCGCTTGCCCATGGCGTGCGCCGTCGCTCCAGCCTCCGCTTTGATTTCGATCTCCTTGGTTCCATAATCCAGCAGGCCGATACCGATGTGATCAAAGCTGAAGTTCTTTTGGATCTCTCCGACAATCTGCCCCAGCATGTGTACCGGGTCGTCGCTCGAAATGGCGGTGCGCGAAATATTGTTAAGGAATGCGAGTTGCCGGGAGCGCCGCTGTTCTTCCGCGAACAGGCGCGCATTTTCTACTGCAACCGAGACCTGCCCCGCAGCGGTCATCAGAACGTCCAGATCGCGCTGTTCATACACGAATTCCCGTTCCGTGTTCATGGCAACCATCACGCCCGCGGGCTTGTTACCCAGCAGAATGGGCGCTGCGCAAAGGCACCGGGCGGGATGCTCCGGCCGGTAGGTGATGCCCAATCGTGCGCGCGTTTTTTCCAGGTCGGATCGTATCAACAGCGGCTGACCCGTCCGGAGCACATAATCGGTAAAGGCGTTCTCCTGTTTGCGAGAGCGCTTGGGCAGAATGCGATCGTTCTCGACTTCCAATTCGAAACGGATTTGGTCGCCCTCCTGAAACGCGATGTAGAAGTTACTGGTGTTAAAAATCTGTCCCAGTTCGGTGTGGATGGTGCGCAGCACCTCATCCTGATCGAGGCGCGAGCTGATAGCCTGCCCGATCTGGGTGAGCAATTCGTACTCTTGGGTGCGGCGGTGGGCGTCGTGCGCGATCAGGTAGTTGTCAAGCGTAAGCCCGAGTTGCAACGCCAGTCCCACCATCAGACGCGGACCCGATGTGCCAAAAGCTTTACGTTCTGCGTGAGGGAATAAGATCACGCCGAACGCATGTTCGCGGGTCTGCAGGCTCACCGCGGTGAGGTTGCGGATCTCGGCTTCCATGAGGACTTTCTTGAGATCGGCGAAGGTCCCGGTCGACCCGGCCGGGAGGGGCTCCGTCATATGGGCCAGGTCGTGCACCGTGAACAGACCACCTTGCCGGTAAGCTAGTTCGCAGATGTACTCCCCTGTCCCTGTCTTGGTCAAAATGTCCATGAATCCCGAAGTAAATCCTCGCTCCACCGAAGGCAACAAACTGCGCCATCGCTCCGAGATGTAGATGATCGCGCGCCGCGCGGACAAAGCGCCCGCCAGCCGGTCCAAGGCGGCCTGCATGCTGGGGAGCAAATCGTCGGCCGAAAGCAAGCGCCGAGGGTCCACTCCGAGAGTCGAGAGCGCGAGCGTATTCTCCTGCACTGCGTTGCGCTCGTTCTCGAACAGCACCATCACCATCGCGATCCCAAGCAGCATCTGCGGCACCGGACCGAGATAGTTGGCGGCGCTGCCAAACCGCGCCCCCCACGGATTGCGGAATTGTCCTGCCCCCATGAGCACCGCCCACAATGCCAGCGCGAAAGCCAGCACCTTAAACGCCAGCAGTCCTCTACGGTGACCGTTGATGTAATAAACCGCCGAACAGTACAAGAGGACCGCGGCGATTCCCAGGTCAAGGGCGATTGCAGGTTGAGCGGTTGCCTGAACCGCGCCCCCTACTATGTGCGCCTGGACGTTGATCCACGCCAGTGCTATTCCGGCCGAGGCCAGGACCGCGTCATACCAGAGAAAACGCGACGGCCCGCTCATCAATCGCGTCGACACAAAAATGCATAAAGCCATCGTTACCAGGAATAGAGAGCTGGCGAAAAATGCCAGCGGTGTGGGAGCGCGATAAAAGGAAAACGCATCGAGAACGTAATGCAGCGAGTAGGCGGCCCAGGCCAGCTGCCAGGCGCGGAAATACGCCTGCCGGCTCTGTTCGTAGAGGTAGGTGAACACCAGAAACAGCAACAGCGAAACCACGCCCGGAATCACCACCATGCTGATGACAACACTATTCATGAGGACCTGACTGACCCTTTCCGCCCAGATGTGAACACCGTGAGGAGACTGATAATCACTAATGTTTTCACAGCCCGGGCGCACGCACAATAGAATTTAAGTACACTGTCCCGGTCTTCGAAGACCTAAGGGATCAACCAGTTAGGCGGGGAATGGGCCTTCCTGACTGGCTTGACGATACTTTTCTCGGGCCCATACCATCAAGTTTCGCCTTCTTATGCCTGAATCCCTTGCTTCAACGTCGCAGCCGCGCGTGCGCTTCGCACCCTCTCCTACCGGTTTCCTACACGTGGGCAGCGCCCGAACCTTCATCTTCAACTGTCTCTATGCCCGCCACAATGCAGGCACAATGATTCTTCGACTCGATGACACCGACGTCGAGCGCAACACACAGGCCTCGGTGAATTCGATTTTCGAGGGATTGAAGTGGCTAAACCTGGGTTGGGACGAAGAGTACAAACAGTCCGAGCGCATGGATTTGCACAGCAAGACCGCGTGGGCAATCTTTGAGAAAGGCCTCGCGTACCGGGACTTCACACCGGCACACACTGGCGATGTGGAAAAATCCGGGGCGCAAGGAACATGGCTGTTCAATCCCGGAGCGCGCGAAATATCGACCGCGGAAAGCGACCTGCGCGCCGACGCGGGCGAGCCGTTTGCATTGCGTTTCCGCGTTCCGCGCGATAGCGGGCAGCTCGTGCGATTTGCCGACGCGGTTTATGGCGACCAGATGAAGAAGGCCGCCGATATCGAAGATTTCGCCTTGTTACGTTCCGACGGCATGCCGACCTACCATCTCGCTTCCTGCGCGGACGATGCCGATCTGCGCATTTCCCACATCATCCGCGGCCAGGATCATCTCTCAAACACTTTCAAGCACGTGCTCATTTTCCAGGCTGTCGGTCGTACGCCGCCGCAGTTTGCCCATCTACCGCTTTTGGTGGCGCCTGACGGCACAAAGCTTTCCAAGCGGCGCCATGGGCCCGTGGTCAGCGTCACCACTTATCGCGATGCTGGATTCCTTTCGGAAGCCTTCATCAATTTTCTCTGCCTGCTGGGCTGGTCGCCTAAGAACGATCGCGAGAACATGTCCCTGCAAGAACTCACGGATACCTTTTCGCTCGAAGGCATTAACCGCTCGAATGCGGTTGTGAATTTCAAGGAAACAGCAGTTGCTGCCGAAGCCGCTCGCCCTGATGTTGTCATCCCGAGCGAAGCGAGGGACCTTGGTTTCGCCGCCCCCGAAGACACGTTCGACCCCAAAGCTCTCTGGCTCAACGCAGAGCACATTCGCGCTCTGCCGGTCGAAGACCTGAGCGCCCGCCTGCTCCCCATCGTGCGCGCCACGGGTTTCAATGTCACAGAGGAAAAAATGCAGCGGATCACGCCGCTGATACGCGAGCGCATCAAGCTCCTGCGCGACGTGGTCACTGCTGCCGATTTCTTCTTCGTGGGTCAACTTCCGCCTTACGATCCGGCAGAGCTGATCCCGCAGAAGGGAGACGTGGCCATGGCGCGGAGAGTTCTCACGCGGGCCCGCGAAGTGCTACCGAACGCTGAGTTCAAGCACGACCCTCTGGATCAGACTCTTCGCGCTGCGGCCCAGGAACTTGGAATCAAGGCGGGACAGATGTTCCAACCCATCCGCGTAGCCGTGTGCGGACGAAAGAATGCCCCG
>WNFC01000757.1_pt1 | contig 32979 bp, 28 predicted proteins | sample 5400541 | NCBI WGS metagenome assembly WNFC01 (sample SAMN13153342, study PRJNA577476) | soil metagenome | isolation source: 120 cm saprolite under Douglas fir tree site 2 hole 2 replicate 1 | place: USA:California | collected 2015-04-18
GCGTCGGGGCATGCGGCTACGACTGGCCGGCGTGGGAAGCCACTTGAAGTCGGGTCAGCGCGCGAGCCAGCGCCGCCAGCGCCCGAGCGTAGTCGATCTCTTCCTGCGTGCCCTCCGGGCTCTTGCCCTGGAGACGCAGCTCGGCACGCTGGCGCGCCCGCTCGGCGCGCGCGCGATCGATTTCTTCGGGCCGCTCGGCGTGCTCGGCCAGGATGATGACGTGATCGGCTCGCACCTCGGCGAAGCCGCCCGCCACGGCCAGGTAGTGCTCGCGCGGGCCGGTGCGATAGCTCACCTCGCCGCTCCCGAGGGTCGTGAGGAACGCCGCGTGGCCGGGCAGGACTCCGAAGTAGCCCTCGGAGCCCGGCGCCACCACCTCGTCGACCTCGGCGGTGACGAGCATCCGGACCGGCGTCGCCAGCTCGAAGAGCATTACTTCACTTCGGCCATCTTGCGCGCCTTCTCGCGCGCCTCGTCGATGCCGCCGACCATGTAGAAGGCCTGCTCGGGCATGTCGTCGCACAGACCGTCCACGATCTCCTTGAAGCCCTGGATGGTGTCCGCGAGCTTGACGTAGCGGCCCGGCTGGCCGGTGAAGGCCTCGGCGACGCTGAACGGCTGCGACAGGAAGCGCTGGATCTTGCGGGCGCGCGCCACGGTCAGCTTGTCCTCGTCGGATAGCTCCTCCATGCCCAGGATGGCGATGATGTCCTGGAGGTCCTTGTACCGCTGGAGCGTCAGCTGTACTGAGCGGGCGACCGCGTAGTGGTCGCCGCCCAGGATGCCCGGGTCGAGGATTCGCGAGGTCGACGCGAGCGGGTCCACGGCCGGGTAGATGCCGAGCTCGGCGATCTGGCGCGACAGCACCGTCGTCGCGTCCAGATGGGCAAACGCCGTCGCCGGCGCCGGATCGGTGATGTCGTCGGCCGGCACGTAGATCGCCTGCACCGAGGTAATCGAGCCCTTCTTGGTCGACGTGATGCGCTCCTGGAGCGCGCCCATCTCGGTGCCGAGGGTCGGCTGGTAGCCGACGGCCGAGGGCATGCGCCCGAGGAGCGCGGAGACCTCGGAGCCCGCCTGGGTGAAGCGGAAGATGTTGTCGATGAAGAGCAGGACGTCTTGTCCCTCTTCATCACGGAAGTACTCGGCGGAGGTCACGCCCGTGAGCCCCACGCGCAGGCGCGAGCCCGGCGGCTCGGTCATCTGTCCGAAGATGAGGGCGGTCTTCTCGATGACGCCCGAGTCCTTCATCTCGTGGTAGAGATCGTTGCCCTCGCGGGTGCGCTCCCCTACCCCGGCGAAGACCGAGATGCCGCCGTGCTGCTTCGCGATGTTGTTGATGAGCTCCATGATGAGCACGGTCTTGCCGACGCCGGCGCCGCCGAAGAGGCCGGTCTTGCCGCCCTTCGTATAGGGCTCCAGCAGGTCCACGACCTTGATGCCGGTCTCGAACATCTCGACCTTGGTCGACTGCTGCTCGAAGGAGGGCGCCGGCCGGTGAATGGGCAGGGTCTTGGTCACCTTGAGCGGCCCCGCCTTGTCCACGGCCTCGCCCGTGATGTTGATGATCCGGCCGAGCGTCTCCTTTCCCACCGGGATCATGATCGGATGCCCCGTGTCGTTGACCGGCATGCCGCGCGTCAACCCGTCGGTCGCCGCCATGGCGACGGCACGGACGCGGCTCTCGCCCAGGTGCTGCGACACCTCGAGAACGAGCTTGGCCGAGTAGGCGAAGACGTCGGTGCTCCCCGCTCCCGGCACCTCGAGCGCGTTGTAGATGGCCGGCAGCTGGCCGGGCTCGAACTCGACGTCGACCACGGGGCCGATGACCTGGACGATCTTGCCTTGGCTCATGACGGGTTCCTTTTTGTGCTCATCAAGCTACGCTTCGACCGATTGGCGAAGGGCTTCAGCCCCCCCGACGATATCCAGGAGCTCCTTGGTGATGCGCTCCTGGCGGGCCTTGTTGTACTGGATGGTCAGGAGATTGATCATCTCGCGGGCGTTCTTGCTGGCGGCCTCCATGGCCGTCATGCGCGCGCCGTACTCGCCGGCGGCGGACTCCATGAGCGCCCGGTAGACCTGGACGGTGACGTGGCGCGGCAGGAGCGAGGCCAGGATGGCCTCCGGGCCCGGCTCGTACAAATACTCCTCATGGGGCCCGGCCTCGTCGCCGTCACCCTCGGCCTCGATGGGCAGGAGCTGCTGGCGCACCGGGCGTTGGACGGCGACCGAGCGGAACTCGTTGTACATGAGGTAGACCTCGTCCACTTCCTCGGCGAGGTAGTCCTGGATGAGCCCGTCTGCCAGCTCCTGCGCGTGCGAGTAGGCCAGCCGGTCGAAGAAGCCCAGCATCTCCGACTTGACCGTGAAATGCCGGCGCCGGTAGAAATCGCGGGCTTTCTTGCCCACGACCACGAGCGTGACCGAAGCTTCTCCGGGCCCACGAAGAAAGCGAAGCGACTCGCGCAGGATGTTCGAGTTGAAGGCGCCGCAGAGTCCCTTGTCGGCGGTGATGATCACGAGGCGCCGGCGCCCCGTCTCGCGCCGCGCGAGGAGCGGGTGGGTCTCGTCCCCGGTGTGCCCGGCGAGGCTCCCGAGCAGCTCGCGCATCTTCGTGGCGTACGGTCGAGCGGCGAGGATGCGCTCCTGGGCGCGGCGGAACTTGGACGCGGCCACGAGCTTCATGGCCTTGGTGATCTTCTGCGTCGACTGGACGGAGCGGATCCGCCGCTGGATGTCCCGGAGCGTCGCCATGGGTCCGGCGCCCTACGCCGCCTTGATGCCCCGCGCGGCGATGAACTCGGCCTTGGCCTCGTTGACGGCACCCGTCAGCGCGTCGCGGAGCTCGTCCGTCAGCTCTTTCTTGTTCGCGATGTCGGGCAGGAGCTTGGGATGCTTGCGCTCGAGGTGCGGGTAGAGGAATTCCTCGAACGGCTGCACCTGCTCGACCGGCAGATCGTCGAGGAGGCCCTGGCTGCCGGCAAAAATGATGGCGATCTGTCTCTCGATCACCAGCGGCGAGTACTGCCCCTGCTTGAGGAGCTCGACCATGCGCTGGCCGCGCGCCAGCTGCTGGAGCGTCGCCTTGTCGAGATCGGAGCCGAACTGGGCGAAGGCCGCGAGCTCGCGGTACTGGGCGAGGTCGAGGCGGAGCTTGCCGGCGATCTGGCGCATGGCCTTGATCTGCGCCGAGCCGCCGACGCGGGAAACGGACAGGCCGACGTTGACCGCCGGCCGGATGCCCGAGTAGAACAGGTCCGACTCGAGGTAGATCTGGCCGTCCGTGATCGAGATGACGTTGGTCGGGATGTAGGCCGACACGTCGCCCAGCTGCGTCTCGATGATCGGCAGCGCGGTCAGCGAGCCGCCGCCCAACTGGTCGTTGAGCTTGGCCGCGCGCTCGAGGAGCCGGGAGTGGAGGTAGAAGACGTCGCCCGGGTAAGCCTCGCGGCCCGGCGGCCGGCGCAGCAGCAACGACATCTGGCGGTAGGCGGTGGCGTGCTTGGAGAGGTCGTCGTAGATGCAGAGCGCGTGGCGGCCCGAATCGCGGAAGAACTCCGCCATGGCACAGCCCGTGTACGGCGCCAGGTACTGGAGCGCCGCCGGCTCCGAGGCCGAGGCGATCACGACCGTGGTGAAGGCCATGGCGCCCGTGTCCTCGAGGACCTTCACGACCTGCGCGACCGTGGATCGCTTCTGGCCGACCGCGACGTAGAAGCAGAAGACCCCCTGCCCCTTCTGGTTGATGATCGTGTCGACGCCGATGGCGGTCTTGCCCGTGCCGCGGTCGCCGATGATGAGCTCGCGCTGGCCACGCCCGATGGGGATCATGGCGTCGATGGCCTTGAGCCCCGTCTGGAGCGGCTCCTTGACGCCGCGGCGGTCGACGACGCCCGGCGCGTAGCGCTCGAGGGGCCGGAACTCCGTGGACGCGACGGGACCCTTGCCGTCCACGGGCTGGCCGAGAGCGTTGACTACGCGGCCGGTCAGCGCCTCGCCGACGGGCACCTGCGCGATGCGCTTGGTACGCGTGACGGTGTCGCCTTCCTTGATGAGCGTGTCGTCCCCGAGCAGCACGGCGCCGACGTTGTCCTCTTCGAGGTTGAGCACGAGGCCGAACACATCGCCCGGGAACTGAAGGAGCTCGCCGGCCATGGCGCCCTGGAGACCGTAGACGCGGGCGATGCCGTCGCCCACCTCGATGACCCGGCCGGCCTCCTTGAGATCGACCTCGGCCTCGTAGCCCTGGAGCTGCCGCTTGATGATCTCGCTGATCTCTTCCGCCTTGATCATGCTATCCCCTCACCAGCCGCTCGCGCATGCGCGCGAGCTGCCCGTCGAGACTGCCGTCGAGAATGAGACTGCCCACCCGGGCGACGAAGCCGCCCAGGAGATTCGTGTCCACGCTTTCCTCGAGGATGATCTGCTTGCCGAGCTCGGCCTGGAGGTGCCGCGCGAGCTGGTTTTTCTCGGCATCGGTCAGCGCCACCGCCGTCGTGATCTGGGCGCGAACCCGGCCGAGGGCGGCGTCTTCCATGTCTCGATAGGCGGCAACGATGGCCGCCAGATGGTCCAGGCGGCCACGCTCGGCGACGAGCGCCACGAAGCGCTGGACGAGCGTGCCGCATCCCGCCTGCTTGGCGAGCGTCAGGGCAGCAGCTCGGCGATCCGCCGGCTTGATCCACGGCCGGGCCAGCACGTCGACGGCCTGGTGGTTTTCGTTGAGCACATCCAGGAGGGCAGCGAGCTCGCGGCCAGCGGCCTCCCCTGCCCCGGCTTCGGCAGCCGCCGCGTGGAGCGCCTTGGCATAGCGGCGGGCCGTTCCTTCCTGGGCGCGCATCGGAGCTAGTTCTTCTGGCCCATGCGTGCGATGGCGTCGTCGACGATGCGGCGATGGTCGGCGTCGTTGAGGCTCTTCTTGATGAGCCGCTCCGCCACCGCGATGGCGAGGTCGGCCACCTCCTGCCGAAGCTCCTGTCGCGCGCGGCGAACGTCCTGCTCCATTTCCTGCCGTGCACTGGCGACGAGGCGCGCCGCCTCCTCCCGCGCGGCGTCGACCAGGCGACGCTGCTCGTCGGCCGCCTCCTTGAGGGCCGCCGCCCGGATCCCCTGCGCCTCCGCGTACGCGGCCTGGATCTTCGCCGCGAACTCGTCCCGCTCTTTCTGAGCCTCAGCCCGCGCTTGCTGGGCTTCGTCGAGCGACCTCTGGATGGCCTGGGTGCGTTCGCTCATCTTGGCCAGGAGCGGCCGGTAGAGCAGCCTGGTCAGCAGGACCAGGAGCAGGAGGAAATTGACGGCCTGAATGAGCAGGGACCAGTCGAGGCTGATGAGCCCCCCCTCCTCCCCGCCCGAGGCGAACGCCGCTGACGGCAAGAGCTCCGCCATGCTGCAGACGGCGGCCCAGAAGCACGCAGTAGCCAGGTTACGACGCATCGTGAGATCTCCGGCCTGCGAGACGACGTTGTGAAATAAGGGACAAACGCTAAACGTGTATCACGCGGAGAGGAAAACTGTCAAGCGGCATCGGCCTTGCGGGCCCCAATGACGCCGCCGCCCAGGACCAGGTCGTCCCGATAGAAAACGACGGACTGGCCGGGAGCCGGGGCCCACTGTGGCGCCTCGAATCGAACCTCGATCCCCTGCCCGCATGGCCTGACCGTCGCCGGAGCGGGCTTGTGACGGTGGCGAATCTGGGCAGTGACCTCGAGCGGTCCTTCGAGCCTGTCGATGGCGATCCAGTTCACCTGCTCAGCCACGAGCGTATCCACCTCGACCTCGCGAGCCCCTCCCACGACCACGGCGTTGCGGGCCGGGTCGAGCGCGGTGACGTAGAGCGTGCGCCCGGTCGCCAGACCCAGGCCGCGACGCTGGCCGACGGTGAAATCGGCGAGTCCCTCGTGCTGTCCAAGTACTCGGCCGTTTCCGTCCACGATCGGCCCTGCTTTGAAGGCCTGCGGGATACGCCGTCGGAGAAAGCCGCGATAGTCATCGTCCGGGATGAAACAGATTTCCTGGCTCTCCGGCTTGTCGGCGGTGACGAGTCCGAGCGCGCGGGCGCGATCGCGCACCTCGGACTTCCTGAGGCCGCCCACGGGAAAGCGCGCCGCGCCCAGCTGGGACTGCGAGAGCGGCCAGAGAAAATCCGACTGGTCCTTCTGCGCATCGATGCCGCGCCAGAGGAAATGACGGCCCGTCTCGGCATCGCGCGTGATGCGCGCGTAGTGTCCGGTGGCCACGCCGTCGGCGTCCCAGGCGCGCGCCCGATCGAGCAGCGAGCCGAACTTGACGTCGCGATTGCACACCGTGCATGGCACGGGCGTCCTGCCCGCCTCGTACTCCCGCGCGAAGTCGCTGATAACCGTCCGGTCAAACTCCGCCTCGCTGTTCAGGAGGTAATACGGGATGCCGAGCCGCCGCGCGACCTGCCGCGCGTCGTCCACCGTCGCGGGTGAGCAGCAGCTGCCGAAGCGCTGGGCCCCGTCCTGGGACGGCTGCCACGGCCACACGCGCAGCGTGATGCCGACCACGTCGAAGCCCTGCTCGACGAGGACCGCGGCTGCGACCGAGGAATCGACACCTCCCGAGAGCCCGACGACGATGCGCGGAGCCATGACCCGAGTGTACGCGACTTACCCGCGGCGACCGGTGATCAGCTCGGTCAGGCGCTCGAGGTCTTCGGCGGAGGTGTAGACGATCTCGATGCGACCGGCGCGCTCGCTGCCGACCAGCCGCACGCGCGTGGCGAGGCTTTCGCGCAGCGAATCCTCGAGAGCGGTCAGCTCCGCCGAGCGGCGCCCGGCACGACGCGCGACATGGCGCTGCTTGCGCTGGACGCCTGCCTCGGTCGCGCGCACCGACCAGGAGTGGGCGAGGATTTCCGAACGGAGCTTCAGCTGTTCGGCAGGGGAGTCGAGCGAGAGAAGCGCGCGCGCGTGGCCCATGGTCAGGCGCCCCGCGCGAAGATCGTCTTGGATCAGCTCGGGGAGCTTGAGCAAGCGAAGGCAATTGGCGACACTGCTGCGGTCCTTGCCGACCCGCTCTCCGAGATCCTCCTGCGTCCAGTCGAACTCACCGAGAAGGCGCTGATATGCCTCTGCTTCCTCCATCGGATTGAGGTCTTCGCGAAGCAGGTTCTCGACGAGAGCGAGCTCCAGCGTTTCGGCATCGGTGGCTTCACGCACGACGGCCGGTATGTGACTCATACCCGCCATACCGGCAGCCCGCCATCGCCGCTCTCCGACGACGATCTGAAACTGCTGACCATGTCGCCTGACGACCACAGGCTGGAGTAGGCCCGAGCGCTTCAAGGATTGCGCTAGATCTCGTAAAGTATTGTCATCAAAGACTTTTCTAGGTTGTCTCGGATTGGCGACGATACTGCCGATGGGCAGCTCCTGCACATTGGACGTCGGACTCTCAAGTGCAGGGGAGGGGGGGGTCGACGAGGAAAGGAGAGCTCCCAACCCTCGTCCCAAACCATGCTTAGCGTTCATGCGCGAGCACCTCCTTTGTCAGCTCGAGATAGGCCGCAGAGCCTGGGGAGCGTAGATCATAGAGCATGATCGGCTTGCCGTGGCTGGGCGCCTCGGTGATCCGAATGTTCCTGGGAATGATGGTCTGCATGACCTGACCGCGCAAGTGCCCCTGTACCTCTCCCTTGACCTGAGCGGCCAGACTGGTCCGCCCATCGAACATGGTCAGGACTACCCCCTCGATTTCCAGGCGGGGGTTGAGCTTCTCTCTCACCAACCCAATCGTGCGAAGGATATGAGCCAATCCCTCCATCGAGTAATACTCACATTGGAGCGGCACGAGGGCCCGGTCCGCGGCGGTCAGGGCATTGAGGGTCAAGAGTCCAAGAGAGGGTGGGCAGTCTATGATGATGAAGTCATAGCCGTCCTTGATGGGCGCCAAGGCTTGTTCTAGGCGCCGCTCTCGCTCGTTCGTCGCGACCAACTCAATTTCGGCTCCCACGAGGTCAATATCGGCCGGCACGAGCTCGAGGAACGCCATCTCCGTCTTGATTCGTGCGTCCTCCATCCCGAGGTCCTCCAGAAGGACGTGATAGATGGTTCTCTTGAGTGCGCTCTTGTCGACTCCCAGTCCGGTGGTCGCATTACCCTGAGGATCGAGGTCGATGAGGAGGGTACGACGCTCAGCCAGGGCTAGTCCTGCGGCGAGATTCACTGCAGTCGTAGTCTTGCCGACCCCGCCCTTCTGATTAGCCACCGCGATGATCCGGGTCAGGCCGTTTCCCCCCGATGTTCCACGTGAAACAACTCTGCTAATGTTCCACGTGGAACAATAGCGAACTAAAGGCCTGAAATCAATCCTCGTTTGTCACAACGAGGAAGGTTCTTGCTATGGCCAGCTTGGGGAACTCGATCGTTTTCCATTCAGCGGACCCTACTCTGTCGAGCGTAGGGAGGGCTCTGCCTGCCGGAGGACCAGCTGCGATCAGCCTGCCTCCAGATCTGAGATACGCCAAGGCCGTTTCGACCAGCGGAGCACCAAGTCCAACAGCCCGGGCAAGCACTATGTCAAATCCACGTTGTAATTCAAGTACTTCAGAGACGATTGTCTCGGCTCTTCCGTGGTACACAGCTATGTCGGGCAGAGCGAGCTCGCGCAGGAGTGCGTGAAGGAAGGAAACGGGCTTCCGTCGCGATTCGATAAGCGTGAGAGATAGCCCGGGGTCCACTATGCGAAGGGGAACGCCAGGGACGCCCGCACCAGCCCCGATGTCCAGGACACGAACAGGCCTAGGAGGCAGGACAGGCGTGAAGAGCAGCGAGTCGAGAAAAAGTCCACGCCCGATGTCGGCGCGCGTTCGAAGCGACGTGAGGTGATGCGTGCGGTTCCAGAGGACGAGGAGATTGGCGTAGCGGCCGAAGGCGTTGCGCTCCGTCGACGTCGCGGCTCTGCCCAGCAGTGCAGGGAAGGCTTTGAAGAAGAACTCGAGAGAGTCAGCCGCGGGTCGCGCCACGCGATTACTGAAGCGGTTGCGGGCCCGGCGCCCGGATCACGCCTTCTTCATCGCACGCGCGGCCGGTTTGGCGGGCATGCCGCTGCGCTCCATGTAGAGCTGCTGTCCGATCTGGAGCACGTTGGAGAGCGTCCAGTACAGCACGAGGCCCGAGGGCAAGCTGAGGAACATGAACGTGAACACGACGGGCATGATCAGCATCATCTTCGCCTGTCGCGGATCGCCCATGGTCGGAGTCATCTTCTGCTGTATGAGCATCGAGATGCCCATCAGGATGGGCAGGATATACGTGTGATCAGCGTCGGCGAGATCGCAGATCCAGACGTCGCGCCCGCCGAGCCACGGCAGCCAGGACCATGCCTTCCCGAAGCATATGAAGGGCGCATTCTGGACGTCGACCCACACCGAGAGAGCGACGTAGAGCGCGTAGAAGACCGGGATCTGAACCACCATGGGCAGGCAACCCCCAAGCGGGTTCACGTGATTGGCCCGATACAGCTCCATCGTCTCGCGCTGGACGCGCTGCGGATCGCTCTTGTACTTGGAGCGAAGCGCGTTGATTTGGGGCTGGAGCGCCTGCATTGCCTTCATCGAGCGCATGCTCTTGACGGTGAGGGGGAAGAAGATCAGCTTCGTGATGATCGTGAGCAAAATGATCGCAACCCCATAGTTCGGCACCATCCGATAGAACCAGTGCAGGAGCCAAAAGACGGGCACCGCGATCCATTCCATCGGGAAGGTCGGCAAGCCCCAATCGCGCGCCTTCGACTCGGGAATGGGGAATCCCCCAAAATAGATCGATTTCTCCAGACCGACGCCCAGCGCCTTCAATCTCTCGAACTCCATAGGCCCTATGTAGCCGAGAAATTGCCCTTCCCATGCCTGCCGTGGCGCCAGAGCCGGAATGCTGGCCACCAAGCCCACCTCCACTTGCTTGCTCGGCCCGTTCTTGCCCGCGCCTGGGGTCTGCGTCTTTGCCTCGACGGTCCGAAGCCCCGGGCTTTTGGGCACAAACGCTACGAGGTAGGTGCCTGCCTGGCCGAGGGAACCGGCGTGTGAGATGGAGCTTTCGAAACCGACCCATGCGCCGACCCCGGGGAAGTTGAGGTCATCGGACAGCGCCGAACGATATGGCCAGAAAGCCCCCTGGTTCAGCTGAACAACGTGAAGGGGACGGGGTCCGGGAAACGCGTCGTGATCCTTTGGCCATTCCACCGGCCCCGCCCACGTCGTCCAGATCTCCGCGCCTTGCTGAAGATTCTGCCGGTTCTCGACCCTGAGAGCTTGCTCGATGACGTAGCTGTCCGCCCGGAATCGCAGCGAATAGGTGATCCGAAGCCCGAACCCATCCTCACCGACCAGGATCAATTCGCCCGCGGGTGTCTGCGCCCCGAGGTTGAGCGACTCGGTTGAAAGTCGAAACTGAACGGGCTGCTCGCTCCTGCCGGCGGCCACGACGCGGATCCCCGAGGGACCAAGCACCCCGTCCAGTACCATCGGGCGGTCCCCGCGGAAATGAACGTCCCAGACCGTGATCGCCCCACCTCGGCTGCTGATCTCGGCGCGATAGAGGGGAGTCTCCACAGTGGCCATGCGGTCCGGCACGCTGGGAGCCGCCAGCGGTGCGGCCGCCGCCGGGGACGGTGCCGGGGTTGCCGTCGGGGCCGCCGCTGGCTTTGGTCCGGGCGACTCAGCCTTGGGTGGCTGCGGAGGAGTTTCTGCTGGTTGCATGAAAAACGTCTGGTAGGCAATGAGAAGCCCCGCCATCAGCAGGGCTGCGATGATCGCTCGCTTCTCCATCAGAGCCGATGCCTCTCTCTCGGGCGTGTCACTGCGCCGGGTGGCGGATCATAGCCGCCCGGGTGGAAGGGATGGCATCGCCCGAGGCGCCTCAGCGTCAACCAGCCACCCCGAATAACGCCATGGTCGGCTATCGCCGCTCGCGCATATTCGGAACAGCTCGGCTGGAACCGGCAGGCGGCGGGCAGGAGAGGGCGCAGCAGCAGCTGGTAGCCCCGCACGACACCGCAGGCGATTCGCGCCCCCAGGCTCATGCGCCCGCGCTCCAACTCGCGGCCGCATGCGCGTGCGCCATCTCAGTCCGCAGCGCCTCGATCGGCGCCTCGAGGGCCCAGGCGCGCGCCACGAAGACCGCATCCACGCCGCGCAGCTGTGCCGGCGCGAGCCAGCGATACGCTGCGCGCAGCCTCCGCCGCGCGCGGTTACGGCGAACCGCGCCACGGATTTGCCGGCTCACGGCGAACCCCGCACGCGCTGGACCGCGACGCGGCACCCACAGGAGCACAAACGCCCGCCGCTCCTCGCGTCGGCCCTGCTGAAAGACCGCCTGGATCTCGGTGGGGTGCCTGAGGCGAGCGGCCCGGGGAAGCCCGAGCGGCCCGACGGCTCGGCTCACAACAGCATCGCTAGACGGAGAGACGCTTGCGTCCCTTCGCGCGTCGGCGCTTGAGGACCTTCCGACCGCCCGGCGTCTTCATTCGCTCCCGGAAGCCGTGTGTCTTCTTCCGGCGGCGCCTGTTTGGCTGGTACGTCCGCTTCATGGAGGAACTCCTTCCGTCAGTCGGTGAACCCGCGTAGTGTACTGACCGCCCTCGGGCAAGTCAAGACGCGGATCCTCTTGCGAGCGTGTTTCGCGGTGTGGTAACGTGCCGTTCTCACGCTTCCCGCGATTTTCGGAATGGCCGGAGACACGCCGGGGAAGTGGCTCGCATCAGGTGAGGTTGCCGCAGCGATTTATCAGAACCAGATGACACGTCGGCCGCTGGCTTCGCTCGCTTCGCTCGCAGCCCACCGCGGTCACGGGAACACCTCCTGTTATCCACACCTGTGGATAACTTTGTGTGTAACTCTCTCCGGCCCAGCCCCAATAAGGGTTTAACAATGCTTGAATCGCTGTGGGACCGCATGCTCATCTCGTTGGCGACCAAGGTGCCGCCCGCCGCGCTCGACTCCTGGCTCCGTCCATGCCGGCTCTCGGCCGTCGAAGGTGATCATGTGAAGATCGCCGCGCCGAACACCTACACGCGCGATTGGCTCCACCAGCACCACACCGAATCGCTGCAAGCCGCGGCTCGCGAAGTCCTCGGAGGCAATCCTCGGGTCTCGCTCGACATCGACCGCGACCCCCCATCTCCCGCCAATGCGCCGAACGCGACCGAGCCGCCCGTCGCAGCTCCGGGTCTCTCCGCCCGCTACACGTTCGATTCTTTCGTCGTCGGCAACTCGAACCAGTTCGCGCAGGCCGCCTGCCAGGCAGTGGCCGAGCTGCCTTCACGCGCTTACAATCCGCTCTTCATCTACGGCGGCGTGGGTTTGGGCAAGACCCACCTCCTTCACGCAGTCGGTCACCAGATCGCCCGCCTCTACCCGCACCTCCGCCTGCTCTACCTCTCATCGGAGCGCTTCACCAACGACTTGATCAACGCGATCCGCTACGACAGGACAGCGGAGTTTCGCGCGAAGTACCGCACCATCGACCTGCTCCTGATCGACGACATCCAGTTCATCTCGGGCAAGGAGCGAACCCAGGAAGAATTCTTCCACACGTTCAACGACCTCTATGAGGCTCGCAAGCAGATCGTCGTGTCATCCGACTCGGCGCCCAAGGAAATCCCCGACCTCGAGGAGCGCCTGCGCTCCCGCTTCGAATGGGGCCTGATCGCCGACATCCAGCCGCCTGACTTCGAAACGCGCGTGGCCATCCTCAAGAAAAAAGCGGAGATCGAGCGCGTCCGGCTCCCGGACGATGTCGCCTACCTCATCGCCGGCCGTATCAAGGCCAACATCCGCGAAATCGAAGGCTCGCTCACCCGGATGATCGCCTTCTGCTCGCTGTCCGGCCGCGACATGAGCGTGGAGCTCGCCCAGGAAGTGCTGGCCGACCTCTGGGGCGAGGAGGAACGCGTCATCACGATGGAGCACATCCAGCGCAAGGTCGCCGAGTTCTTCGGCATCAAGCTCTCGGACATGCGCGCCAAGAACCGTACCAAGTCAGTCGCCTTCCCGCGTCAGGTCGCCATGTACCTCTCGCGCCAGCTCACCCACGCCTCGCTCAGCGACATCGGGCGCGCCTTCGGCGGCAAAGACCATACGACGGTCATCCACGCCGTCTCCAAGCTCCAGGCCTTGCTCCAGGAAGATCCCAAGCTCAAGCAGACCATCGACACGCTCACCCAGGGGATTACCCTGTGATCCACCGTCGTCCACGTCGCACGCGCGACCTTGTCCACCGGGCCGTGAGCGACGCATCCGCTAGCTTGTCGGCCTTTTGCGCGTCATCCACAGCGTCCACCGCCACGACGTCTACTACGACGACGCCTTCTATGATTTTCTTCTCCAAGAACGGAGATTGACATGGAAGTCCAGGTGGACCGGGATGCCTTCCTCAAGGGTCTCCAGATGGTTCACAACGTCGTCGAGCCACGACAGACCCTGCCGATTTTGGCGAACGTGCTGCTCGAGAGCGATGGAGACAGCCTGCGGCTGACCGCCACCGACCTCGAGGTCGGCGCGCGGGTCTCGGTGCCGGCCAAGGTGCCCGAGAGCGGGTCGATCACGTTGTCGGCGCGGAAGCTGCTCGAAATCGTCAAGGAGCTGCCGGCGGCGGCGCTCACTCTCAAGGTCCAGGACAATGCCTGGGTGGCGCTGCGCTGCGGCGGCGCCTCCTACAAGCTGGTGGGTCTGAGCGCGACGGACTTCCCGGCCGTGGCGACGGGAACGGCGGCCGCCTGGATCACGCTCGACGGGAAGCTGTTGAGGGACATGCTGGCGCAGACCATCTTTGCCGTCTCGCACGACGAGAGCCGTTACGCGCTGAACGGGGTGCTCTTTGCCGTGCTGGATCGGGAAATCAGGATCGTGGCGACCGACGGTCACCGGCTTGCGCTGGCCATCCGGCCACTGGCCAGCGCGGGGGCGTCCGTCTCCGGCATCGTGCCGCGAAAGGCCGTGCAGGAGATCGCGCGGATCGTAGGCTCGGGCGAGGACGTCCGGGTGGCGATCAGCGAGAACCAGTTCATTCTCCAGATGCCCAACGTCTTGCTGATGGCGCGGCTCATCGAGGGCACGTTTCCGAACTACGAGCAGGTCGTTCCCAAGGCCCATCCGCACCGTATCGCGATGTCGCGAGGTGCGTTGACGGCAGCGCTGCGGCGGGTCTCCGTGCTCTCGGAAGAGCGGACCAAGCCCGTGAAGTTCACGCTCTCCCCGGGGTTGCTCAAGCTCACGGCCTACAGCCCGGACTTTGGCGAGGCGGAGGAGCAGATCGAGGTGCCGTACGAGGGAGAGGAGATGACGATCGGCTTCAATTCGCGCTACGTCCTGGACGCGCTCGGCGCGCAGGACGCGGAGCAAATCGTGATGGAGCTGAAGGACGGTTTGAGCCCTGGAATCATCAAAAGCTTCGAGGAGGAAGGGTCGCTCTGTGTTATCATGCCCATGAGGATTTAACATCCTTATGGGGGCAGAGATCGGGTGCTCATCCAGTGGATTACGATCGCTGAATTCCGTAGTTATCGCCTCCTGTCCTTCAAGCCCGACCCCGGCCTCAATGTCCTGAGCGGGCCCAACGCCCAGGGGAAAACCAATCTCCTGGAAGCGATGGGACTGCTGCTCGTGGGACGCTCCTTTCGCGGCGCCAAGGCTGCAGACCTTCCGCGCTGGGGGTCTGCCGGCGCTTCGCTGAGCGGTGCCGTGGTGCGTGGCGAGGTCGTGCGCGAAATCCGTCGCGGTGTCGCCCAGCGCGAGGACGGCGGATGGGCCGTGACGGGCGAGGGGTGCCCGTGGGCGCGCGCCATCCCCTTCGGCTGGCAGGACCTGGCCATTCTCACGGGGGGGCCCCAAGCCCGGCGGAACTTCATAGACGGCTTCGCGGCCAAGGTCCAGCCGGCGCATGCGGCGGCTCACGCTCGCTACCGGCAGATCTTGGGACGACGCAATCACCTACTCCAGAGCGGGCAGTGCGAGCGCCTCCAGCCCTGGAACGAGCAGCTGGCGAAGACCGGCGTGGAGATCCTCGCCCGGCGGCGCCAGGCCGTGATCGCCCTCGAGGGTGAGGTTGCGCGCCTCTATCCGGAGCTGGCGGGATCGAACCAGACGGTCCGCCTCGAGTATCGCTCCGCGCTCGGCCCGGATACGACGGAAGGGGAGTTCCTCGACGCGCTGGCAACGCGTCGCGAGGACGAGATACGGAGGCAGCTCACGCTCGTGGGGCCGCACCGCGATGATCTGGTGGTGGAGCTGGACGGCCACGATATGCGAAGTTTCGGCTCGCGCGGCCAGCAGAGGCTCCTGGTGCTCGCGCTGCGCCTCGCCGAGGCCGGGCCGGTGGAGGCCGCCGTCGGCAGCCCGCCGGTTCTGCTGCTCGACGACGCGCTCTCCGAGCTCGATCCCGGTGTCCAGGGGCGTGTGCTCCGACACGCCGCGCGGAGCGGGCAGGTGTTCCTCACGACCGCTGAGCCGGGCCTGCCCGAGGGGAGCGGCGCAGCGTGGTGGGATGTGAAAGGGGGGATCGTGGCCGAAACGCCCGATGCTGAAGCTGTAGGCGCTCCCGCCGGAGGGACAACGTGAGCGCCGACACCTACACCGCGAGCGACATCAAGGTCCTCGAGGGGCTCGAAGCGGTTCGCAAGCGCCCCGCCATGTACATCGGGGACACGGGTGCCTATGGACTTCACCACCTCGTCTACGAGGCCGTGGACAACGCCGTGGACGAGGCCATGGGCGGTTATTGCGACAGCATCAAGGTCATCCTCCACTCCGACGGATCGTGCTCGGTGGGCGACAACGGGCGCGGCATTCCGGTGGACACGCACAAGGAAACGGGCAAGTCGGCGGCCGAGGTCGTGCTGACGGTGCTCCATGCCGGCGGCAAGTTCGAGCATTCCGCCTACAAGGTGTCGGGTGGCCTGCACGGCGTCGGGATCTCGGTGGTCAACGCGCTCTCGGAGTGGCTGGAGCTCGAGATCCGGCGAGGTGGGAAAGTGTGGACGCAGCGGTACGAGTACGGGGTGCCGCAGGGCGACCTCGCGCCGGGCGAGAAGACCTCGAAGCACGGCACGGTCATTCGCTTCAAGCCCGACACGAAGATTTTCGAGGAGACGAATTTCTCCTTCGACACCCTGTCGAATCGCCTGCGCGAGCTGGCCTTCCTCAACAAGGGTCTCAAAATCGTCATCGAGGACGAGCGCGACGAGCGCACGCACACGTTCATCTACAAAGGCGGCATCATCGAGTTCATCAAGCACCTGAACCAGAACAAGACGCCCGTGCATCCCAAGGTGCTCTTTTTCGAGGGCAAGAAGGACAACATCGAGGTCGAGGTGGCGCTGCAGTACAACGACGGCTACCAGGAGAATGTGTTCTCCTTCGCCAACAACATCAACACACGCGAGGGCGGCACGCACCTGACGGGCTTTCGCGCGGCACTCACGGGCCAGATTTCGACCTACGCTCAGGCGCAGGGCTATCTCAAGACGTTCAAGGGCGCGGTCACCGGCGACGACGTGCGCGAAGGGCTGACCGCCGTCGTGTCGGTGCGGATCCCCGACCCGCAGTTCGAAGGGCAGACCAAGGGGAAGCTCGGGAACTCGGAGGTCAAGGGCCTCGTGCAGCAGATCGTCAACGATCGGCTGGCCGAGGCCTTCGAGGAAGACCCGGCGACTGCGCGGAAAATCGCCGACAAGTGCGTGCGCGCGGCGCAGGCGCGCGAGGCGGCGCGCAAGGCGCGGGAGCTCACGCGCAAGGGCGGTCGCGACGACGAGGGCCTGGCGGCGAAGCTGGCGGACTGCTCTGAGCGCGATCCCCAGTTCCGCGAGATCTTCCTCGTGGAGGGCGACTCGGCCGGGGGCTCCGCCAAGCAGGGGCGCGATCGCAAGACGCAGGCGGTCCTGCCGCTGCGGGGCAAGATCATCAATGCCGAGAAGGCGCGCTACGACAAAGTATTGTCGCACCAGGAAATCCGGCTCCTGATCTCGGCGCTCGGCACGGGGATCGGTCCCGAGGAATTCGACGTCTCGAAGCTCCGCTACCACAAGGTCATCCTGATGACCGACGCCGACGTGGATGGCGCGCACATCCGGACCCTCCTGCTGACCTTTTTCTTCCGCCACATGGTGCAGATCATCGAGGCGGGGCGGCTCTTCATCGCCCAGCCGCCGCTCTTCAAGGTCAAGAAGGGCAAGGCCGAGCGGTACCTGATGAGCGAGCGCGAGATGGAGGAGTTCCTCCTCGCCCAGTGGGTCGAGAAGGCCTCCATCAAGATTCCGGGCAAGTCCCAGCCGATCAAGGAGGAGGCGCTCCTGGAGGCGCTCAAGCGGGCGCTGGAGTTCCGGACGCTGTTCGCCAAGTTCGCCCGTCGCGGTGTGCCGCGGGCCATTCTCGACGGACTCCTGCGGAAAAAATTCAGGGGCACCAAGCGGGGCGTGGGCGACAACGAGATCGTCGCAGCCGTGCGTGAGGTCGCGAGCGAGATCGAGGGCTGGAGCGCTCAACTCGCGGGCGGCGACAACGGCGACGCCGCGATGATTCAGGTCGCGGGGCCGCACCCCGCCCTCTTCAGCCCGGACCTGCTCAAGTCTCCCGACTACGCCCAGCTCTTCGAGTGCCACGGGGAGATCGCCGCCCTGCACAGGGGCCCCTGCAGCGTCGTGGACGATTCGGGCAAGGAAGTGGTCACCCGGACGCTCGACGAGCTGCTCGAGGTTGTCATGGGCTCGGCAAAGGAGGGCGTGACCCTCCAGCGCTACAAAGGGCTGGGCGAGATGAACCCGGAGCAGCTCTGGGAGACCACGATGAACCCGGAGACGCGCACCCTCCTCAAGGTGACCATGGACGACGCGGTGGGGGCGGACGAGATCTTCACCATCCTGATGGGTGACGCCGTCGAGCCCCGGCGCGAGTTCATCGAGCGGAACGCCCTCGACGTGATCAACCTCGACATCTAACCCCCAGGACCCGCATGAGCCCGGAGCGCCAGACCCCCGTCCCGATCGAAGAGGAGATGCGGAAGTCGTACCTCGACTATGCGATGTCCGTCATCGTCGGCCGGGCGCTGCCCGACATCCGCGACGGCCTCAAGCCCGTCCACCGCCGGGTGCTCTACACGATGCACTCGATCGGGGTGGCATGGAACCGCCCCTACAAGAAGTCAGCGCGCATCGTCGGCGACTGCATGGGCAAGTACCATCCGCACGGCGACTCGCCGATCTACGAAGCGCTCGTCCGGATGGTCCAGGAGTTCTCGCTCCGCTATCCGCTGGTGGACGGGCAGGGGAACTTCGGCTCCATCGACGGCGACCCCGCCGCGGCCATGCGCTACACCGAGGCGCGGCTGGCCAAGATCGCCCACGAGATGCTGGCCGACATCGACAAGGACACGGTCGACTTCGTCCCCAACTACGACGAGAACGAGAGCGAGCCCGTGGTCCTTCCGACGCGGATCCCGAACCTCCTCGTCAACGGGTCGTCGGGGATCGCGGTCGGCATGGCGACCAACATCCCGCCGCACAACCTTACCGAGATCGTGGACGCGCTCGTCATGGTGATCGACAACCCGGACGTCACGGTCGACGACCTGATGAAAGTCATCCCGGGGCCGGACTTTCCGACCCGCGGCTACATCTACGGGCGGGCGGGCATCCGCGAGGCGTACACGACGGGGCGGGGAATCATCACCCTGAGGGCCAAGCTGAAGAAGGAGCAGTTCCGCGGTGGACGCGAGGCCATCATCATCACCGAGCTGCCGTACCAGGTGAACAAGGCCACGCTGATGGAGAAGATCGGCGAGCTCATCCGGGACAAGAAGATCGAGGGCATCTCGGAGCGCCGTGACGAATCCAGCCGGGAAGGCATCCGGATCGTGTTGGAGCTGGGGCGCGGGGAGATCCCGGACATTGTCATCAACCAGCTCTACAAGCACACCCAGATGCAAACCACCTTCGGCATCATCATGCTGGCGCTGGTGGGCCGGCGCCCGCAGGTCGTCACGCTCAAGCAGATGCTGACGGAGTTCATCGCCTTCCGTCGCGAAGTCGTCACGCGGCGCACGAAGTACGATCTCGCGCGCGCCGAAGAGAAGGCGCACATCCTGGAGGGTTTGCGCAAGGCGGTGGACCAGCTGGATCTCGTGATCCGGCTGATCCGCCAGGCGGAGCACCCGGAGGCGGCAAAGGAGGCCCTGATCCGCCGCCTCGACCTCTCCGAGATCCAGGCCAAGCACATCCTGGAGATGCGGCTCCAGCGGCTGACCCAGCTCGAGCGCCACAAGATCGTTGAGGAGCACGAGCAGACGCTGGCGCTCATCGCCGACCTCAAGGGCATCCTGGCCTCCGAGCAGCGGCTGATGGGCATCATCAAGGACGAGCTGGCGGCGCTCAAGAACGACTTTGGCGACGAGCGGCGCACCGAGATCCTCGACGAGACGGCGGACCTCACCATCGAGGATCTGCTGGCCGACGAGGAGATGGTGGTCACCATCACGCGCTCCGGCTACATCAAGCGCACCCACGTGGAGTCCTACCGCAGCCAGAAGCGCGGCGGCAAGGGCGTCACCGGCATGGAGACCAAGGAAGAAGACATCGTCGAGGATCTCTTTGTCGCCTCCACGCATGCGTACCTCCTCTTCTTCACCAACAAGGGCAAGGTCCACTGGCTCAAGGTCCACGAGATCCCTGAAGGCGGGCGCCAGGCCAAGGGCAAGGCCATGGTCAATGTCCTCTCGCTCGCCGAGGGGGAAAGAGTCGCCACCTGTGTGCCCGTGCGCGATTTCGAGTCCGGGGGCTACGTCTTCCTGTCCACCAAGCGCGGGACGGTGAAGAAGACCGAGCTCGTGGCCTTCTCGCATCCCCGGGCGGGCGGCATCCTTGCCATCGACCTCGACGAGGGCGACGAGGTCATGGCGGCGCGACGCACCGACGGGCGGCGCGAGGTCCTGCTCTCCACCAAGGCAGGCATGATCATCCGGTTCCCCGAGGAGGATGTCCGGCCGATGGGCCGGACGGCGGGTGGTGTGCGCGGGATCGACGTCGACGAGGGAGACCAGGTCATCGCGGCGGAGGTCGTGCAGGAGGGCGCCACGGTGCTCACGATCACGGAGCGCGGCTACGGAAAGCGCACGCCGCTAGAGGAGTATCGGCTCCAGGGCCGCGCCGGCAAGGGCATCATCGACATCAAGACCGAGGGACGCAACGGCTCCGTGGTAGGAATGCTGCAGATTCGCGAAGGCGACGACATCCTGGTCATCACCACGAACGGCAAGATGATCCGCGTCCACGGCGACGACATCACGAGCCAGGGCCGCAACACGATGGGCGTTCGCATCATCGACCTGGACGCCGACGACCGCGTGGGCAGCGTCGCACGCGTCGAGGCGGAGCAGGTCGTCGCGCCCGAGCCGCCGGCCGCGCCGGAGCAGACGAGCGAGCCCTCATCATAGCGTCACCCCGGACGGGGACCGTCAGGCCGCCTCCGGGCGGCCTCTTTGTTTCACGGACAGAGAGGAGCGAGCGTGCTGGACATGAGACTGATCCGCGAGAATCCCGAGGCGATCGAGCGCGCCCTCGTGGACCGCGGAGGCGCCGAGCTTATCAGGCCGCTGCTCGCTCTGGACGCCGAGCGCCGACGGCTCGTACGTGAGAGCGAGGAGCTCAAGGCGCTGCGCAACAAGGCCTCCGAGGCGATCGGCCAGGCCAAGCGCCGCGGCGAGGACGCGGCCGACGAGCAGGCGCGCATGCGCGAGGTGGGCGAGCGGATCAAGGCGCTCGAGGCCGAGCTCAAGAGCGTGGACGGCGAGATGGAGGGCCTCCTCCTCCAGATCCCGAACGTGCCCGACCCTACGGTGCCGCCGGGCCAGACCGAGGACAAGAACGTCGAAGTGCGCCGCTGGGGTAGGCCGCGAGAGTTCGCCTTCGCGCCCAAGCCGCATGAGGAGATCGGTGAGGCGCTCGGCCTGATGGATTTCGAGCGCGCCTCCCGGATGTCCAAGGCGCGCTTCGTCGTGCTGTGGGGCCCGCTGGCCCGCCTCGAGCGCGCGCTGACCGACTTCATGCTCGAGCTGCACACCCGCGAGCACGGCTACACCGAGGTGTGGGTGCCGCATCTCGTGAACCCCACGACGATGCAGAACAACGGGCTCCTGCCCAAGTTCGAGGTGTCGCTGTTCAAGACGGTGGAGCCGGACGAGGACCGGACGCTCTATCTCATCCCGACCGCGGAGGTACCGGTGACGGCCCTCCACACGGGCGAGATTCTCGCCGAGTCGACGCTGCCGAGGCGCTACGTCGCTTTCACGCCCTGCTACCGGCGTGAGGCCGGCACCTACGGCAAGGACATGAAGGGCATGATCCGCCACCACCAATTCGACAAGGTCGAGCTGGTGAAGGTGACCACGCCGGCCCAGTCGCCGGCCGAGCTCGAGTCGATGGTCCTGAACGCCGAGGAGGTGCTCAAGCGCCTCGAGATCCCGTACCGCGTGGTGCTCCACTGCGCCGGCGACATGGGCTTCCAGGCGACCAAGAGCTACGATGTCGAGGTGTGGCTGCCGGGGCAGGGGAAGTACCGCGAGATCTCCTCGTGCTCGGATTGCGGCGCCTTCCAGGCGCGGCGAGCGGAGATACGCTACAAGCCCGGAGGCGGCGGAAAGGCCGACTTCTGTCACACGCTGAACGGCTCAGGGCTGGCGGTGGGTCGCACGTTGATCGCGGTCGTCGAGAACTACCAGGAGGCCGACGGATCCGTGACTATCCCGGCGGCGCTGCGTCCGTACATGGGCGGGCTTGAGCGAATCGGGCCCGCGTGAAGTTCATGGGGAGGGGTGGCCGAGTCTGGTTTAAGGCGCCGGTCTTGAAAACCGGAATCCCGCAAGGGGTCGGGGGTTCGAATCCCTCCCCCTCCGCCATTTACTATTTGTCCTCAACGACTGATTTCTCTCTCGGCTGACTCTTGCGCTAGCATCCCTAGAGGCGGGGACCCGCGGGCACGGGCTGCACGTAGCCACAGTCTTTACAGGTTCGGAGAGCTTCACTGGCGTTGAACTTCTCCGCGACCTTTCGGAGATCCGCCAGTATATTCTCTTCCCCGCGGGACAACTCATAGAGCTTGGCGTCGCACCGCTCGCAATACCATGCATAGCCTTCCGGTTCCTCGGGACTCCGGACCGGCTCCACCACCAACCCCACAGTGTTCGCCGGCCGCTGAGGAGAGTGGGGAGTATGGGCCGGAAGCAGGAGGACTTCTCCCTCTCGGATGGTCTCGCGTTGCCTCTTGCCTTTACCGTCGATGTACTCCAGCACCATGTCGCCTTCCAGCTGGTAGAAAAACTCGTCTCGAGGGTCAATGTGGAAGTCTCTGCGAGCATTTGGGCCACCGATGATCATGATCATGAATTGGGAGTCTTTCCAAATCATCTCGGCCCCCACCGGCGGTCTCAACAGGTTACGGTGATCATCGATCCAGCGTTTCAGATTTAATGCCCTAAGAGGTTCCGCCATGGTTCTCTCCTCTCTTATCCCGGCGACGTGCCGACCCAGCCCGTCTCGGAGACGTCCAGCATGATGCCGTCCGGGCCCCGAAACTTCACCTCGACGTTGGGGCGATGGTCGTGGCCCACTCCGAGAGCCTCTTCGACGTCGTGGCGCCGCTCGGCGCCGGCCGCGGCGAGCTTGTCGAAGATCGCCTCGAGACTTTCGACCTCGAAGCCGATGTGGTGGATGCCGCTGAAACCACGGCCGCGCTCGACGCCAGCCGCCTGATCGTTCTTGAAATTCAGGATGGCCAGGTTGATGTCGCCATCGCTCAGGAAGCACCCGATCGTGCCCGGGTCGTCGATCGTGCCTATCTTCTTCATGCCGAAGACCTCGATGTAGAACCGAGCCGTCCCTTCTACGTCCTGGGTAGAGAGCGCGATGTGCTTGATCTTCGGCATCATGAGCCTCCTTGGAGCGAGATCAACCGTTCTGGGCGACCTCAGCCAGCGTAGCGGGCTCGAGGCCGTTGGGGGTGAGGACCAGCTGGCGAGTGTGGAAGGAGCGCAGGGAGCTGCGGTGGCCGACGCTCAGGAGCGTGGTGTTCGGCAGCCGGTCTCGCAGCAGCGTGTAGAGGCGCGCCTCTCCGACTTCGTCCACCGCTGAGGTCGCCTCGTCGAGAAAGAGCCAGTCGGGCTTCTGCACCAGCGCTCGCGCAAATGCGATGCGCTGCTGCTCCCCAGGCGAGAGCCGGAGCGCCCAGTGGGCAGACTCGTCCAGACGCCCCGCCATCTCCGACAATCCCACCGCCTCGAGCGTCTCACGCAGGACGGCGTCGTCCACGGCCCCCGGAAGGTTCGGATAGCTCACGACCTCGCGCAGCGTGCCGATGGGAAGGTACGGCTTCTGGGGCAGAAACAGGACGCGGCCGTGCGCGGGCATGCTGATCTCGCCGCGGCCGAACGGCCAGATCCCCGCGATGGCACGGAAGAGCGTGCTCTTGCCCGACCCCGTGGGACCCGATATCAGGGCGTTGTCGCCGCGACGGAAAGTGAGATCGACGCCTTGCATCAGCGGCCGCCCGCCCGGAAGCAGGAGATCCACGTCCTTCAGTGCCAGCGCGGCGCCGTCCTTTTCCGTTCGCCGAATCCCCTCGACGGCTGCCTCGGCGTGTGCGCGCTCGATCGCCCGCCCGAAGCCGGCTAGCCGCTCGACCACCGCGCGCCACTCCGCCAGCTCCGTGTACGACGACACGATGTAGGAGAGAGCGTCCTGCACCTGGCCGAAGGCCGAGGCCGTCTGAACGAGCCCGCCGAGCTGGATCTCGCCGCGAAAGTAGCGCGGGGCAGCGACCACGAAGGGAAAGATGATGGCGATCTGCGCGAAGCCCGACTGGAAGCCCGTCAGCCGCTTGCGCTGGCGCATGATGCCCCACCAGTTGTTCACGACGGCCGCGAAGCGCTCGCGGAAGCCACGGAGCTCGTCGGCCTCGCCGCGGTAGAGCGCTACGCCCTCAGTGTTCTCGCGGAAGCGCACCAGGTTGAAGCGGAAATCCGCCTCGTAGCGCTGCTGGTTGAAGTTGAGCCGCACGAGCGGCCGGCCGATGAGATCCGTGAGCCAGGTGCCGACGATGGCGTAGAGGAGTGCCGCCCACACCATGTAGGCGGGTACGGTGAGCCCGATCCAGGGCAGGGTGAAGGCGCCCGAGAGCCCCCACAGGATGGTCACGAACGAGACGAGCGTCACCACGGCGCGCATCCCGCCGATGGCGAGCCCGAGCGTGCCGCCGATCCCGCTTGCCCCCGCGATGAACAGGCGCACGTCCTCGGCGATGCGCTGATCGGGATTGTCCGTCTCGCCCGCCACGAGCTGCATCCGGTAGTACGACCCGCCCTCTAGCCAGGCGGTGAGATACCGGTCGGTCAGCCAGCGGCGCCAGCGTATCTGGAGCATCTGGTTCAAATAGAGCTCGTACACCGCCACCACGATAAAGGACCCCGCGAGCCAGGTGAAGCGCAGGAGCTGCTGGAGGAAGATATCGTAGTTCTTGTCCTGGAGCGCGTTGTAGAAGGCAAGGTTCCACTTGTTGAGCATGACGTTGATGGCGACGATGCCGAGATTCAGCGCGATGACGGCCACGAGCAGTGCGCGGCCCGCCCATCGATCCTCAGAGAACCAGTAGGGGCGGGCGATAGCCCAGGCATCGCGGAGCAGCGCGCGCATGTTGGTCATGGGGCGGTCGGCGGCTGTTTGTGGGTTCATGCCGCCCAGTATCGCAAAGGACCCACCTTCTGGGTAGTCGCTGGGACGGGAATGCCTTATACTCTGTGGGCTTGACGTTTGGAGAGGTGGCCGAGTCGGCCGAAGGCAGCCGCCTGCTAAGCGGTTACAGGGGCAAAACCTCTGTCCAGGGTTCGAATCCCTGCCTCTCCGCCAGACGCGCCCTTAGCTCAGTTGGATAGAGCGTCGGACTACGAATCCGAAGGCCAGAGGTTCGACTCCTCTAGGGCGCACCATCGAGGGCAGGGGGGCGGGTTCCGTCCCCCTGCCCATGACCAATGTGGCAGGAGTGGAGACGGCCGAAGCCGAGGACGAGCGGTGCATGGGGCTGGCCCTCGAGGAAGCACGCCGCGCGGAGGCCGGCGGCGAGGTGCCGGTGGGCGCCGTGGTTGTGCTGGACGGGCGGATCATCGGCCGTGGGCACAACCGGGTGATTGCGACGTTGGACCCGACGGCGCACGCCGAGATCGTGGCGTTGAGGGACGCGGCGCACGCGGTGAAGAACTACCGACTGGCCGGGGCCGACCTCTACACGACGGTGGAGCCGTGCCCGATGTGCTGCGGCGCAGCGCTCAACGCGCGGGTGGCGCGTGTCGTGTACGGCGCGGCGGATCCGAAAGCGGGCGCCGTGCGGACGCTGTACCGGCTGCTGGACGACCAGCGGTTCAACCACCAAGTGATGGTGGTGGCAGGGGTGCGAAGCGCAGAGTGCGGAGCGCTCCTTAGCGAGTTCTTCCAAAAGAAAAGGGCGTAAGTGGCGCGAAGCTGTATCAAGATCCCTTAGCTTCTGGACGACCAGTCACCTCATGCCCGCTATGTCGAGAATGTTCCCTCCTGACACTGTTGACGCTTCGGCGTTACGGAGTGAACAGTCCGATTGATCCTCCCGCCTCGGACTGTCTGAGCAAGGACCGGAACACAGCGGATTCGGGCCCTAGCCATGTCAGATCTCTCGATCGCTTTGTTTGGCATGGGCTGTGTATGCGGACTATGTCGCTGGCCGGAATTCTCTCCATCTCGAACATCGAGTAACGGGCGAATCAGGTCATGCCGTGGAATCCCCACAGATCGGCAGGGGCGTCGTCGATCGGTGGTACACACAAGACATCGCCGATCAAGAGGAGATGACCGCTCGAATGAATGAGAATCATCGCCACCGAACTTTCAAGCACATTTCCGATCCCTCTCGGGAGATCGGCCTCACCTACGCAGCTATCGCCGTTACTCTGATCGCCTCGCTCGTCTCGGTTGGCGGACTCCTGCTGTCCCTGACCCAGGACGCGCTCTCGCGCCACTGGGTATCGGCCCTAGGGCACGGACTCTTTCTGGGCATCGTTAGCTTCTTGATCTATGGGGGGCTCGTTTACCAGCTTGCGCGGCTCGGGTATCTCAAGCGGCTTGGCCATTTGAAGCGGCGCACCGACCACAGTGCCGCCACCGCGTCCGAGCTCGATCGCTTCTATCATGCCCCCAATGCCCCCGCCGTGACTATCCTCGTACCGTCCTACAAAGAGGATCCTCAGGTGATCCGGAGGACCCTTCTGTCGGCCGCCCTGCAGGACTATCCCAGCCAGCGGGTCGTTCTCCTCGTCGACGATCCGCCATGCCCTACCGAGATCTCCGACATCAAGCTGTTGGCGGCGGCGCGCGCCTTACCGGAAGAGGTCGCGGAGTGTCTGCGAAAGCCGCGAACACTCATGAGCGATGCGCTGCAGGCTTTTCTCGATCGAGCCGCCCAGGGGTCGCTGGATCTCGGCAAGGAGATCCAGCAGGTGGCGCAGCTCTACCAGGATGCGGCCGTATGGTTTACAGAGCAGGTAGCGCGTTATCCAATCTTAGATCACGCGGATGAGCTATTCGTCGAGCTCACTTTCAGCCGGGGCGCCCACCAATATTTCGAGGAATCGGAGACCTGGGCTCAGCAGGCTGTGAGCCCGACGTGGCCCAATTCCCAGCAGCTGCTCGAAGGATACCGGAGACTGGCTGCCAGGTTCGAGTCGGAGGTGACCAGCTTCGAGCGGAAGCAATTCACCAACCTCTCCCATGAGCCTAACAAGGCGATGAACCTCAACAGCTACATCTCGTTGATGGGACATCACTGGCGCATCGTGGAATCCGAAGGCGCGCGGCTGCTTGAGCCGACGACGCCGGTGGATGCCTCCCTTTCCGTCGCTGACGCCGCCTGCGTCCTCATGGTGGATGCAGACAGCGTCATCAGCCCCGATTACACGCTGCAGCTGGCGCACGTGCTCATGCAACCGGGCCATGAACGGATGGCGGTTGTCCAGACACCTTACAGCGCGTTCCCCAATCCTCCGGGAATCCTCGAAAGGATCGCGGGAGCCACAACCGATATTCAATACCTCATCCATCAGGGGTTCACATCGTATGGGGCGACCTTCTGGGTGGGCGCCAACGCGCTTGTTCGGAAGGATGCGCTGGAAGATATCGCTGAATCTACAATCGAAAGAGGCTACCCGATCCGACGTTTCATTCAGGACCGCACTGTCATCGAAGACACTGAATCGACGATCGATCTGATCGCCCGGGGTTGGTGGCTCTATAACTACCCGGAACGTCTCGCCTTCAGCGCCACGCCGCCGGATTTTGGCTCCCTCCTGATCCAGCGGCGCCGCTGGGCGAACGGTGGACTCCTTATTCTTCCCAAGCTCATCCGCCATCTGGCCCGAAACCCGAGCTGGAGCGCCGGTTTCCGTGAAGGCTTCATGCGGTGTCATTATCTGGCGTCCCTCGCCGTCGCGAACACCGGCCTGCTTCTGATTCTCGCGCTGTCCTTGGACGACGGTATGCAGACACTTTGGCTTCCCCTGACGGCACTGCCGTACTATTGGCTCTACGCCCGCGATCTCCGGTATCGCGGATATGCTCGAAGCGACCTGCTCAACGTGTATGCCCTCAACTTGATGCTGATCCCCGTTCACCTTGGTGGCGTCATGCAGTCACTCCGTCAGGCCTGGACTGGAAGGAGAACCTCCTTTGGCCGTACGCCCAAGATCACGGGGCGCAGCATCTCTCCGGCGCTTTATCTCATCGCTGAGTACGCGATTCTCGGCCACTGGCTTGTGGGAGCGTTCGTCGAATTCGTTCATGAGAGGCCTCTCCACGCCTGCTTCGCGCTGGCCAACGCAGGGTTCCTGGCTTATGCCATCGTTCGGTTCATAGGTTTGCGGGAAAGTTGGTCTGACCTCTCACTAGCTTTCGGTATCGGCCAGTCGCGCTCGATCTCAGCAATCCCGATGCTGTGGGGCCGTGCTCTTCCAAGCCGAAATGAATAGCCGGACGCATGACGGCGAGGGGATTCCTTCGCGCGTCATTGATCTTCCGACCGCGCGCGGTGACGGGATCTCGAGGCGCCCGGAGCCCGGCGCCCCCGCGGGGCAGGCGGGTCAATGGGCGGCGGGCTGGCGACTGGCATGCCTTGCGCTGGGGGTGGTCGCGGCCGCCGTGGTTGTGACAACCCTGTCTCTGCGCGGTCTTTCGTTCGTCAACCTGGACAGTCTCCTCGCGGCCCCCCTTTCGTTCCAGGCGCTCCTCGTGCTCCCTGCGGCTCTGGCGCCACTCCTTCTCGCCGCTGCGACGCTTCCCCGGACCGTGCTGATCAATCTCGCGATCCTCGCCGGTCTGATCGCTTCCGCCGAGGTGGCAGCCTGGGTACTGACGCCCACGCCCGTGGCGATCCACGGCGAACCGGAAGTGCTCGGAGGAGCCACGTTCTACGTCTCCGACGCCACGCTCGGCTATGGTCTCGCCCCTTCCGTTGTGGCGCGCCACCAGCGAATGGTGGGAGATGAGAAAGTTTACGATGTCACGTACGAAATCGATGACCGAGGGCGCCGCCACACTCCCACGAATCCCGGCCCGCCCCGCCGGTCGTTCCTGTTGCTCTTCGGCGACTCCAACACCTTCGGAGAGGGCTTGGGTCAAACCGGCACCCTGTCCTACTACGCGGGCCAGCTGGCGGCGGGCCATCGGCCGTACAACTACGGTGTCCCGGGCTACGGCCCACAGCACATGCTCGAGCTGGTCCAAGTGCGACGCTTCGCGCAAGAGGTGCCCGAGCCTGAGGGCTATGCAGTCTTCTTCCTCATCCCTGCGCACATCGCGCGGGTGATCGGATCGAGCAAGGTGAGCACGGGCTGGGGCCGGCATTTTCCGTACTACCAGGTCGGGTCGGACGGCGACCTGGCCGCCACAGGGGACTTCGTCCACGGCCGACCCCTCACAACACTGGCCTACCACTTCTGGAACAAGTCGAACCTGGCCGCGGCCCTGGACGTCGATCTGCCACCTCGGTACACGAAGCAAGACTATCGCCTGACGGCGAGGATCCTCGCGGAGGGCGGTCACCAGCTCGCCCGGCAGGTCCGTCTCCACGGCTTCTACGTCATCCTGGGACAGGCGTACAACGACCCCCAGCTTCGGGTACTCCAGGAGCTGCGCGATGCGCTCGCCCGCGAGGGGGTCCCGTATCTCGATTACGCCCGGCTACTGGACGTGCGCGACCCCACGTATCGCATCTCCGAGTTCGACGCTCACAACTCCGCGACGGCGAACCGGGCGATCGCCGCACGACTCGTCTCGGATCTTCGCATCGCGAGGTAAGAGAGATGCGCGCACATAGACAGACTCATAACTCCAGCGAACCGGGCGAGGAGCGCCACCACGAGCGACTCACGGGAGATGACGCGCTCCCGCTGCCATCCGACCGGTCGGTGGGTCTCGTGTTCGCGGCGGCATCGACGGTGGTCGGTCTCGTGCCCTTGGTCCGTGGCGGACACATCCGGCCCTGGGCCGTCGCGGTGGCGGTTGGACTGCTACTCGTTGCCCTTGCCCAACCCCGGTGGCTGCGTCCCTTGAACCGCGCCTGGATGGCGTTCGGCCTCGTCGCCAACGCCGTCGTGTCCTCGGTACTCATGGCCTTGATCTTCTATGGGGTTGTCACGCCGTTCGCGTGGGTGTTGCGGCGGTTGGGCCACGACCTCCTCCGGCTCAAGTTCGAGCCCCTCGCGAACTCCTACTGGCTCGAGCGTCGGCCCCCGGGGCCGGCGCCTGAGACGATGAAGAACCAGTTCTGAGAGGACGACATGGACACGCTGCGCGAATTCCTGACCTTCATGCTGGTACGGAGAAAGTTCTGGCTCTGGCCGGTCATGCTGATGCTCCTGCTGGTGGGGACGCTCCTGGTGTTCAGCTACGGGAGCGCCATCGCCCCGTTCATCTACACGATCTTCTGAGAGGAGTGGTCGCCGTGCGTGTGTTGGGACTCTCTGCTTTTTACCACGATAGCGCGGCTGCGCTTGTCGAGGACGGGCGGATCGTGGCTGCCGCCCAGGAGGAGCGCTTCACGCGGAAGAAGCATGATGCACGATTTCCGCGGCATGCGATCCAGTATTGCCTCGATGAGGGGCGGGTGTCACCTGGGGAGATCGACCGCGTCGCGTTCTACGACAAGCCCTTCCTCAAGTTCGAGCGGCTGCTCGAGACGTACATGGCCTTCGCGCCTGCCGGCTTCCCATCCTTCCGCATGGCGATACCGCTCTGGAGCCGCGAGAAGCTCTTCCAGAAGCGCCTGCTCGTCAAGGAGCTTTCGCAACTGTCCACCGACGTCGACTGGCGAATCCGGTTGCTCTTCAGCGAGCACCATCAGAGCCATGCCGCCAGTGCGTTCTTCGCCTCGCCATTCGAGGAGGCGGTCGTCCTGACCATGGACGGCGTCGGCGAGTGGGCGACCACGTCGGTGGCCTTCGGGCACGACAACCACCTGACAACCCTGAAGGAGATCCACTTCCCGCATTCCCTGGGTCTCCTCTACTCCGCCTTCACCTATTACACGGGCTTCAAGGTCAACTCCGGTGAGTACAAGGTCATGGGCCTCGCCCCCTACGGTGAGCCGCGGTACTCGAAGCTGATCCTTGATCATCTCGTCGATCTCAAGGAGGACGGGTCGTTCCGGCTCGACCTGACCTACTTCGACTATTGCACCGGCCTCCGCATGACCAACGACCGGTTCCACCGCCTCTTCGAGGGACCGCCCCGTGATCCGTCAGAGCGCCTCACCCAACGCCACATGGATCTTGCCGCGTCCATTCAGGCCGTCACCGAGGAGATCGTGCTTCGCATGACCGAGGCCCTCGCAAGGGAGACCGGTGCACGGCACCTGTGTCTGGCGGGAGGGGTCGCCCTGAACTGCGTGGCGAACGGCAAGGTCCTCCGATCGGGACAGTTCCGGGACATCTGGATCCAACCGGCGGCCGGCGACGCGGGCGGTGCCCTGGGAGCGGCTCTTGCCGCGTACCACCTGTTTCTTGGAAAGGAACGGCGCCCCCCCGAAGGCCACGATGCGATGCGCGGGGCTTACCTCGGGCCATCCTTCGAGCAAGCCGACATCGAGCGGCGCTTGCGAGCTGCGGGCGCCGTCTTCACGGTCGTCGATGAGGAGGCCGGGCTGGTCGCCACGGTGGCCGACGCCCTCGTGCAAGAGAAGGCTGTCGGATGGTTCCAGGGCCGCATGGAGTTCGGTCCGAGGGCGCTCGGCAGCCGCTCCATCCTCGGCGACCCGCGCTCACCGACGATGCAGAAGAGTCTGAACCTCCGGGTGAAGTACCGCGAGTCCTTTCGCCCCTTCGCGCCGGCGGTCCTGCGGGAGGACGTCAGCGAATGGTTCGATCTCGACGGGGACAGCCCGTATATGCTGCTGGTCGCCGAGGTCGCCAAGCATCACCGCTGGACCATGAGCTCCGAGGAAGAGGCGCTCTTCGGCATCGACAAGCTCAATGTTCCCCGATCCGACATCCCCGCCGTGACGCACGTCGACTACTCTGCGCGCCTGCAAACGGTGCACCGCGACACGAATCCTCGCTTCCACGCGCTGCTCTCAGCGTTCAAGGCGCGCACCGGCTGCCCGGTGCTCGTGAACACGAGCTTCAACGTGCGCGGCGAGCCCATCGTCTGCACGCCGGAAGACGCGTTCCGCTGTTTCATGGGAACCGAGATCGAGGTGCTCGCGATCGGAAATTGCCTCCTTCGGAAGGAGGATCAGGACGAGGGTCTGTTGCGGAGTTACAAGGACGCGTTCGACCTTGATTGAGGCGGCGCGCCGCTTCAGGCGGGGATTTGGGGCCACGTTCTGGGTCCTCGCCGTCATCGTCCCTCTGTCTCCGGTGTCGGTGGCGGCCGCCACGGAGATGGCCGTGACCATAGACGACCTGCCGACGACCGGTCCGCTGCCGCCCGGCGTGACGCGTCTCTCGATAGTCACCCAGATGATTCGAGCCTTGCAGCAGCATGCGGCCCCCGGCGTATACGGTTTTGCCAACGGCGGGCAGGTGGCCGACGACCCGGAACTTCAAGAGATCATGCGGGCCTGGCGCCAAGCGGGGTTCCAGCTCGGGAACCATACGTTCTCGCATGCGGATCTCAGTCAGGTGAGCGCCGATGAATTCGTCGCTGACATCGAACGGAACGAGATGTTGCTGGCACCGCTGTCTCCCGCGGGAGCGGCAAAATACTTCCGCTACCCGTACCTGCACGAAGGGGGCACGCGGGAGAAGCGAAGCGCGGTGCAGCGCTGGTTGACCTCGCGGGGCTACACTGTCGCGCACGTGACGGTTTACTTCGAGGACTGGGCGTGGAACGACGCGTACGCCCGCTGCGCCACCCAGAAGGACGATCAGGCCATCGCGCGAATGAAGGGCATGTTCCTGGAGGCCGCGAAGGTCCGCCTGGCGTGGTCCCGCGAACTGTCGGCGAAGCTGTTCAATCGGCAGGTGAAGCACATCCTCCTGCTCCACGCGGGAGCTTTCGACGCCTTGATGCTCGATGAGCTCCTCAGCGCATATCGGGTCGACGGGGTCACGCTGATCGGACTCGACTCGGCGGTGCAGGACCCGGCGTACGCGAAAATGCTGGACCTGGCAGGGGATCGCGATCGGACGTTTCTGCTCCACGTGGCGCAGGCGAAGGGAGTCGACGTCCCCCCGGTGGCGCCCGGGCCGCCGCCGGAGCTGGATCACATGTGCCGGTAGCTGTCGCCGCCGTGGACCACCGGACGCCCCGCTCGACGACGGGGCCGGCGTACCTGTCCTATGCGGATGGAATGAGAGTGGTCGCCGTGGCGGCGGTCGCGCTCCTCCATGCCTCGGCATCGGGAGTGGTCCGATACGATTCGCTGGGGCCTATGCAGTGGTGGACGGCCAACGCAATCGACGCGTC
>WNFC01001120.1_pt1 | contig 32956 bp, 29 predicted proteins | sample 5400541 | NCBI WGS metagenome assembly WNFC01 (sample SAMN13153342, study PRJNA577476) | soil metagenome | isolation source: 120 cm saprolite under Douglas fir tree site 2 hole 2 replicate 1 | place: USA:California | collected 2015-04-18
TTACGCGGCCAGGCGTGCTCGGCTATATCGTCGGCACCAGCTTCGACAACAAGGTGATGCCGTTCGTGCGTTACCGCACCGGCGACCTTGCAGTGCTGAGCGACCGGGGGCACGGCAGGCTGCCCGGGTTTCCAGCGTGCGAGTGCATCGAGGGCAGGCTGCAGGAATTTCTGGTGTGCAAGGATCATCGTCTGATTTCGATCACCACGCTCGGATCGGCGCATTTCCCCGAGCTCGCCGAGGTAGAGGCGATCCAGTACGAGCAGGACCGGCCCGGGGACGTCGCCCTGAAGGTCGTGATGGCGCGCGCCCCATCGGTCGAAATGCGAAAGCGCCTCGCCGCGGCGATCCGGGAGAAAACGCAGGGCGGGTGCGAGGCGAGGATCGTGCGGGTCGAGCGCATCGAGCGCACGACCCGCGGCAAATTCCAAATGCTGATCCAGCACCTCGACATCAGCGGTTACTTTGGCGCGGCCGTGTACGGATGATGCCGAACCATGCAAGCACCTAGGTATCAACGCCTGATCATGCTCGGGACCGCGTTTGAAACGCGGGGCGGCATCGCTGCGGTCGTCAGCGCCTACAGGGCGCACGGCCTCTTCGAGCGCTGGCCGATCGACTACATCCCGACGCACTGCGACGGCGGCGCCGTGCGCAAGCTGCTGATGGCCGTCAAGGCGCTTCTCAAGGTCGCCTTCCTTCTTGCTAAGCACCGCCGCGTGGTGATGCACGTGCACTGCGCCTCGCGCGCGAGCTTCTGGCGCAAGTCAGTGTTCATCGCGGTCGGCATGCTCGCGAAATGCCCAGTCATCTTCCATTTGCATGGCGCAGAATTCGCGCGGTTCTACGAAACGGAATGCGGTAAGGTGAAGCGCAGGACAATCCGCTATTTCCTCGATCGCTCAGCGTGCGTAATCGTTCTGTCCGAGTGGTGGCGGGCCTGGATCGCGGGGGTCACCGGAAACCCGCGGCTGGTTTGCGTCGCCAATCCGGCCCCAACAATCGGTGAGCGGTCCGCGTCGCCTCGCAATAAAATCGTGTTGTTTCTTGGGCGTCTCGAGCGCCGCAAGGGAATCTTTGATTTACTCGATGCCGTTTCCATCTTGCGGGCGTCGATTCCCGGCATCCGGCTCGTCTGCGCCGGCGACGGAGATCTCGAGTCCGTTGTGCAATACGCCAAACGTCTCGGCATTGCGGACGCTGTCAGCGTCCCTGGCTGGGCTGGGCCGGCCGAAAAACAATCATTCATGAACCGCGCCGCGGTCTTCGTTCTGCCTTCCTATGCGGAAGGTTTGCCGATGAGTCTGCTGGAGGCGATGGCGGCGGGTCTGCCGGTCGTGGCGACCGCGGTTGGTGGCATTCCCGACGTCGTGAGCGACGGGGTCAATGGTTTTCTATTCACGCCCGGCGATACCGCGGCACTCCAGCGGCTGGTGCGCAGGCTGATGCTCGATCGCAAACTCAGCATGCGTATCGCAACGGCCGCGCAGGAAACGGTCCGGCAGCGCTTCGCCGTTGACCGGGTAATGGAGCAACTGGAGGAAATCTACACCGACCTCGGACTCGCTCGGCCGCTCCCCGGAATAGAAGCAAACCAAAGCGTGGCCGGTAGCAATGTCCCGGGACCTGCAGATTTGAAGGGGATGGGCTATGGATAGGATTTGGGCTCAGAAGCAAGTCCAAGATTATTGGAACAAGCAGCCCTGTGATTCGGAGCTGAGCGACCGCGATTGGCAATCACGGGAATATTTTTTGGAAATTGAGCGCAGACGCTATGAGCTTCAGCCTCACATTCTTGACATCCTTTCCAAGATCGATTGGCACGGAAAGCGAGTCCTTGAGATCGGCACCGGCGTCGGTACGGACGCGCGCAACATCATCGGCAGGGGGGGTATTTACACCGGTATCAACGTCGATCGGGGATCGACCGACTCGACATCGCGGGCATTGCGCGTCTTCTCGCTACCTGGTGTCGTAATGCAGCGCAATGCAATATCGCTGGATTTTCCAGACAGCACGTTTGACGTGGTGTATTCGTTCGGGGTCCTGCACCACATTCCGGAAGTTGAAAAAGCCGCCGCCGAGATTCATCGGGTTCTGAAGCCTGGCGGCGAACTGCTCGTCATGCTCTATAACCGCGCGTCGATCAACTATGTCCTGGAAATCATGTTCTTGCGCAAACTCGGTCTGCATCTCCTGTCGGTGCCAGGCGCAATTGCGCTGCTCGCGCGGATGGGGCTGCCCGAGGACAAGCTGCTGCGTCACGCCGAGCTGCACCGGCAGCGGAAGCGAATGACGGACGAAGAATGGCTGGGTCGCAATACGAACGGCCCTGACTATCCGTATTGCCGCGGTGTCTATGGTGCAGCAGAAGCGGCCGAGCTTCTGGCCGCGTTCCGGATCAAAGACAACGAGGTGTATTTTTTCGATCACCGGCATTGGGGCGTACTGGGTCACTTGTTACCGCGAAACGTGCGCAGTTGGTTGGGCCGGCATTGGGGTTGGCACCGGATCGTGTACGCGCAGAAGGCGTAGCTCATGCAGGCCGGCTTCGCAGTCGACGTGAATAAGCACAAGATCGTTTTGTTCGGTCCGTCCCTGGATGCTCTCAGTGGGGTGTCGACCCACGTGCGGATGCTGTTTGCGTCCGACCTTGCGCGGGACTACGAGCTGCTGCATTTCCAGGTCGGCAGCGAGGGGCGCCGGGAAAACGCGCTGCAGAAGCTCGCGCGAGTCATCCTCGGCCCCCTGCATTTCGCGTTGTACATGCTGCGTACCGGCGCCGAGGTCGTTCATCTCAACGTTCCGCTCGATCTGAAGGGCTATTGGCGGGACCTCGCCTTCTGGACCGTTGCCAAGCTGCTCGGACGGCGCGTGGTGACCCAGATCCATGGCGGAGCGATGCCCCAGGATTTCTTTCGGGGGAACGCCTTTCTGACCTGGGTCCTGCGGCGGTTTCTCGTTTCGAGCGACGTGGTGATGGTCCTCTCCAGCGCGGAACTGTTTGCCTACCAGGCATTCGACGCACGAATAAATATCCATCTGGTCCCCAACGCGATCGATCCGGCAGGGCTTGCCGATCAAACGCGCTCCTATAACACCAACCGGCCTTTGAAGCTGGTTTACGTCGGCCGGCTCGTACGCGCCAAAGGGCTGTTCGAAGTCATCGAGGCTTTGATGGAGCTGAAGCGCGCGGGACGGGAGTTTGAGCTTTCCATAGCCGGGGGAGGTCCGGATCAATGCGAATTGATGGCCGCCTCTGAAAGCGCCGGTCTCAATGGTCGCGTGCACTTTCTCGGTAGCGTGCGCGGCGAAAAAAAGCGCCGGCTCTGGCTCGATTCGGACCTGTTTGTTTTTCCGACGTACCATAGGGAAGGGCTCCCGTACTCCTTGCTGGAGGCGATGGCGGCCGGCTGCGTTCCCATAGCCACCCCTGTCGCGGGGATCCCCGATGTGATGCAGGACCGGGAACACGGCCTGTTTGTGCCGGTGAAGGATGCGGGTGCGCTGGCAAACGCCGTGGCCGCTCTCGACGACGACCGCGCGAGCTTGATACGAATGGCTGAGGCAGCCCGGCGACGGGTGGTGGAGCAATATACGGTGGCGCGACTCGCGGACGATTTCCGAAAACTATATGCCGGCTGTCTCGCTTCAAGCGCGCGAGCCCCTGCGCGATCGCCAGTTGGCTAACCTTGAGATCTGTCATCGGCAATATGCACGAGCGTGATGCCGTCCACACCGGCTGGCGGCCCCTGCACTTGCTCTCCGCGAGCGTGATGAAACAGGTCCTTTGGTACGTCAATCGGCTGCGCTGCATGGCACCGGAAGAAATCCGCCATCGCGTGCTGCGGGCGCTCGCGATGCGAGTGGAGCGCTGGCGGCTCGAGGGATCGCAACCTGTCCCGCCTCCCAATCTCGCGCACAGCTTCCGGCCCTGGATCCATGCTCCGGTGAAAGCGGATGCGGCGCCCTACCTGGCGGCGGCCGAGCGCATCGCCGCCGGCAGGTTCGACGTGTTCGCCTTGCAGGACGCCACATTCGGTTCGCCGCCGCGCTGGAATCGCGATCCCAAGACCGGTGTAGAGGCGCCGTTGACGTTCGGGAAGCTCCTCGACTACCGCAATCCGCGGCGGGTGGGGGACATCAAGTATCTCTGGGAGTTGAACCGCCATCTCCATATCGTGACGCTGGCGCAGGCCTATGCTCTGAGCGGCGACGCGCGCTATTTCGGCGTCATCCGGCGCCACCTCGAAAGCTGGTTCGACGACTGCCCCTACGGGATGGGCCCCAACTGGTCGAGCGCGCTCGAGGCGGGGATCAGGCTGATCAATTGGTCCGTTGCGTGGCAGCTCCTTGGAGGCGCTTCTTCACCCCTGTTTCAGGATGACGAGGGCGCGCGGTTCAGGCGCCAGTGGCTGGATGCCGTCTTTCAGCATGCGCACTTCGTCCAAGGGCACTTCTCGCTCTACTCGTCGGCGAATAATCATCTCATCGGCGAGGCGGCGGGGCTGTTTGTCGCGGCGCTCACCTGGCCCCATTGGCCGCGGGCACGCGCGTGGCTCGCAGAGGCCAAGGCGATCCTCGAACGGGAAACCCTGCTACAGAACGCCCTCGACGGCGTCAACCGCGAACAGGCGGTGTCCTACCAGCAGTTCGAGCTCGACCTGCTTCTGCTCCCGTTGCTCGCCGGCAGAGCGAACGGGCAGAAATTTTCGGCGGCCTTCGAGTCACGCATCGAGGCGATGATCGAGTATCTCGCGTCGATCATGGATGCCAGCGGCAACGTCCCCATGTTCGGTGATTCCGACGACGGGCTCGTCGTACGGCTTACCCCGGACGATGGCTACTGCAGGTACCGCTCGTTGCTCGCAACTGGCGCCATCCTTTTTCGCCGCGGCGACTTCAAGACGAAGGCGGGCGAGCTTGACGACAAGACGCGGTGGCTTTTCGGCGAGGGCGCCGATGCCGCGTTCGAGCTGCTCGATACCGCTCAGGCCCAGCTGCCGGTCAGGCGTGCCTTCACCCACGGCGGTTATTACATTCTCGGCTGCGATTTCGAGAGCGATAACGAAATCCGCCTGGTGGCCGATGCCGGCCCCCTGGGTTACCAGACGATCGCCGCCCATGGCCACGCCGACGCCCTGGCGTTCACCCTGTCGGTCGGAGGGAAGGAGTTCCTCATCGATCCGGGGACCTACGCTTATCACACGCAAGACCCGTGGCGCCGCTATTTTCGCGGCACCGCCGCCCACAACACCCTGCGCGTCGACGGCATGGACCAGTCGCAGTCCGGCGGAAACTTCATGTGGCTGAGGAAGGCGGACGCCCGGTGCACTTTGTGGCGGCCCGCGGATGAGCGCGACGTCTTCGAGGGCTGGCACGACGGTTACATGCAGTTGCCAGACCCGGTGACGCACCGGCGCCGCATCACGCTTGAAAAGCGGGAGCGGCGGGTGGTCATCGAGGACACCGCACTGATGTCGAGGGCGCATGAAATTGAGCTGCTTTTCCATTGCAGCGAGCAGTGTCGGGTCGCTCCCACTGCGGACGGCTACAGGCTCAGCCACGAGGGACGCACGATTTTCCTGAAGCTCCCGCAGGCGGAGGGCGCCACCTCGCGCGTCTATTGCGGCAGCGAAGATCGCATAATCCGCGCCCCGCGGGCGAAGACACAATGATACGCAGATAAGTGGGTAGGAAGTTGAATGCTCGGTACAACTCTGGATTACCTCATCCTGCGCGGCCTCGCCCATAGTCGAAACCTGGCGACGGAAGAGCAACTGGACTCTCGCTCCAGTCAGATTTCGGCCGAGTCTTTCGAAGAAGAGATTCCGAAGTTTCGCAAAATCGTCGGCCGGTTCGAAGGACATCTTCCGGTCGATCCCGGCCTACGCTACCTGGACATGGGGTGCGGCACGGGCGAGCTGACCATCGCGTTTGCCAAGCTCGGGGTCAGGCGCATCACGGGCGTGGATTTCCTGCCGCGGCATATCGAAAGAGCCAAGGCCTATGCCGTGCAGCTCGGCATGGGTCGCGGCGTGCAATTCATTTGCCGCGATTTGCGCGCGTGGGTTCCCGAGGAAAAGTATGACGTGCTGCTGTCGTTCGACGCACTCGAACACATCGAGGATCCCAAGACGTTTCTGCGGAAAATGACGGATTTCATCGCGCCCGGCGGAATCGCCGTGCTGGCGTTCGGCCCGCTGTTCCACTCGCCGTTCGGCGATCACATGTACGGTTTCTTCCGACTGCAAATTCCCTGGCGCGGCGTGCTGTTCTCGGAGCAAGCGATGCTGCGGGTCCGGAACGAATATTTTCGCCCTACCGATCCGGCGAACAGCTACCACGAAATCGCCGGCGGCCTGAACTTGATGCGATATTCGGAATTCTTGAAATACGTCCGCGATACCGGCTGGGAATTCGCTTACCTGGCCGTCAATACCTTCCTGAAGCGGCTGCCGCCGCTTCGCTTCATATCCGATATCGTGATGCGCGTTCCTGCGGTACGGGATTATTTCGTGCATAACGTTTACGCTGTTTTACGCCGGCGATCGTCTGCCTGATCAAGCCCCGTTGGGCCGGATGGACACTGCCATCCGCCACCGAGGGCCGGACGAGCATGGGCAGAAGCGCTTGGACCGTGCCGTCATGGGGCACTGTCGGCTCGCCATTATCGACCTCGCCGGGGGGCAGCAGCCGATGTGTTCCCCAGACGAGCATGTCTGGATTGATACCGAAGTTCTGCTGCACGCCTACCTCGTGTGGGGCGAAAAGAGGCTCGGCCGGCTCACGGCATGTTCGGTTTCGTGATTTACGATGGACATTCCCAATCGGTCTTTGCCGCCCGTCACGGTATTAAGGCGAGTTTGGTTATGCTTCGGCGATGGCGAAGGTCCGATCGACTACAACTGGAAGCAGAGGTGATTCGGTGTCGGGATCGCGCTGAACGACCTGTTCTAGGCGGTCAACGAAAAAGCATCCTCATCAACGTCTGATCGGGCACGGCCAAAGCAGTGCCACGTGCCGTGATGGGGTCGATCAGCCACACGAGGTCCAACAGCGCCAGCACGGCGATAGCCGGGACACACCACCGCACGTTGGAAAGGCGCACGGCCGCTAGGCAGAAGAACGGCACGAACATCAGGCTGCGATAGGTCAACCCCTGTCCAAACACGATGCTGTGAGGAAACAGCATGAGCAGGAAGAAAAAGCACAGTGCAACGGTGGGATCGCGAAGGCGAGGGCCGCAGACCAGAATTCCGAGCAGAACGAAAGCCAGATACGCATTCCAGGGAATCAGCCTTTGAAGAAGCGCCACCGGTTCCCGCACACCAGAATCCACGCCTTGCTTCCCCACGAGCTTGTATTTTCCAACGTCTTCCCCGCGAAGATCGTACTCGCGCTCGCTGACCGGCGTGAGGATCTCCTGCGCATACGAGACCGGGTGGGCGAAGGGAAGCAGCGTGACGACGCTCAAAACCCCCATCACAAGCAAACCTTGGGCAGTCTTTCCAGCGGTCGTGTCGGCCCCGGATCGCTCTCGCGGGCGGCGATCGCTCCAGAGTTTCCATAGCAGGAAGGCGACGATCGCCGGCGCCAGCAGGATTGCCGTGTTCTTGGCGGCCAGCGCGAGACCGTAGCTAATTCCGGCCAGGACGTAGCGCTCTTTCACGACTCCCCAGACTGCGCCCAACAGGAACGGCACCATGTAGGCATCGTGGTGAATATTGGGAAAGAAAAACAGGACCGGCGGAAAGGCTAGGAACAACGCGCCTGCGAGTGTCGCGCGCGTCCGGCCCCAGGCGCGCTCGGCAATCAGGTAGACGAGCACCAGCGTGGCGAGGCCCGCGAGAATCGCGGAAAGCCGGACCAGAATGAAGATTGGGTGGTAGTTGTATTGATACTGGTACGATAGCAGATCCGGCCCGTTGCGCGTAGCAAGCGCCACTAGCGCCAGCGGCGGAATGTTTACGATGGCGGAGAGTAAGGGCTTGCCTGCCCCGTGCGCGTAAAACCGGTCCGGTTCGGGAACGATCAACCGCTTGCGATAGCTGGTCTCGGAGTTCTTGACGGGGTTGTCAGCCTCAGCTGGATTTACGTAGCCAAAGCGCTTCTCTTCAGCACCGAAGATTGTTTTGTCTGCATCGGCCACGACCGGCGAGAACAACGGCCGGTACTTCCAGTAGAAGTGGTAGGCCTTCAGCGCAGTTGCAAGCGCCCCGGCATATTCCCCGGAACGGGCATACCCCACGGTGTAATCACCACCGAGGAGTTCGTATGGTTCCTTCACGAAAGTAAATTCGTCGATATCCAGCCGCATGGAGCCGGCAGCGGCGGACACGATCACGTAAATGACCACCAATAGAGCGAGGCGCGTCCTAGCCATAGGTCACTATTTTCCGGCTGTTGCGCGGCTCGCGACTAGGACAGACGTTACTAGCCCGCCTTCTCCCATCACATTCGCACCGCCTTGAAAGCGATGTATTTCGACACGAGGAAATTGAAAGCCGTGGCGACCAGCGCAGCAATCGCAAGGGGCACGAGAGGGACTACTGTGAGCGCGCTGAATTCGAAGATCAACCAGAAGAAGATCGCCAAATTGAGCAGTGCGCCAAGACCATTGAGCACTGCATAGCGCGTCCACTCATGCAATGCTTGCTCGTCTGTTTGGTCAGGGAAAGTGTAGTTGCGGTTTAAGTACCAAGTCACAGTGACCGCTACACTGAATGAGCATAATCGGGAGGTCAGCAGGTCGAGGTTCAGGAAGCTATTCAGCAGAGTCAGCAGGCCGCCGTCGACAAGGAACCCGATAGTACCGATGACCCCGAATGTGATGACCTCTCGAGAAATGTTCTGCCGCATCATGATGCTGATAGGGGTGCTCGTCGATGCTTTTCGCCCAGCCGAGGGCGAAAGCTTATCGCTTGAAGAGAGCTTTCCTAGTGCGGGCGACGCGCGCGCAGGGTAACGTTCTTCCCGAAAAGCCGGCCGGTCAGGCGGTCAAGCATACGCGAGATAGGAAAGATGAACCTGTCGTACAGGCTGACCAGCCGGGGATTCAGTTCCCCGGAAGTATTTCCGAAGGCACGCAGCCAGAGGCTTGCCAAAAAGCCGAAGCTGTCCGCGTACAGGGCGCTCTCGACCTCGAACCCAGCCGATTGGCAGCGCTCCACCAGTTCGCGCCTGATGTAGCGGCGCACGTGTCCCACCTTTCTGTCCATCGCGGAGAAAAGGACTGCGAATGCCGGAACATAGACGAGGAGCCGTCCCCCCGGCTTCAGCACTCGAAAAAGCCCGGCGAGCGCGGCGCGGTCGTCTTCAATGTGCTCGAGTACGTTGAATGTGTAGGCAAGATCGAACTCCCCTTTGACGTCTTCGAGCGAGCGCCGCGCCGCAAGCCCGGATGTAACTAGGCGAGCGCGAAGCGCATCGTCCGGCTCCACGCACACCAGATCGTCGACCGCGAGCACGGGATCTGCGGCGATGCGGCGCGCGAGCATGCCAAGGCCTGCGCCGAAGTCGAGCACGCGCGATCCAGGGCGGATTGAGGCCCGCAGCAGGCCGTAGAGGAACTCGTTGTAGCGCACCGCCTGCTCCATGGCTTCGAGGTTGGCGGTGCCGTTGTACTGAGCCTGTTGGCACTCCATTGAATCTTGTGCTTTGCTCAGCGAGAATGCGGTGGGCCCGATAGCGCCAGGTAATGGAAGCGACGCATTTCTCTCCTCACGTGCGCCATGCTGTCGAGCACGATTCCGACGGTGAACAAAAGCGTGGCAAGTAGCATGAGGCTCGCCGCGAGGACGGCAGTGGGCAGGCGCGGGACGAGCCCTGTATCGACGAATTCCGCGACGACCGGTATGCCCAATGCGAGCGACGTCAGCACCAGAAGCGCCGACAACCCGCCGAACAACCAGAATGGTCGCTCCTCCTTCAGCAGCAGCAGAATCAACATCGCGATCCGGATACCGTCCCGATAGGTCCGCAGCTTGCTTTTCGTGCCCTCGGCTCTCGAGCCGTAAGGCGTATCGAATTCCGCCGTCTTCAGGCGCATCTCGAGAGCGTACACCGTCAGTTCGGTCTCGATCTCGAAGCCCGATGACATGGCCGGAAACGACTTCACGAAGCGCCGCGAGAACACGCGGTACCCGGAGAGCATGTCGCCGACACGGCGGCCGAACAGGTGCGAAACCATTCCGGTCAACGCCCGGTTCCCGAATTGGTGGCCGCGGCGAAACGCGTCGTCGGCGCACGCCACCCTGTCTGCGGTGACCATCTCCAGACCGTCCCGCAGCGCAAGCTCGATCATGCGGGGCGCGTGCTGCGCCGAGTAGGTCCCGTCGCCATCCGCAAGAACGTAAATATCCGCCTCCACGTCCGCGAACATGCGGCGCACGACGTTGCCTTTACCCTGAAACGGTTCGCTGCGCACAATCGCACCCGCCGCGGCGGCGACCCGTGCCGTGTCGTCAGTGGAATTGTTGTCGTAAACGTAGATAGCCGCCGCGGGAAGCGCCGCACGGAATGCCTTGATGACGCCATCGATCGCTCCAGCCTCGTTCTGACAGGGAAGGAGGACTGCTGTGCGGACTTCGGCCGTCTCCGCTTCCATGAGCCATCGCTCTCGGGCTGCGTATCGCGCGTCCATTTCCACTAGTCCCCGGGTGGGCCTTACCGCCCTGCAATTGCTGGCTAATTCTTCGCTAGCCGCTTGACCGTAATTGGGACGCGCGCGATCCACTTGGTAGTCCGTCCGGACCATGCTGCGCCGGCGGATTTGCAGGACGGTGTAGCGGGCGAAATCGATGCGCGCGAAGACGAGGTGCGGGGCGACCGGCGCGCCCGCGAAGACGAAGAAAATGGGGCATCTCCACAGCGCGGTTATCTGTGGTGCGCGGCATCGTGAGCGATCATGTCCAGCGCCGCGTCGACCGGGAGCAAGGGATCTGGAGGCCGAGCCATATGTGCGGACCGATGGTGCGCCCAACCTCGCGGCCGGCATAAATACCGGGCAATCATCTCGCCCGCCGCTTGATGTCCCCGCTCGTTCCAGTGGCCGGACCCCAGTACATTCATGTTCATGCCCAACGTCCGCGTTTTGCCGGGAAATCCATGCAAAAACACGTTGTTCCGCCGCGCATACTCCGCCAAGGGGCGCGCCAGACTCAAAACTTCAATACCTCTCTGAGTGGCAAACGCATGCAATCTGTCGTCTGCGTAAAAAGGGTCCGCTAGGCCGTGCCTTTTAGGCATCTCGGAGGACCGTTTCAAGTCCGGATCTACTTGAAATCCGCTCGATAGCGTGACCAGCAGGAACCGCGTCGCGGTTTGTGCGGTCAAGCTGCTCATCTCCTCGATCAGTCTCTCGGCGATGTTCCATGCCTGCTGCCACTCCCGCGTGCGCGGCGGAGCGTAGGCTCCAGCCGACAGCCCGGGCTCGCCCGCCGTCGCTAGTTGCTCCTGCTTCTCCTCGCGATCCGCGGCAACGAAACGCTTGTAGCGCCACAGATCGCGGACGAAGAACGCAGCCTGTACGACCCTGGAAAAATCCGAGGCGCTCAATAACGCACGATAGAGGGTGCTCGACCTGATCCGGAAAGACCGGGTGCCCTCAAACGAACGGTCCCACGCGATCTGACCGCTGCCGTTCAGCGTCACGTACGGGCGGGACCCCACGCTTAGGTCGAGAGCACGCACGTTGTCCGTGATATCGTTACCCGGAAGGAACGCCAGGACGACGACATCGGGCGCGTAACGCAGCACGCGGTCTTGCAGGAGCAAAAACTCCTGGGCGGTGCCAAATCCGGATACCCCGAAATTGAGCACTTCCACGCGGCGCCCGCCGCCCGCATCGCACTCGGCCAGCAGGCGCTCGATCACGGACGTAAAGCGCTTATCCTCGGCTACCTGCAGCGCGTCGGTATATGAGTCTCCAAGCACGGCCACGCGCCAGACGTCGCCGGGTTTGACGATGCTATGCTCGCGATCTCTCACTCCAGCGGAGGAAATACGCACTTCTGGTTCGCTCCCCTCGAAGAAGTTGACGCCCTGCGCTCCCGGGCGCAGCGACCAGCCGACCAGTGAATCAGGTTCATGGAACACCGCTCTAGAGAAACCTAGGGCCCTCAGGGCGAGCTCCATTAGCAGCACTGTAATGAAGCCGATCAGAATTGCGTTCCGCACAAACACCCATACCGTGCCGGCGCGGCTTCTGCCCGATGCGCCCATTCGTCAGTGACCCTTCCCGGTCGAGTTAGTCGAGCTCGAATTTGCTCTCGTAGTTCTGCCTGAGCATGGGGTTCTGCTGTTCCTTCTTGAGAAAGCAGTTACCCACGGCGAGCGTTTCAATCTCGGTACCCATGAAACAGCGGAACGCGTCCTCGGGCGTGCACACGATCGGCTCCCCGCGCACGTTGAAGCTGGTATTGACGATCACTGGACAGCCGGTGCGACCCTTGAAGCGGCTGATGAGCGCGTGATAGCGGGGGTTCGTTTCGCGGTGCACCGTCTGGACGCGCGCGGAATAGTCGACGTGCGTCACCGCGGGAATCGATGAGCGCGGAATATTCAGCTTGTCGATCCCGAACAGCCGGTTCTGCTGTTCGCTCATCGCGATCCGGTGCTCCCGAGCCACGTCCGCGACCAGCAGCATGTACGGGCTTTCCACGTCGAGATCGAACCACCCGGCCGCGTCTTCGCTGAGCACCGAGGGAGCGAACGGACGGAAGGACTCCCGATACTTGACCTTGAGATTGAGCATCTTCTGCATCGTCGGCGAGCGCGCATCGCCGAGGATCGAGCGGGCGCCGAGCGCACGCGGGCCAAATTCCATCCTTCCCTGGAACCAGCCGAGTGCCTTCCCCTCCGCCAGCGCAGCCGCGGAGGCGTCGAGCAACGTTTCGTCGTCGACGGTCTTGAAAACCGCGCCTGCCTGACTGAGCCGCCGCGCGATGTCGGCCTGCCCGTATTCGGGTCCGAGATATCCGCCGTGCATTCCATCGAGGGCGCCGTTGATATGTCGTCCCTGCCCTTTGGACAAGTGGTAGGCGACGAGCGCCGCGCCCAGAGCCCCGCCGGCGTCGCCGGCCGCGGGCTGCAACCACAACCGGTCAAAGCATCCCTCGCGCAGGAGCTTGCCGTTGGCAACGCAGTTCAGCGCTACGCCGCCCGCGAGACACAGGTTTTTCTCGCCGGTTTCTCGCGCCACGCCGCGCGCGAGCTTCAGCACCAGCTCCTCGATCACCGCCTGGATCGATGCCGCAAGATCCATCTCCCGCTGGGTAAGCGGCGCGTCGGGCTTGCGCGGCGGGCCGCCGAACAGCTCGTCAAAGCGGCCGTTGGTCATGGTCAGCCCGGTGCAATATTCGAAGTACTCGAGGTTGAGGCGGAAGCTGCCGTCTTCCTTCACGTCTATCAGACGCTCCCGGATCACGTTCGCATACTTGGGATCTCCGTACGGCGCGAGGCCCATCACCTTGTATTCGCCCGAGTTGACCTTGAATCCCGTGTAATAGGTGAACGCCGAGTACAGCAATCCGAGCGAGTGCGGAAAATGGATCTCGCGGATGACTTTCAGGTCGCGCCCCTTTCCCAGGGCAAGCGAGGTGGTGGTCCATTCGCCCACCCCGTCCATGGTGAGCACCGCGGCACGCTCGAACGGCGACGGGAAAAAGGCGCTGGCGGCGTGACTCAGATGATGCTCGGAAAACAACAGGCGCCGCTCCCAATCGACCTCGTCATCGAGCTCCGCGAGCTCGTTCACCAGCAGCCGCCGCTGGAACAGTTTCTCCTTGATCCACAGCGGCAGGGCCTGCCGGAACGACGCGAATCCGCGCGGCGCGAAAGCCAGGTAGGTCTCGAGCAAACGCTCGAATTTCAGGAATGGCTTGTCGTAGAACGCCACGACGTCGATGTCGCCGGGGCGGGTCCCGGTCGCTTCCAGGCAGGAGCGGATGGCGTGGTGGGGAAACCGGGAGTCGTGCTTTTTCCGGGTAAACCGCTCCTCCTGCGCGGCCGCGATCACCTCCCCGTCCTGCACCAGCGCCGCGGCGCTATCGTGGTAATAGGCCGACAGGCCGAGGAAGCGCATCGCGCTCTTAAAACAAGGTGTAGATGAACGGCGCCACCGCCGAGCCTTGGGCGAGCACCAGTATCCCTCCCAGCGCCAGCGTCATCATGATGATGGGCAGCAACCAGAACTTCTTGCGCACCCTGAGAAACCTCCACAGCTCGCCGAGAAACATCATCCTGCGTCTCCTCAAAACTGGTCTTGAAAACTGTCGTCAGCCGGCCCCGGCGGGTGGCGCTCGATCCAGTAGGTCGGGGCCCCCGGCTCGAAGCGCCGTTTCATGGCGTCCCGCCGGGCCATGCGCATCACCAGCCCGACCGGCGTGAAGACACCATAAAAAATGACGCCGAGCACGAGCGGACTGACGATGCGATGGAGCAGCTCGCCGAATTGCATCCAAGCCCGGTTGAGCGGCGCCAGCCACTGCGGCCTGATCATCGTCACCGCAGCCGTCGCGCCGGCGAGCCAAAACATCCACGGATACGCCGTGCCTTCGCGCGACAGCGAGTAGACGCCGACCAGCGTGAAAAATACCGTAAACACTGAACCAAAAGACCGGTTCGAAGGGGTTTCGTTCGGCATTCGGATAAGCATACTTAGACGTCATTGAACGCCCGTCCTTGGCCCCATGCCGGCGCGTAGTCCATTCGGCTCAGTGGGATACAGAATCACGCGGCAGCGGATCGACAAACACCCCACTATCGTGGGCAGTGGGACCGAATCCAACATGGAGCCCGGTTCGAGTTGGACTGAGCCGATGCGCAGAATCCTGGTAAATGTCCTTGTGGTCGCGCTGGCGTGCGCGCTCGCGCTGACGGTCGGCGAGTTCGTGGTGCGAGCGATCTACAAGCAGCAAACCGTGCTGTTCCCGCGCTACCACACGGACTTTCGGTACGGGCCGTACACGCTGCGGGGAATACGGCCCAACTCCGAGTTTTGGCACACCAGCGTGGACGGATCGTGGAGATTCGTCACCAACGAGCGCGGATTCCGCGACGTGAGGCGCTTCGACTACGCGAAACCCGCGGACACGCTCCGCGTGCTGAGCCTGGGTGATTCCCATACGCAGGGATACGAGGTGAGGCAGGAGGCCACTTTTTCCGCCGTGCTGGAGCGCTACCTCAACGGCCGCGGGGTCAAGGCCGAGGTCCTGAATGCCGGCGTGTCGGGCTTCAGCACAGCCGAGGAACTCGCGTTCCTCGAGAACGAGGGCTACAAGTACGAGCCGGACGTCGTCGTCCTCGGCTTTTACGCCAATGACTTCGAGGACAACCTCAAGGCAGGGCTGTTCATGCTGGACCGCGGGCAGCTCGTGGAGCGAAAGCACGAACACATTCCCGGCGTGGGAATCCAAAATGTCATATATAGCGTCCCTGGCGTGCGGTGGCTCGGCGAGCACTCCTATTTCTATTCGTTGTTGTTCAACAACGTATGGGAATATTTCAAGGTCGCGCTGAGCGCGCACGCGGCTCGCGAAGCGGTCGAATACGCGGTGGCGACCCGCGCGACTCAATCAGATTATGAAATCGCGCTGGGGATCGCGCTGATCGCGCGCATGCAGCGTTACTGCACCGAGCACGGAATCCGGCTCATTGTCGTGGACATTCCGCGCAAGTCCAAGCCCTACCGCTTTGCCGAGTCACTGCCGCCCGCCGTGCTAAAGGCGCTGAACGAAATGCATACGGAATACCTGAGCAGCAGGTCGCTGCTGGGAGATTTCGACGGCTCGGCCGAGATGCACCTGTTGCACGGGCAGGATCACATATCAGAATTCACACACGCGCTGATCGGCGTCGAGCTCGGGCGGCAAATCGTGCAGGGGCTGCAGACAGCAGCGAGGTGAGCATGGAAGCCGTGCCAACTACTGCCCGGCTCGTACTGGAGGATGGGACGACATTCCTGGGCCGGCAGCTGGGATTTCCGAGATCCGTGTCCGGGGAGGTCGTCTTCAACACCGGCATGGTCGGCTACCCCGAGGCGCTGACGGATCCTTCCTACAGCGGCCAGATACTGGTTTTGACGTATCCGCTCATCGGCAATTATGGAGTGCCGGCGCGTAATGGCACCGACAGGTCTTTCGAGTCTGGAAGAATTCAGGTGGCGGGGCTCATCGTTTCCGAGCTGGCGCAAGGCTACAGTCACGCGACGGCCTGCGACAGTCTCCCGGAGTGGCTCGAGCAGGAAAGAATTCCCTGTCTGGCGGGAGTCGACACGCGAGCACTCACCAAGCGGCTGCGGGAGCAGGGCAGCATGCTCGGCAAGATCGTGGTCGGGAAAGACGATGTGCCTTTCGACGATCCGAACCGGCGTGACCTGGTTGCGGCGGTCAGCGTCACAGAGCGCGTCGTCTATCCGGGCGGGGAGCGTACCGTGGTCGTGGTCGACTGCGGATGCAAGTCGAGCATCATCGAAAACCTCCGTGCCCGGGGGGTGACCGTCGTTCGGGTACCGTCCGACTACGATTTCCTCGCCGAGGACTTCGACGCCGTGCTGGTATCGAATGGGCCGGGAGATCCCGGCGTCTGCACCACGACCATCCGGAATATCGAGCGTGCCATGCGCGTCGACCGCCCGATCATGGGCGTCTGTCTGGGGCACCAGTTGCTGGCCCTTGCGGCGGGAGCGAAAACCTACAAGCTCAAGTTCGGCCATCGCGGTCACAACCAGCCCTGTCTCGAGGCAGGAACCGGGCGCTGCTTCATCACTTCGCAGAACCACGGCTTCGCCGTCGACCCAAGCTCGTTGCCGGAGGGATGGGAGCCATGGTTCACGAATGCCAACGACGGGTCGAACGAGGGAATGCGGCACCGCTCGCGACCGTTCCTGAGCGTGCAGTTCCATCCGGAGGCGGCCCCGGGGCCAGTGGACAGCCAGTATCTCTTCGACCATTTCCTCGGCATGGTCCGATGAGCGCGATGCCCGGCAAGGTCCTGATCCTGGGAAGCGGCGCGCTCAAGATCGGCGAGGCGGGGGAGTTCGATTATTCGGGCAGCCAGGCGATCAAGGCGCTGAAGGAGGAAGGGATCTTCACTGTGCTGGTCAACCCCAACATCGCGACGATCCAGACCTCCGAGCGGCTCGCCGACAGGATCTACTTCCTGCCGGTCACGCCGGAATTCGTCGAGCAGGTGATCGAGCGCGAGCGGCCGGACGCACTCATGCTGGGTTTCGGCGGGCAGACTGCGCTCAACTGCGGCCTGGAACTCGCCCGGCGAAACGCCCTGCAGCGCTTTGGTGTCGCTGTGCTGGGGACGCCGATCAGCACCATCGAGGATACCGAGGACCGCGCGAAATTCTCCGCCAGACTGGCCGAGATCGGCGTCGCAGTCCCGCGAAGCACCGCGACGGGCTCGACGGATGAAGCCGTCACGCTCGCGCGGGCGATCGGATATCCGGTCATGGTCCGGGCCGCTTACGCGTTGGGCGGCCTCGGTTCCGGCCTTTGCGCCGATGACCAGCAGCTCCGCGAGAGGGTCGCCAAGGCGCTCTCTCACAGTCCGCAGGTACTGATCGAGGAGTCCCTCGTGGGCTGGAAGGAAATCGAGTACGAGGTCGTTCGAGACCGGTTCGACAACTGCATCACGGTCTGCAACATGGAAAACCTCGACCCGATGGGCATCCATACGGGCGAAAGCATCGTCGTCGCGCCGAGCCAGACGCTAACCAATCGCGAGTATCACGCCTTGCGGGAGATCGCGATCCGCACCGTGCGTCATCTGGGGGTGGTCGGCGAATGCAACATCCAGTATGCCCTCGACCCGCGCTCAGGCGCCTATCGCGTGATCGAGGTCAACGCCAGGCTGTCCCGGAGTTCCGCTCTCGCCTCCAAGGCGACGGGTTATCCGCTCGCGTTCGTGGCCGCGAAACTCGGGCTCGGCTACAACCTCACCCAGCTGCCCAACGCCATCACCGGCGCTACGATGGCCTGCTTTGAGCCGGCGCTGGATTACGTTGTGGTAAAGGCGCCGCGTTGGGATCTGCAGAAATTCCATCGGGCGTCCCTCAGCATCGGATCGTCCATGAAGTCGGTTGGCGAGGTGATGGCGATCGGCCGAAGCTTCGAAGAGGCCCTGCAAAAGGCGCTGCGCATGCTCGAGACCGGCGGCACGCCCGGCTCGGCCTGGAGCGGGAATCTGGGGTCTGAACACCTCGACCGGGTCCTTCGAGACCCGACCCCGGAGCGGATATACGTCGTTGCCGAGGCATTTCGCAGGGGATGCACGATCGAGGACGTTCGTCGCCTGTCCCACATCGATCGTTGGTTCCTGGGGAAAATCCAGCATCTCGTCGAAATCGAACGTCGTTTGCGCAGCACGCGCGGCGCTCCCTGCCCGGCGCAACTGCTGATCGAGGCAAGGCAGGCCGGGTTCGCCGATTGCCAGATCGGCGACCTGCGAGAAACGTCCGAGGCGGCCGCACGGGGCGAGCGCGAAGCGCTCGGTATCGGCCCGTGCGTCAAGCAGATCGATACTCTTGCCGGGGAATACCCCGCCCAGACGAATTACCTCTACTTGACCTATAACGGCCGCGAAGACGACGTCGCGGAAGCCAGCCTTGAGAACGCAGTGCTCGTACTGGGCTCGGGAGCCTACCGCATCGGCAGCTCGGTGGAGTTCGACTGGTGCGCCGTGAACGCAGTGCAGTCGCTACGCCGGATGGGCTACAAGACCATCATGGTCAACCATAATCCGGAAACCGTCAGTACCGATTACAACGAATGCGACCGCCTGTATTTCGAGGAGATCACCCTCGAGTCCGTGCTGGAGATCTACCGACGCGAACGGCCGCTCGGCGTGATCCTGTCGGTCGGCGGTCAAGTTCCGAACAACCTTGCCCTGCAGCTCGCCGAGGCCGGGGTCCGCCTCCTTGGCACCTCGGCGGCCAGCATCGACACCGCGGAGAACCGGCACAAGTTCTCGCGCCTGCTCGACCAGCTTGGAGTCGAGCAGCCCGCGTGGAAGGAGCTGGCCGCGGCCGACGATGCGCTGAAATTTGCGCGCGCCGTCGGTTACCCGGTGCTGGTCAGGCCCTCGTACGTGTTGAGCGGCGCCGCCATGGGCGTAGCGTCCAACGATGCGGAGCTCGACAGGTTTCTCAGCCGCGCGACGATGGTCTCGCCTCGGCATCCGGTGGTCATCAGCAAATTTCTCGACAACGCGAGAGAGCTCGAGCTGGACGCCGTCGCGTGCCGCGGCGATCTCGTCGCTTCAGCCGTCTCGGAGCACGTCGAAAACGCCGGCGTCCACTCCGGAGACGCGACGCTCGTGCTGCCGCCGCAACGCACCTATCTCGAGACCATACGGCGGATCCGGCGGATTTCGTCCGCGATTGCGGCGGCCCTGAAGATACACGGTCCGTTCAATATCCAGTTCCTGGCAAAGGGCAACGACATCAAGGTCATCGAATGCAACCTGCGCGCCTCGAGGAGTTTCCCCTTCGTCTCGAAGGTGCTGCGGGTGAATTTCATCGAGATTGCCACCGGCGTGATGATGGGCCGTCCGGTCCCGGTGCGCAACGGATCGGTGATGGACGTCGAATACGTCGGCGTCAAGGCGCCGCAGTTCTCCTTCACCCGTCTCGAGGGCGCCGATCCCGTGCTGGGCGTCGAGATGGCGTCGACCGGCGAAGTGGGCTGTCTCGGTGACGATTTCGAAGAGGCCTTCCTGAAGGCGCTGCTCTCGGTCGGGTTCCGGCTGCCGATTCACAACGCGCTGCTCTCGACCGGTCCGATCGAGCACAAGGCCGCGTTCCTGGCGAGCGCGCGAACCTTGCGCGACATGGGGGTGAATTTGTTCGCCACGGAAGGCACGGCCGCGTTTCTGCGCGCGAACGACGTCGAATCGACGTTGCTGCACTGGCCCGCGGATTCGAGGTCGCCGAACACGCTCGAGTATCTCGGCCAGAGAAAGATCGACCTGGTCATCAATATCCCGAAGAGCAGCCAGGAAGAGGAACTGACGAACGACTACCTGATTCGCCGGAAGGCGGCGGATTTCGGCATCCCGCTCATCACCAACATCCAGTTGGCGCAGCGGTTTGTCGAAGCGCTATCGAAAAAACGCATCGATGAGCTGCAGATCAAGAGCTGGCAAGAATACGCGTCGCCCGAGCCGACCCCCGTCAGGGTAATTTCATCACAGGATGACGACGTCCGGCCCGCTGCAATGACATCAGCAGCCGATGCCGGTGCGAAGCAGGCGTGGCCCCCCAAGCCGAGCGTGCCAGGCGATGGTCGGGGCCGGCTCGCGGGGAAGACTATGCTGCCTAATGAAATCATCGGCTAATCCGATCGGACTATAGCGCGCCTTGCCGTCGCGCCGCGGACGTCAACAACCAGCTTCTATGCTGTGATCGGTGCTTGTACTGTCGGGTAGGCACGCTTCGGTCGGGGGTCGTTGCCTCTTCACCGCAGCGCGGCTTCACCGGGCGGTATGCTGCAAAGATAAGAGGCGGTCATGAGGCTTAGCATATTGGGACTCGGATACGTCGGGTCCGTTTCGGCAGCGTGCCTGGCCCAGGAAGGCCATGAAGTGATCGGCGTCGACACCGGGAGGCTTAAGGTCGAACTCATCAACGCCGGCAGATCGCCGGTGATCGAGAAAGACCTAGGCGAGATCATCGGGCGACAGGTTGCGGCGGGGCGCCTGTCGGCAACGACGGATGTGACCGCTGCTATCCGGTACACCGACCTGTCGCTTATCTGCGTCGGCACGCCCAGCCTTCCCAACGGCGGCATCAATCTCACGCACGTGCGTCGCGTATGCGAGCAGATTGGATCGGCACTGCGAAATCACGACGGTGCTCCCGCCATCGTGATTCGCAGCACTATGCTGCCGGGTTCCATGCGCGAAATCGTGATTCCTACGCTGGAGGCTCATTCCGGGAAGCGCGCCGGCAGCGAATTCGGCGTATGCATCAACCCGGAGTTCCTGCGCGAAGGCACGGCGGTGCACGATTACTTCAACCCGCCAAAGACCGTCATTGGTGAGTTCAGCCCGGCAAGCGGCGATCTGCTGGCGAGCCTATACGAAGGCATGCCGGGCCCCCTCATCCGGACCGACATCGAGACGGCCGAGATGGTGAAGTACGCGGACAACGCGTGGCACGCCCTCAAGGTGGGTTTTGCCAACGAAATCGGCAACGTCTGCAAAGCCCTCGAGGTGGACGGGCACCGCCTGATGGACATTTTCTGCCAGGACACCAAGCTCAATCTCTCGCCGTATTACCTGAAACCCGGCTTTGCGTTCGGCGGCTCGTGTCTGCCGAAGGACCTCCGCGCGCTGCTGTACAAGGCGAAAACGCTTGATGTTTCGGCGCCGATCCTGGGCGCGATCCTGCCGAGCAATGAACAGCAGATCGAGCGCGGCGTGCGGGCAGTGATCGAAAAGGGAAGCAAGAACGTCGGAATCCTTGGCTTCAGCTTCAAGGCGGGTACCGACGACCTGCGCGAAAGCCCGATTGTGGAGCTGGCCGAGCGGCTGATCGGAAAAGGCTACGACCTGCGCATGTACGACAGCAACGTCAGGCTCGCAGCCATCCACGGGGCGAACCGCGACTACATCCTCAACCGCGTCCCGCATATCTCGCGCCTGATGGTCGCGAGCATCGACGAGGTTCTCGACCACGCCGGCACCATCGTCATCGGCAACGCGGCACCCGAGTTCCGGGACGTTCCCAAACGCCTGACCGACGGGCAGACCATCATTGATTTGGTCCGCATTACCGACTCGCGCAGCGTTTCCGGCGTCTACGAAGGGATCTGCTGGTAGGCATGAAACGACCGCAAGAGGGCAAGATCCGTGAGCCGGGGAGGCGTGTCCTGATCCTGGTCGAAAATCTACCCAGCCCGTTTGACCGCCGGGTCTGGCAGGAAGCGACAGCGTTGCGCGACGCCGGTTACTGCGTTTCGATCATTTGCCCGACGGGAAAGGGCTGCGAGAAGAAATTCGAGGCGATCGAGGGCATTCACATCTATCGCTACCGCCTGCCGCTCGAGGCCACGAGCGCCGCGGGCTATGCGATGGAATACGTGATCGCGCTTGTCCGAACCTTCCAGCTCGCCTGGCGGGTTCTGCTTACGCGCGGCTTCGACGTCATACACGCGTGCAATCCGCCGGACCTGTTCTTCCTGATCGGCGGATTTTTCAGGTTGCTCGGAAAGAGGTTCGTGTTCGATCATCACGATCTCGGCCCCGAGCTCTACGAAGCCAAGTTCGGCCGGCGTGATTTCCTCTATCGTCTGATGCTGAAGCTCGAGTACTGGACTTTCCGCATCGCCGACGTGTCGATCGCCACCAACGAGTCCTACCGGCGCATCGCGATCGAGCGCGGCCGCATGCCCCCCGAGCGGGTATTCGTCGTGCGCAGCGGACCGAGCCTCGCGCGCCTGAAGATCCTGCCGCCCGACGAACGGCTCAAGCGCGGCCGCCGTCACTTGGTCGGCTACGTCGGCGTCATGGGAAAACAGGAGGGCATCGACCATTTGCTGCGAGCCGCGCGCCATATCGTGATCGACTTGGTGCGCAGCGACGTCCACTTCGGCTTGGTGGGCGGCGGCACTTCGCTCGAAGAGATGAAGACGCTCGCGCAAGAGCTGGGCGTCGCTAACTTCGTGACCTTCACGGGGCGCGTGCCGGACGGCGATATGCTCGCGTTGCTGAACACCGCCGATGTCTGCGTCAACCCGGACGTCGCCAACGAGATGAACGACAAGTCCACCATGAACAAGATCATGGAGTACATGGCGCTCGGCAAGCCCATCGTGCAGTTCGATCTCACGGAAGGGCGTTACTCGGCTCGGCGGGCTTCTCTTTACGCGAGAAGAAATGACCCATTGGATCTCGCGGCGAAGATCGTCGAGTTGCTGGACGACCCGCTGCGGCGCGCGGAGATGGGCAAGTACGGGCGCAGACGCGTGGAAAACGAGCTCGCCTGGAACCACGAAGCGCCGAAACTGCTCGCCGCCTATGAGGCGCTCTGGAGCGGCGCGGCGCCTTCTCCCGCGGAGCGGAGCGTCGAAACATGAAGCTGCTACCCCTGGACAGGCCTGAACTCCTCGAGCTGGTGGCGGGCTGGCTTGCCCGCAAGGAGAACCACCAGTGGCTGGACTTCGGCAACGGAAGGCAAATCATCACCCCGACCCTGCTCAAGATCATGGCGCAGCGGGAGACGCATTTTCTGCGGGCCTTCACTTCGGAGCGGGAGGATATTCCCATCGGCATCGTCGGCCTGAACAGCGTCGATCGCACCTTCAAAACCGCGATGTTCTGGGGGGCGGTCGGGGAGAAATCCTTCCGCAACCGGGGATATTCGACCGTCGCCAGTTCAAAGTTCCTGACCTTGGCGTTCCGCGATCTCGGCCTGCATGCGATCAATACCTGGGCCGTGGACCATAACCAGTCGCTGCGGATCATAGAACGCCTCGGCTTTCGCTTCGTCGGCAGGCAGCGGCAATGTCATTACATCGACGGCCGCGCGTACGATCGCGTGATGTTTGATCTCCTGGCCAGCGAGCACAAGGAGCTTGAGGATGATCGATGGCATCGGGTAGAAGACCGCAGCATTCATCGCGAGGCGGGAAGCAGCCGTGGCCCGTTAGACCCTCGCGGACAACCCCTAGCGCGCCCTGCTCATGGCGCGCCGGGCAAACCGGGAACTGAGAGAGTACACCGAGTCCAGGATCGCCTCGTTGATTGTAACCATAACGACGAAGGGTCGCGATGAATCGTCACATGTCGGTGAAACTGGTAGTCAAAGCCGCTAATCTCGGCTTCTACCGCATCCTGTACAGGCCCACAGAATGGCTGGTTCGCCGCTTTTCAACTGTCGGGTGCCATCCATTTTTTGATCCGTCAGAGTTTGGCTGGATTCCGCGCATCGAAGCGGGCTGGACTTCGATGCGGGATGAGCTGCGTGCGCTGCTGCGCGAACGCGGGCGGATCCCGAGTTTCCACGAGCTCTCTCAGGTGCAGCTGAAGATCACGCGGGATGACAAGTGGAAGACTTACTGGCTGTATGCGTACGGGCGAAAGATGGGCGAGAACTGCCGCCGCTGCCCCGAGACGACGCGGCTCATCGAGGCAATTCCTGGGATAAAGACCGCGTTCTTCTCGATTCTGGCCGCGCGGGCACACCTCCCCGAACATACGGGCCCGTACGCCGGCGTCCTCCGCTATCATCTGGGGCTCATCGTGCCCCGCCAGAAGGAGGCCTGTCGCATCCGGGTGGGTTCTGACGTGGCCCACTGGGAGGAGGGGCGAAGCGTCGTGTTTGACGATACGTACATGCATGAAGTCTGGAATGATACGGACGAAGAGCGCGTCGTGTTGTTCGTTGATTTCGCGCGCCCATTGTCGTTTCCGGTGTCCATGCTGAACGACGCGGTGATCTGGCTGTTCAGTCGATCGGGATACATCCAGGAAATCGTCGAAAATGTCGACGAGTGGAATCGCCAGACCGGTACCGGGACGGCGGGCGAGCCCTCGATGACTGTACGCACGTCTGGAACTTGACCTGCCAGCGGGTAGTCATCGTGTGAAATTCAGTTCCTAACTATCAATGACCGAATTGCCAATCAGTTTCCCGGATGGTGTAAGGCGCGTGGTGTGGTGCAGGTATTCTCGTTTCTTTCCGCTTAACGTTCGTTATTAGCCGGAGAGCGGATATGGATGCGCAGACGAGAAAGAAGACGCTCCGCATGCTCTCGAACGGTGTGTACGTGCTGACCTCGCGGAGCGAAGATCGCTACGGCGCGGCGACGGTCTCCTGGGTGTCGCAGGTATCCTTCAAACCGCCCCTGATCATGGCGGCGGTGCGCAGGGAAAGCAACGTGTTCAAGTGCCTGGCGGAAAGCCGGATTGCCGCGCTCCACATCGTGGCAGAGGGGCAGCATGAAATCGCCCGGAGGTTTTTCTTCCCGACCCGTGCGAACTGCACGACGATCAACGGAGAACCGTTTGTGGAGGGCAGGACCGCTGCGCCCATATTCGCTAACCTGCCTGCGCACGTCGAATGCCGGGTTGAACGGATCGTCGATACCGACGGCGATCATGCGGTAGTGATCCTGCGGGTGGTGGAAGCGGAATTCCGCGAGGAGGTTCGACCATTGACGATGGCGGAGACGCCGTGGGAATACGGCGGGTGAGAAGGAACTCGTAGGGGTGGCTTCGACCATGATGGGCCGCAAGGCCTATTACCGTCGCGGCGGAGGCCCCACGCTGGTTGCCGCCGACGTGCCGATGCTCGCGAAGTTCAACCTCATCGACATCGACCGCTTCCGGTATTAGGAGATCAGCCCGAATACCTGGGCGGCCGTCAAGGCGATCAATCCCAACTCGCCCTCAACAGCCTCGGCCGATACAACGTTACGCGGGCGGCCTTGTCGATGCGCTCGATCAGCGCATCCACGTCGGGCTGGCTGGGCCTACTTCGGCGTCCACACCTGGATCCCTCGCAGCTTGCGCGTCACGCGTAATAGCGCCAGTGGTGTCATGGCACGCGCGGCGGCCCAGTATCCCGCACGCGATAACGGAAAACGCGCGATCAAGCTCATGGCCATCGTGAAGCTTTTGACCGGCCAGCCGTACTCCTTGTACTGGCCGGTGAGCGAGAACATGTGCTTGTGGACGTCGCGCTCCGATCCGTGGCGCTCAACCAGACGGGTAGCCGCCGCCCACATCTCCAGGCTACGCCGCCACGAAAGCGTGTCGGGCCCGGTGCCGCAGTCATACAGTACGCGGGGCAACCGAACCAGCTTTCCGACGCGCGCCAGGCGCACCCAGTAGTCGTAGTCCTCCGCAAGCTCCATGCTTGGGTCGTAGGCGCCGACTTTGCTCGCCGCTTCGCGGCGATAGAGGAAACAAGCGCCCACGACGTTCCGCCATGTAAGATCCTCAACGGGGCCTGCCCGCGCCACTTTGCCTGGCTTTCCGTCCGCTCTGATGAGCTGCCAGTCGGCGAACACCAGCACGGCTTCCGCATCGTGCTCGAGTTCCCGCACCATGGCGGAAATCGCGCCGGGCCAGTATGCGTTGTCGTCGCTCGTCCAGGTGAGGTACTCGCCGCGCGCCTGCTCGAAGCCGCTGTTCAGCGCGCGCGCCACGCGGCCGTTTTCCCTGGTGATCACGCGCAGGCGCGGATCGGCCAACTCGCGCTCCAGCCTCCCGAGCAGCTCGGCCGTCGCGTCAGTGCTGCCGTCGTTGACGACGATGAGCTCGAGGTTCGGGTAGTCCTGCGCGAGGACGTTGCGCGCGGCGGCTTCGATCAGATGGGCGCGGTTGAATGTCGGCAGCACCACGCTGACCAGCGAAGGCCCCGGCGACACCCGCGGCTCGTGTCCGTGCGGTTTCACTGTTCCCGCAAGCCTACCGCCGCCGCATTAAACGACGCAGGAGGGCAGCCTGCATGCCGCTAGTCCATTCGGGCCATACTCGGGCGTCGCGGGGATTGGCTATCGGATTATTCTCCCGCAGCGTTTTGCTAGCTGACGCAGGAGATCGGGTGGTAATGCCAGGACGTTGGCGAGGAGGCCCCATTGCCCAAGGCCGATGAGACTAGGCAAGTACGCGCAGCAGAAAACCGCCCCCGAAATCAGGATCGCGAGGACATGGCCGAGCGTCGGTGGAAGGAGGAGAAGCGTTACGTATGCGGCCGCGCCGGCAATGATCGCGGCTGCACCGATGCGGGCAATCGTACGCCAATCCTGCAACGCTCTGACGGGCAATGCCAGGAGTCGAGCGGCGCGCGCATAAGAGACGAATATCCCGAGAAGGTTCCCGGCGATGACGCCGGCTACCGCCCCGGGCATCCCCCACACTTGGCTTCCTGCATAGCTCGCCAACAACCCGACCACGAGAACAATAATGTTCATTCGAAGGAAAAACGGACCTTGACGGAGCACCAGCATGACCGTCGACATCTCCACGATCGGTATAAGAAACGCGACGGCGTTGAGTCGCAGAACAGGTATCGCCCCTGCGTACCCGTCGGTATAGATCAACCTGATGAACGGACTGGCTGCGGCAAATAAGAACGCGAGCACCGGAAAAACGACGAGCGCGCACGCCACGTTGCAGCGACTGTTAAGGCTCAGGACCTTTGCGAGATCGCCCTCGGCCTCGGCCTTGCTCATTTCCGGGAATATGACGCTGCTGACCGCGTTGCGGATGATCCCTCCCAGCGCCAGGGCAGCCGCACCGATCGAGTACACGCCGTATAGGGCAGAGCCGAACAAGGCGACTACGAGCCAATGATCCGCCTGCAGACGCAGCTGGTTAACGGCACCGTTTGCTCCCACCGGGATGGCGTACTTCGCCTGCTCCAGCCACTGGGACAACCGACCGGACCAGAGCCGGCGACCATACCGCGCAGTCGCAATGGTCAGAAGTAGAAGGGCTTTTGTGGCGGCCACGAACGCCAGAATTCCGATCACGGCATTGATTCCACCCAGCACGGCTGCCACGACTACAGCCGACCCCCTGAGCAACGCCAACCCGAGAATCAGGCCAGCCTGCAATTCGATGCGCTGTTCCGCGTTAGGCAGTACGTCCAGGGTCGAGGCGAAAACCCAAAGGGCCCAGAAAAGCGCCGCAAAGTGTGCTTGTGCCAATGTCCCGAGAGAATCAGGCAGAAGCGGATTCAACGGACTTAAAACCAGACCACTAAGTAGCCCGGCCACGAACATGTAGAACAGGGTCTGCCGAACGAAAACAGCCCGACCATCCAGGTCGTGGCGCGGCAGAAAATAGAGCAGGCTGCCCGGCATGCCAAGAGGGACGATCGCAAGCAACGTTGCGGCTGCCAGCCAAAGCAGTCTGTAGTCCCCGAAGCCAATCTCGTCAAGGACGCGAACCAGCACTATGGGAGTGACCAACTGGACGGCGAACTCCGCGATGTTCGCCATGCCCAGGGTTACGATTTGGCGTTTCATGAGCAGTGAAACCGGATCACTCAGCGTTCCTCAGGGTCATTCCGCTGCACCTGCGGAACACAATCTCCAGGTGCCTTCAGCCCGCACTTCGCGCGCCATGCGCAGCATCGCATCGAGGTAGCGACCTGATGGCGCGCCCGGGTCCGGCTGGAATGGCCCAAATGGACTAGAGGCAGGAAGGCTGCGCCTCCACATCGCCTTAATAAAGCCCCGTTAGGCTCCTGAAGGATGATATTCGAGGGAAAACGCATTTTGGTAACCGGTGGCACGGGTTCCATGGGGAAGACCTTCGTGCGCCGCGTTCTGTCGGGGGTGCTGGGCACGCCGCGAAAGCTCATCGTTTTTTCACGCGATGAAGGTAAGCAACATGACATGCGCGTGAGCTATCTGTCACGCTCCAAGGCGCCCACTGACGAAACCATCTACCGAAATTTTCAGAACGTGCTCGAGTTCCGGATAGGAGACGTGCGCTCTTACGCCGATGTAAACAGCGCGATGCGGGACGCTGATATTGTTGTTAATGCCGCGGCGCTGAAGCAGGTACCGACTTGCGAATTCTTCCCGGACCAAGCGATTCTCACCAACTGCTTCGGCCCAATAAATATCGTGCGCGCCATCCGCGAAAATTCATTGACCATTGAATCAGTAGTCGCGATCAGCACGGACAAAGCGTGCAAGCCAGTGAACGTGATGGGGATGACGAAGGCGCTGCAGGAGCGCGTTTTGGTGTCCGCGAATGTCCTGAATCCAAAGACGCGGTTCATCTGCGTGCGCTATGGGAACGTTTTAGCCTCTCGAGGCTCCGTAATTCCCCTGTTCTACGAACAGATCGCCGCTGGCGGACCGGTCACTATCACTGACGAGCGAATGACCCGATTTCTTCTGAGCCTCGAGGATGCCGTGGATACCGTGGTCGAAGCTCTGCGGTCTGCTCTTCCTGGCGAGACCTATATTCCCATGGTACCAGGTGCCCGCATGACGGCCGTTGCGCGTGCTCTCATTGGCGCGCGCGGCATTCCGATCAGAGTTACAGGGGTGCGGCCCGGCGAGAAGTTCGACGAGATTCTGGTATCCGAAGAGGAAGCGAATCACACCATCAGGCGGGGCGATTACTACGTCATTCGCCCCATGCTTCCCGAACTCCAGAACGGTGAAGACAAGCTGCCGCGCGCGCTGACCAAAGAATTCAGTTCTGGAGATTTCGTCCTCGACTACCAAGGAACCGTGGCGCTGCTGCGTCGGCATCGCCTGCTGCTGGAGGACAGCGAAAACCGGAAGCCGGCCGAGCTACTGCGCTGAAGCTCTATTTCTGCCAGATCACGCGATTTACATAATCCGTATAGCTAAGGATCAGGCGCACCACTTTCTTCGAGACATCCTGCGGCTCATAGTCCGGCGGCATGCGGAAATGGCTTTCCCTTTGGGATCGAACCAAGCGCACCGCCTCAACGATCCTGTCTGGTTGTAAGCCGCTCATCACGACCGTGCCCTCGTCCATCCCCTCAGGCCGCTCGTGTGCATCACGGATCATTACGGCAGGGAACCTAAGGATAGCGGCTTCCTCGGTCAGGGTGCCGCTGTCTGACACCACGCAGAACGCCTCGAGCTGAAGCGCGATGTAGTCGATGAATCCCAGGGGCTTGATAAAGCGGATCCGCTCGTCTTTGACCGGCGGCATGCCATTTAAGCGCTCACGCGTCCTGGGATGTGTGGAAAAAAGCAGTGGCAGCTCATGTTCTCTGGCCAGAGCGAGAAGTCCATCGAGCAGCATTCCCAGGCGGGCGGGATCGTCAACATTCTCTTCACGATGTGCGCTGACGACGAAATACGCTTCACGCTCGACCCCATGGCGCTGTCGCGCATCCGATGCGCGGATGCGGTCGCCAAAGCGCTCCAAGACTTCGCGCATCGGCGAGCCTATCTTGATTACCGTATCCGGCCTTATGCCCTCCGCAAGCAGATACCGGCGCGCGTGCTCGGTGTATGGAAGATTGATATCGCTGACGTGATCGACAATGCGCCTGTTGATCTCTTCCGGAACACGAGCGTCAAAACAACGATTTCCCGCTTCCATGTGAAAAATGGGGATATGGCGCCGCTTGGCGGCAATCACACCAAGACAGGAATTTGTATCGCCTAACAAGAGCATCGCGTCCGGCTTCTCTCTCGCTAGAACCTCGTCAAAGCGTTCGATGACGCGAGCGATTGTCTGCGCAGCATTACTGCCTGCCGCCTCCAGGAAGTAATCGGGCTTTCGTATTTGCAGATCGCGGAAGAACACTTCATTTAGCTCGAAATCGTAGTTCTGCCCGCTATGCACCAGAACATGCTGCACGTGTCGGTCGAGCTCGGCGATCGTAAGCGACAACTTGATCAGCTCGGGACGTGTGCCTACTAGCGTTACTATTTTCACCGGCATTCACCGGAGAGTTTCAGACGGCACTGACAGGCTTTGTCAAGCATCATGCGTAGGACCTGTCGCGAGCGATCTCTTCAACCATTGATTCCCAAGTGGGAGGCGTATAACCGACCCGTGACCGAAATCGCCTTGAATCCAAGCTGCGGTCACAAACGAAGGTCTCGTCGGGCACGATTTCTGTTTTTGTGGCGAAATGCTTTCGGAACAGACAGAGCAAATCGTACTTACTGATCGCTTCACTAGACGCGTGCCACACACCGTTCTCATCCGAGTGATGGATCAGCAGGCGCTCGACAATACGGGCGATCTCGATCGTGGTGAACCCTGTGTAGATTGCGCGAGTGAAACCTCGGATTGTGCCGCGCTGAGCAAGGAACCATTCGAGAAGCCCCTCTTTGTGCAATAGCTCCCGGCCGATGATGGAGGTACGAAGCGTAATGCAGTGAGGATAACTCAGCTCGCCCAAGAGCTTTGTGCGTCCGTAAAGATCCTCTGCGTCGGGAAGATCTACCTCGGCGTAATTTCCCCTGCGGCCCGAAAATACGCAATCAGTACTGAAGTGAACGACCCGCGCGCCCGATGCGCTTGCGATCAAGGCCAATCGATGCGGAAAGACGGCGTTCACCTCGAGACTAGGCAAGCTTTCCTTGGCAATAGCCCGTTGCTTCACGATACCGGCGGCGTTCACGATTACATCCGGCCGAAACGAGGTGACGCAGCCCGCCACGCTATTCGTGGAGCGAACATCGACGTTCGAAAAAATTCGATCCGCCTTGAGGATTGGAACCGAAGCATATGCGCTAGCGTCTTTGCGAACGGTTGCTTTCACATCATAGAGCGGAGTCCAGCGACGTAGTAGCTGATGGCCAAGCATCCCATCACCGCCGACGATCAAGATTTTCATTCGACGAAGTATAACGGGGTAGTCGGGAGTGCTCTGGAGCGACTTGAGCATCGCTTTGCGCTCAGCTCGCTCCCGCGCTCAAGCAGTTGCTTTTTACACTCCGTGATCTGGCGCGGGTGCACGTCGAACTGCTCGGCGAGCTCCGAGAGCTTGTTGTCGCCCCGGATCGCCGCCAACGCCACTTTCGCCTTGAACTCCGCCCCGTGGTCTCTTCTCGACGCCGGGCATCGCATGGCTCTCTGCGGGAAACAACAGGGCACGATACTCGTCGACCATTTGCGTGAAACCGAACCGGCTGTGCACGCGGGCCATCGCCGCCCGCCCCATTTTTCTCGTCAGAACCCGGTCGCCTGCCAGCGCGGCAATATGCCCGGCGAGCTGCGTCACGTCATGGGGCGAATACAGGAAACCGTTCTGGCCGGCCTCTACCATTTCGGCGGCGCCTCCGATCCTGGACAAAATAACAGGCAGCCCCATGACCATCGCCTCGAGCGCCGCGTTTGAAAATGTTTCCACCGCCGTCGAGGTGAGGACGAATGCGTCGGCGAGCTTCAGGAAGGGGCGCACTTCGTCGGCGGCGCCCGCCAGATGAGCTCTGTCCCGTACCCCGAGATCCGCGATGCAGCGCTCAATGGCACCGCGCTCGTCTCCATCTCCCACGAGCAGGGCATGGACGGTCCGGCCGCGTGACGCAAGAGCGGCCACCGCCTGAATCAGATCGGTTTGCTGCTTCTCGGGCCTCAACTGCCCCACGGTAATGACGATGAACGCGTCCAGTGGGAATCCATATCGCCGCCGTAACTGCTCACGGGTTTCCGCTACCGCTGCGGGATTGAAATGGGCGTGGTCCACGCCGTTGTAAATAACGCGGTTGTTTGCCGCCGGCAGCCTGTATCGGTCTATCCACTGCTCCTGCTGCAAACCGCAGCCGAACACGCGATGGGTCGCCCGGCGCAGCAAGGGCGCGTAGAGAATCATCTGCCGCTCGTCCCTGCTAGTGCGGAAATTCGTGGTGTTGATCAAGACGCTGACGACCGGGGCCCGCTTGCCCAGTTGCCAAGCGGCGGCCTGGGCGTAGAGAAGGGGATAGAGATTCGCGCATGCCACGTGGGAGATCTGCTGTTGCAGGATATAGCGCTTGAGCCGGCTCAATGCCGGAAACGAGAACTTGCCCGTCCGATCCAGATGGAAAACAGGCAGGCCCGGGTCAAGTCTCCCGCGCAACGTATGGGGGGCGTTGAGGTAAGCCAGATGGATGTCGTGACCCCCTCGTCTTAGCGCATTGGCGATGCGGACGATCTTCCATTCCGATCCCCCAATTCCCAGATTATTGAGAAGCAACAGCGCTTCGGCCATGGATGACGAGATCGATTATGAAGGGAGCTGCCACTGGAAAATCACGTTGCGCCATTCCCGAACCGACTTCCGATGACGCCGGGCGTCGCCCAGGGAGACCTGGCGACCGAAGAGCAACTGGACTTCTCAGTGGACGACCCGGAGGCCCAGCAGCACGTCGAAGCTGCCGAGAAAATCGTCGACGTGCTCGACTGAGGCGTCTTCGCCGACCGCAATCCGCATGAATTCCATGAACCTGGCCGCGCCATCGCCTTGGAAGAACGTGCCGCGCGCGCTACGCTTGTC